>JAABUW010009022.1_pt1 | contig 11484 bp, 16 predicted proteins | sample 5560081 | NCBI WGS metagenome assembly JAABUW01 (sample SAMN10711882, study PRJNA513363) | rock metagenome | isolation source: Antarctica rocks | place: Antarctica: Victoria Land, Knobhead sud | reverse complement strand
CACAAGAAACAGCGAGACAGCATCAGGTTGCAGCATGCATGGAAGCTGGTATCACACACGTCTCAGCCTTCAATGCGCATATTCCATCACGGTCAGGTTGGTTTGTTGCTGAATAACTTTTTTATGTGAGAAACCTGTCGGCAGTCATCATACCAGCAATACCGTGAGTTGGTGTGTTGCGATGTGTACTGCCATATTTGAATGAGCAATGTTGACAATGTTGATGCATAGCAGGCATATGTAAGCTGCTGTCATTTCAGAACGCAGAGATGTTCAAGCAGCATGCCCTAGTCGTACTGATGACACCCAAATGTGTCATCACATACAGTACATTTGGCAATCTAGGTAGAATCAGATTTGTAACACTCCAGACCTACCAGAACAGCATATTGCATTATTCAATCCTTATAGCTATTACTGTTAGAGCCATACCCCAGCTATAGATATCAGCATTACAGACACTATCAGTACACACATGTCATGTGTTGATTGTATCTACTTACCTATCTTGTGTAGTGGCAATGCTTGTGCATGATGGTGCTTATAAAATTTAGTTGATACAAGAGTTGATGACAAGCTCACCTGGTCGGTGGTACACTGGGTGATCCACAAACACAAAGTCCACATTGTTCTTGTGCTGGTGGTAGAAGCTGACTTCCTGCATGCCACACTCCCCCAGATCTAGCTGCGCCTTCACGTCCAGCAGCTGTGTGCTGTCATACAGCTTGTCTGCCTTTGTGCCATGCATGTACCTGCATGGCAACATGCAACTTTGCCTTCTACAGGTTTGGCAGCATGTACCTGCGCCTCCAAGTTAGAAAGTGTGCACTGTTGTACAGCTTGTCTGTCTGTGCGCTGTGCATGTGCCTGTATGGCAACGTGCAACTTTGCCCTCTACTCATATCGCAGCATGTAGCAGTGCTCAGGGCATATTTGGTGCCAAATCACAGGTTGCATTCACGAGACTTCACATCAGCCAGCATGCAAAGTGCACCCAAAACTGCTTTTAAGCAAAAAGTTTTAACGCAAGATGTGGTTGCTGGAAGCAGGCACTGTGACAGTGTGCTGATGCACCTGTGCCAAATCAAGTGCTTTGACATGTTTGTGCATATGTTAGACGCTGTTGTACTGTAGACCCAAAATGCAGCACCAGCACTTATACTGCCTGGAGCCCAGAAGCAAATCTGGCCATCACATTGTGGTATGTGACCTTGCAAGATAGTATGCGAGACAGTAGAGTGCAGGAAGCCTTGACCTTCAGGTCAAGTCCAGGCTCCAAGCTGTAGGGTCAGCTCAGACAGATCTGGAATGAAATCGTAGTCTCTGACTTCCAGTTGGGCAACATGCAGTGGTACATTGCCAAGCATATCCCATGCATACTTTGGTTGTTTCCATCGCCACAGACTGCTTCACGGGAGAGTGGACAGCAGAGCAGACAATGTTCACAGGAGAGTGGAACAGAGAGTAGACAATGTTCACCTGGGGGCTACAACCATGACTCGGTGGCCTCTGCCGGCAAGGGCAATGGGCAGGCTGCCGGCAACATCCCCCAGACCTCCTGTTTTGCTCCATGGAGCCACCTCAGAGGACACAAAGATGGTGTCTAGGGGGCTGTCTGTCTGTGGCGAGGACTTCTGTGGCTCTTCCTTCAGATTCTTCTTCACCTGAGCGTACAGCAGTGTGGTATAACAAGCCAGCATGCAGAGTATGGGAGCATGTTCGCAGTATTCGGAGGAGCTTGCGTGTCCAAGCTCATGATGTGCAACCAGGTAGAAACAACTTTCAGAGGGTGAGTCAAGTAGACCTTGATAATAAAGTGCTGTTTGAGCTTAGTATACCTCTTGCCACTCCTGCAAAAGCTCCTCATCACTTGGCCTTGTGCTGCTGCTGTGCACAGCTGGCTCTGGTTCGGCAGAGGAAGGCGCTGCTGTGGTTGAAGCAGAGCGCTGCAAGCTGTCTACACTTGCTGTGCTGCTTGAGCTATCTGCACAACCAATGGAGTGTCGTGTTAGAAGAGATGCAGCGCTCTGGTGTATGAGTGAGGCATCAGCTTGGCCCTCAGCCCAAGAATAGCCAACTGTTTGATCCGGACATCATCAGCGACAAAGAGGACTTGGAGCGGCAGTGACGAACCTGATGATTGTGGCGACGCCTGCTTGCCAGTCTTGTCCATGTCCAGTGCACTGCCTGCCCTACTTCGCTTGGCGTAGCAGCGTACTGAGTCCCGCTCCTTGCAGATTGGAGGACAGAGGCTTGTCCAATACCTACCCCTTTTGGCAGCAACTGATGCAGCATTTTGTATGGGAGTGGAATTTTGAGGGCAACTCGTGGCTTTGCCGAGCACACCGCGCGTAGGCCAGTGCACCTGATCAGCGGAAATCTTCAAGGCATTGGGTTGTTGCCGTCGGAGTAGTTGCAAGCTATAGATCTTGTGCCCAGTTGCAAGCCTTGGGAGATCCATGCTGCATCCAATTATCTATTGCATCGTCCGTGCGCAGATCGGACCCAAGCTTGATTGACGAGGGTTTGCCAACTTGGCATGAACGTAGTTCACGTGGCAATCATGTGACTGCAGTGCTGTGTGTGGCGATTTGGCGATTACGACGTTCCTAGCATCGCAGCTGTGCATCCTGGGACCATTATGCGCACAGCCTGATCTTTTGAGCTCTGCTCACAGCCTATACTTGGTCTGGCATCAACTGATCAATCTGGGGCTCTACTGTGCATACAGCCAAGAGTAAGATGTCAACAACCGACGAGGCGATGGTAGCCACTTCCGAAACACAGGCCTTGGAAGATGTCCAAGATGTGCCCAGCACTTCCTGCCGCATCTGTATGTCAGATCAATTGCAACATCCAGCCAGAATACAAAGCTGCGGGCACTGCTTCTGGTCAGTCACCCTGTCAACTGTTCTTGGCTCACTTTCACCGTTTCGACCGTTTCACCGAGCTGCTTCTGTTTGCAGTCTAGAGTGCATACGGCAATGGAGCAGATCTAGCCCAGAGCCGAGATGCCCGCTGTGTAATGCAAGCTTCAGTGTACTTGTGCATAGTGGTACAGAAGAGGTGCGCTTTTCTGCTTGCTGTTATATCTCTACTCTGTGTAGCCCGTTTACAGGCCCTGCAACCTACTTATGGTCATACCATTGCGTATCGACATTGATCGATTGCTTGCAGGAGCTGCCACTGTCTTCGCAACAGCGAGCCAAAGTAGAAGGTACAAAACACCTCTGCGCCCCAGTCGTGGTGCAAGAACTCTGCCCTGCAGCTGTACAGTTCACAGAGACAAGCATTTATGTCAGCCAGTTCATCACTGCAATGCCCATCAATGCCATTGGGTCTCAGCATTAACTACCAGTCTGCTCTCCCAAGACAATCGTCCCTCACAGGCTTGGCTGTCGCATCCCTTTGATTCTTCTTTGTACATGCAGCTGACCTAGGATGTCTGGATCATGCTTACTTCACTAGTGAGACTCGTAGGTAAGTCTGTGACAGTTGCGTCAATCTTCGAGCTAGCCTCACATAATTTGCAAACCACTTTATGTCTTACTCCACCGTCTGTCACAATATGTTTGTACCACAATATATACAGACTATTCATCTGTCCAGGATCCCATTGAGTTTGTGCAGCAGCAGCACAAATGATGTTCCATAATTGCACTGAATGCAGCACCTCTTTCAATGCTGATCTGTGCTTTAGGTTGATCAGCAGAGCCACATCAGCACAGCGTGCTGTGTTCCAGAATGCCCAGAATTGTGGCAGATCTGGGTCATCCGACTCTGAGCAGGCCTATGGCATTCTCGCTGATGTCATAGCCAATTTGAACAGCTACAAGTAAGCAGCACTTGCCTTGGCACTTCTGCAAGCTTCATGCAACTGACTCGAAGCCACAAATGGCGCGACTGTGCAAGCACTTTTAAAACACAGTACTGTACAAACCGTGCAACAAAGGCTGTGCGAAATTTGTATTGAGAATGCATCTGTGTGACTGTAGGAGCAGCATGGAAGAAGAGGTGCCCTTTGAAGCAGAGCACATGCTGCAAGAGCTATACAATCTAGTAGCTGTTGTGCAAGGCGTGCAGGCTGGCACCTGGGAAAGGTATGTCCGTTGTCCACCTGTACTCTCTGCTGCTGTGTTGTTTATGTGGCATTGCTGCACTCATCCACACAATTGTTCATGTCATTCACCAATGTGCTGCTGCTTTGGCTGCCGCTGCTGACACAGTGTCTGTGCGGCTGTGCTGATGCTACTGCTACTGCTGCTGCTTCTGCTGCCTTGGCTGCCCCTGCTGAAAAGGTGTCTATGCGGCTGTGCTGATTCCACTGCTGCTGCTACTGCTCCTGCTGCTGCTGCTTTGGCTGCTGCTGCTGACAAGATGTCTGCCGGCTGTGCTGATGCTGCTGCCACTGCTTCTGCTGCTGCTGCTGCTGCTGAAAAGATGTCTGTGCGATTGTGCTGTTACAGGAATGCCCCTCAGGCAGCACCCAGGCGCTACTCAGCAGATGATGCAGAGCAGATGTCGGATGATGATGACGGATATGATGAGTACACATGGGATGTAGCAGCCAACAGCAATGCTCCTAGGAGCAGTAGCAACAGGAGCATTTCGAAAACTCCTGGTAGACCTCCTCCGCACAGGAATCAGAGGAGAGCGCGGCATGGTCATGCTAAAAAGCATTGACGGATTTCTGCCAATGTATACGCTGTGTAACGCGTCATTGTTAGACTTTGACCTTCATTAATGCATTGCTGCTGAGAGTTTTCAGTGAAGTGTTGCATTTGTGTTTAAATTACATGGAGTATATCACTGCTCGTGATGTGGTCATGCTCAGTAGTTCTGACATAGACTGTTATTTCATTTTGACTTGAGTATGCCTACTCAGACCTGAGTTAAGCTTTAGGTATGCACAGGTCCTGAAGACACACATGCCAACTCAGTCAAATCATGTGTTGCTCCTGTTGCACTGCATCATGAGCTCTCGCGCCAATGCTATGTTTCATTTCAGTGATGCTGTGACGTTTGAAGGGAGTGTGGCTTGTCTTAGGGGTTCAAGCAAATCTGCAAACCTGAGCTGAAGCAATGAAACAACCACCATCAAGCAGATCTAGAATTGTGTGCCACTGTGTTGAGATGCATCATATCACCCTAAGGTAACAAGCTTGTTGGAGGGCCGTCATTGATCTAAGGTAGTTGTATACACATGGAATATCTCAGGAGAAACCTGCGTTGTAGCCAACCGTACTGCAAGGCTGCATCTCTAAGGATCATTGTAAATGTAGACTGTATATAATTGTGTGACACAGTTTGAGCACTACAAATACAGTAACAAACTCTGACACATGACAGCATCTAGCTTGCCTCAAGGTACCGAGGTGCCTAACTGTACGACCAACCATAAACACAGCACCTCCTGGCGACCGGTCTGGTCTCTACATGCCTTGACACATTCAGTGATCTGATGACACTGTTTTAGCTGCTGTGCCAGATAGCTTGCTGCAACTCGTTTTCAACTCGGCCCTTTATCCTGATGTACAGAGAAGATACAAGCTTGAGACCTGCATTCTGGACAAACCAAATTGCTGCCTGCGCTCACGCCTGCTTCACACTCAAGATGAGCTCATGCTGTTTCCGCGTGCATGCTGTGCAGCACATTTTACCACACAAGCAAGCTTGTGATCAGTGTTTCTGAAGGCTTGAGCAGCGATGGACTTCTTGCTGTAGCCTGGACTTCTCGCTTTCTGGCATGAAAGCAGCTTCAAAAGAGTTCAGGCCCAACTGCAGGATCTGTGCCTCAGTGAGACCCAGATTGTCCACCCAAAACTGGTAGTTCTCGTTCATGTAACCCCCAAAGAAGGGTGGGTCATCGGTATTGACTGTGACACACAGCTCCGCTGCAATCAGCTCCTTCATCCTCTCAAACAAAGTCCCTCGGTAGACTTGCAGCTGTGCAGCACAACACAGCAATGTGTGAGGACACATCTCATGAGAAAAAGGATCTTGGAAGAGAGAGAGTTTTTGATGTAGCTGTGCAGCACAAAACAAGAATGTGTGAGGACAAGCCTCGTGAGAAACAAATCTTGCGAGTAGCTGTGCAGCACAAAACAAGAATGTGTGAGGACAGATTCCATAAGAAAAAGGATCTTGGGAGAAACATCTTGAAACAAAGTCTGAGACAAAAGCATGGTGTGAGTATGAAGCAGGGTCTGAAGATCTGCAAAGCCGGCAGGCCAGAGACATAGGTGAATCTAGGAGGCTGTCAGGAGATGCAGTCCAAACAGGGAGTTGCTGTACAAGCTGAGCTGTGTGTCAGAAAGCTCTCAACAGCACCTTCACACTGGCATGTCTGCTGTGAGAGGCAGCAAGTACTGTAATTGTTGTGCAGGAAACCAATTTCAGATCCTCATTGCTGTGGTCACTGGCTGAACAGTGCCATTGCTCTGCAACCAGACACATGCACAAGGCAAACGGCAGGCCTGATAGTACCTTGGCCATGGACAAGACCATACACCAGACCAGAAGACACACATCACAGTTTGTACAGTCGCAAGGCAGAATGCCCAAGCACATCTACACCAGCCTGAAACGCTGCCCCTTGCATGCCACATACCAATGCAAAGGCTGCAATGTGATTGACAATGGAAATTGTGGATATTGCGGAAGCAGCGTGTCAACACAATCTCCATATTTAGATTTTCAGGGTTCAAAACTCAACACCCTACATCTTTTTGCCTTGACCCATACCCTTACCTTGAAGTTGGAGCAGGGGCAGACAGTGAGGGGCATGCGTGTCTGCTTCAGTAGCTTCATCAACTTGGGGTCTTGCAGGCAGCTTACACCATGATCTATTCTCTCCACCTTGAGCTCATTGATTGACTCCCACAGCTCATCTGCTGGTCCTTCCTCTCCTGTGCAACCGAACAAATGCTGTGAGTGCTAGAAAGAAAAGAAAATTTTATGCTTTTCAGCAATCGTAAAGGAAGCCTCCTCAGGCAGCAGGCCAAAGCTATGGCCTATGGTCGTAGCTCTGGCCAGCAGTCACAGCTGTGATTGCTGCATGCAGTGTGCGTTTGATTATTATCTAGATCCAAACACATCAACATACACTACTGTTGGTATGCTGACTGCCTAAACAGTAGCTTGCAGAGGCCCCGAAGGGGGGTAACCCCAAACATACCTGGCTATAGGGTCAGGACAAGTATTCAACAAATGGAAACTAGCTGATGGGATGGCCTATGAAGGTCTGTAGATGTATATGCACTGAGATGCAGCCCCACTATGCGTCAAATTAGTAGACCCTACAGTGTTGCACAAGACAGGCTGCTCTGGAGAGACAAAACTTGTCTTGCACCAACGTAGCTCGAAATTGATGTCATTGATGTTATTGTTTAACGTGGACATACCTGCATGAGCAGTGAGATGAAGCCCCATGTCTTTGCACTTTTTGAAGATAGGGGCAAAGGAGGTGTGAGATGCCCTGCCCCCTTTCCAGTTGGGGATGCCCCTAGCAAGCCCAACGCCAATGATGTCCTTGATGTATGGCATGGCCTACACAGAATACACCATTCTCCCAGTATTCAGGTACCCATTCCTCTTGTTGAGTTCTTCTTTTGGGTTTTTTGTGTCGCTTTAAAAGAGAATTTCATTGCCAAATAGATGACAGTCTGATGTAGATGTACCGTGTGCAATCTGTTTAGCCTGCTTGCCAACATTACTGCAGAAGCTTGACAGGTGTTGCTCAAGGAATTAGCGTGAATGAATGTGGAGCTTGTTTAGTGCTGATTTACCGGGTTGCAGCTATTGCAAATTACATAGCAGAAAATGTATATAGCATGCCTACACTGCAGGTTGCTTGTGCACAGGACTGTCCATACCTGTTGCAGGCACTCTTCAGCACCTTGCGGGCCAAGCTCTGTCATGAAGCACATCAAAAGCCCAGTTGTGATACCATACTGTTTACCGCCATCCTGCGTGCAATGCAGGACTATGTCGGGCTGACTGGAACACCTTGAGTCTTGAATTGTAAGAATGACACAGGAAATCAGAGCTGCAGGTCTGAACTCAAATCCCCAACTCAAGTCTGAGTTGGGATTAGAGCCAGACTCCTTGTGCTCATGTCACCTGAATACCTCGTATAAGTCCTGGCATGAAGACGTCAAACCCAACATCCCTCATAGTGTGGACTTGAGGGTCGAAGAAAATCTCGGTATGCACGACATTCTGAGCTCCGATACGGCTTAAGTATAGCATGGTGACCTCGTAGAAGTCCTGCTCGGCCATCAAAATCTACACTTTCCACAGCCCAACTGTCAACTAAGCACCGCCTGTGATCTGCGCGCCTTGGGGTGCAACGAGACGATCAGGCGCACAACCTGGAGGGTTGCATCACGGAGGTCGAGAAACTCTTGCAAGTTGTCGTATTGGAACGCTGCTTCCGCTTCTGCAAGCGTCTTGTAGGGTAGCTTGTGCTGCAAGTTGTTGCGCTTTGCAAGTTTCAGCACCAACTCTGGCTCTAAGCACCCTTCGATGTGTACGTGCAGCTCTGCTTTCGGCATACGCTCGATTAGTGAAGAGGACATGACCGCGAAGCGCGTTGAACGCGCAGATCGTTGAGCTTGAAGGGTCAAATTGACGAGACGATTAGTCAGTTACATCAGTCTTAAGATTTTGTTCAAAATCTCAGTGTCCCCAAGCAGACCAACCCTATCCTCAGCATGGTTGATTCGGAAAGTCACTCTCAGACTGAACAGCCTCACGATAGTAACTGTGGTGTCAGATTGCGGTGTCACAGGACAGATTGGCACATGAAGAGCTTTGAAGAGTATGTCATGTCCCGTCATTCCATCCTTGCATTTAAGCGCTAGTTAAATTACTGCTGCATTGGCATTGGTTGCCCGTTGTACACTTGCCTTACAATGCAACAGACATAAGCGATGCTTGTCAAAAAGCAGAACGGTGGCAAGCTGGAGCACCAAATATCTTGGTTGACAATGTGGTTGAGACAGTTCTTGAACTTTAGTACTAGCAAACAACTTGCAACATACACTCCACTGTGACAAGCTGGAGCACCAAACAGCTTTGTTGACCATGTGGCTAAGACAGTTCTTGAGCTTTGACACTAGCGAACAACTTGCAACATAGAGTCCAAAAATCTCTACACATATTTCTGAATAAGCAGACATGAAGCAGCTGCTGCTGCACTGCCCAGCTAAACAGACTGTTTCATATCTGATATCATGGGCAACATATGCCTAAGCAAAACTTGCAACTACTGAGACATTGTTGCATTGAAAGCCTGCCACATATAGTGTGCTGAACTGAATCACACTGCAGATCTTGAGTCCTCAGATGTACACAATGAGTTCTCATACTGACTCCAGGACAGAGCCAGTATGGGCTGAATCATTGAACTTAGTAGGAGTCACGACCGCTCTGGTTGCCATATCCAGATCCTCCACCACCCGTGCCAGACCCTGCATTGTCAAAACATTGTCGAAAATCTGCAAGGAACATCAAGGCTGCACACTACTAGTAATGGATTATCTACACTTGAGTGCAGTGAGAAGAGTCTGAGCTTCCAATAATGCAGCCATGGATAACGTTGTTTTGACTACGTTGACAAGTGCAGTGGCATCATCATGTTGGCACATAGCAACGCATGGCATGCAGTGGCTTCTTTGTAAATATATTCAACCTGGCTTGCACTTTGATCTCAAATCACATAATTCAGCACAGAGTCACGATATCAACCTCCTGGCAGCAGCCCACAACCAAAACAGCCCACAACCAAAACTCAATATTTTTAGCCCAAAGTGAACACCTGGGCCTATGGATGATCAGCGAAACATGAATATCATGTGCAAGTCTTGATGAATAGATGCAACTTGTGCATATCAGGCTGATAAAAGTCTGAAAGGCAAAGGGCTTATGCTTTGAGCTGTGTCAAGACAGCTGCAGCAGTGTACATACCAGAGTTGTAGTTGTCAGAGCCACCACCACCCATGCCACTGCTTTGGTCGTAGCCTCCACCTTGGCCCATGCCGCCGCTTTGGTCATAGCCACTGCCACCACCAGACATGCCACTGTCACCACCCATGCCAGCGCTCTGTCCACCTTGTCCACCAGACCCGTAGCTGTCACCGCCCTGTCCACCAGACCCGTAACTGCCACCACCCTGTCCACCTGAGCCATAGTTGTCACGGCCCTGTCCACCACCCTGTCCACTAGACCCATAACTGCCACCACCCTGTCCACCAGACCCGTAGCTGTCACCGCCCTGTCCACCACCCTGTCCACCAGACCCGTAACTGCCACCACCCTGTCCACCTGAGCCATAGCTGTCACCACCCATGCCAGCATTCTTGCCTCCAGAGCTATAATCGCTGCCTGCACCACCACCCTGTGCTCCAGTCATTCCTGCAATACATGACCAATGACATATCACTCAACGACTTTGAAAGAGTGCCTGATGGGGGCACTTGGAACACAAGGGTTTTGTCAAAAAGGGGTGCGAAACAGGATCTGACTGCGATTAACATCAGTGCAGATGACAGCTGCATCGCATGACAATGAGTCGTGCTGCCGAAGAGTCTTATATCTTTTTTTTAGGTTGTAGGTCTATTTCACGATTTGCCCCTGTAGCTAGAGCCCTGATCAGGCTCACGAGTGTCGTCAAGTTTGTTGACATCTTACAACAGCAAGCCACCCTACCTTGGTTTTGGTTTCCGGAGCCATATGAGTCGCTCCCAGTGCCACCTCCTGTTCCGGAGCCGCTTCCAGCTCCTACGAGAACACTACTATTTGTTGAAACTCAGCTGTCAGACTCGTTCACGGTAACTCAAGGGGTAGCAGTCAGACGGCAATCGATGTTCGTGAAGGTCGATGCACGCATACGTGGCGTTTACCTTGGCCATAGCCTTGAGTGTCGTCACCAGTACTGTCGGATCCTTGCATTTTTTGCTTGATCTGCAACGTCAAGGACGCCATCAGCGGAAGTCACGACGCCGGCAACAAGCAGCGTACTACAAATGCGATCGTGATGGAAACGATCCTTTTGCAGCAAGCATGACAAGCAAGAACTGTCAATCCACACCTTATCCATGACTCCCATGTTGTAGTGAAACAAGTACGAGATCTAGGCGAGCAAGCGCTTCGAAGTTGCAGTTTAAAAGCTTGCTTTGTGTCTGAGTTGTTGCGTGGCTTCTTTCGTTGCGGAAGTGCTGCACAACAAGGGTATAAGCATCTGTCGTACCCGCATCAACTAGCTACCTCGTAGTGCTTCCTCGATGAGTCACGCCCAAGGTCAATGTCTGTCTGAATGTCGGTTGCACCCCATCCCTTGTTTACCACCACGATGATTGTATTCGCTATTCCGCTCTCGGGCGACTTTTTAGTCGTTTACCACCACGATAATTGATGCCTTGGTGTCACAGTGACATTTGTGACAAGCCAACTCAGACAGCAATTATGTGCCACTGTAACTGG
>JAABUW010009019.1_pt1 | contig 11485 bp, 17 predicted proteins | sample 5560081 | NCBI WGS metagenome assembly JAABUW01 (sample SAMN10711882, study PRJNA513363) | rock metagenome | isolation source: Antarctica rocks | place: Antarctica: Victoria Land, Knobhead sud | reverse complement strand
TGCTCACAACCACTATGCCTTCATTTTCTTCCCTTCATTCAGCACCAAACTCATGGCTTAAGTTATAACCAAACCTGAAACTGCCTCACAGGCAATGTGATGCAATGTGCAAAAGCCCACAAATGTGTTGCTGAAGGGAATACGCTGTTGTGTTTTTGGCGCTTACTGTTGTGTTGTGCAAAGAACTGGTACAGAGTTGGGCATTGCACATTTACTGTGACTGAGTACACATGATGAGATGTCAAAACCAGATATATTAGTAGCTGCTGTAATCAGGCCCTGTCTCACTTCTGTCGCCATTGCACCCAAGTTACCAGCATGGCCCAACCCAGCTACATCTGCCTCACCAATTTCGTCTGTGCTGCCAGGTTTGACAGGGAGAACTTCATCATAGTGCCTCAAGTCAGGAGGTTTGGCTACCGATTCCATGCAGACGGCAAGCGCTTTGACCGCGTGACAGACAGTGAAGCCTGGTTGTGTGGCAGTGGCTATGCCCTGCAGCAGCTCACATGGGACAGGGAGGCTTATATCATGGCTACCAACTACACTGCCAGGAGCTTCCTTCAAGGCTCAGTCTTGGAGCACCTCAAGGCCAAGAATGTGCAGTGAGTCCTGACTGCAAGTCTCACTCGACAAGACACTCCACATGCACAAATGCATTTCTGACGGCTACACACCATGAAGCTTATCAAGAGGACACAGAGGGAGCTGTTCAGTGGAACATGTGTTGCCCACAGCTATCAGATGGACTGTACACTGCATTTGATCAGCGTCATCACATTGTCTAGGACCACCATCTGGATGTTTGTCAGGAAGTGTACTACGCTGCATACTGCACACTCACTCATGTCTCCTCGGCACTTGTGTGCCTGCCATGATGCACTGATGTCACTCTGGTGAATGCTGAGAAACATGTGGCAGGTGGATGGTGAGTGGGCGGACAGCTGATCTGACGCGGTGTGGGGTAGAGGGGGCGCTGGATGTGGAGTGCCTGGCCTACACCCTTAAGCTGGCCCAGGAACGCGGGGCCAACATGAGCTGTGAAGTCAAACCTGTGGAGGGACTCATTGCTGCCCGCCAACAGAACAGGTGCTGCCCTTCAGGACTCCTGCTTCATCATCTGATGTGACTGATGACAGCAAGACAGAAGACCTGCATGGACACTCACTCAGTGTCATTACAGCTGGAATGCATGAAGCCTCACCAAAGAATAGCCTGTTCTATCTTCAACTGCATGCAGTGTGTCTTACTGTCAATGCAAGTACGATAGTCAGTTCCTCTGATTGTGCCTGCTTGTGTGTATGATGTGTGTATGATGTACATGCATGCAGTGTGATGGTGAGCACAAAGGGTGACACACGAGCGCAGCGCCTGCCCAAGGACACCTGCCGCTTTGGCACAGACCTCAAGTTTGCAGACCTGCAGTCGGTCAAGAGCACCAAGTGGATCAATGACTTTGTGGCTTCCTCTAATGAGCACCTCGTCGTCAACACTGACCGTTACATCTTCCAGATGGCAGCCCTGGCCACCATGCTCAGCAAAGGACCCCAGGTCAGATGCAGCCTTGACACCTTTGTTGCACTGTGTGTGCGTTTTACCATGGCAAAAAGCAGCACAGGACATGTTGACTGTCCACCTTGGATCAGATCTGTGTGCTCACTGCTTTCTAAAGAAGCTAGCAAGCACTTGTGCTTAAGTTCTGCTGTGTACTGCATCCTTGTTCAGCATCGTGAGCGTTGGGATGACTGCTCAAAACAAGTCTAGGTGACAGTCAAATATTACAGTATTATGTTTATATAATGAAAGAAAACTATATATTTAATGAGTGTACAAGAATACTATATATGAAGATCCCACACTTCTGTTTGTTTTTCTGTTTTGACATGGCCACTGACAGGTGTGTGATGGTGCAGGGGTTCCATGCAGATATTGATCTTCACGGGCAGCAGGTGTACATGAGCTTCCACATGGCGGATCTGACAGCCAGCCCCCAGGCCTGCTGCGCCCCCCTCCTCTCCAAGCTGCCCCTCCTTACTGTTCGCACCCACAAGGTCACACTGCTGCACTCATTGCCCCGCACAAATGTCTACACCTACTGTTGCACTGCTCAAGGCTTGCTGCTGTCAATGTATGAGCTTGAGTGGCTTCTTAGAACTCCATTGCCCGTGTTGGGATAAGTTGTTGTCTGCATTGCACATCATTGCAAGAGCCGATGCCCCCTCATGGCATAGGGCCTTAGCCTTGGCATAAACTTAAATCTCTGCCGGCAACCACTGGGATATGCCATGCACAATAGGCCAAACATAACTAAATCAGTTGCACATCATCAACACAGTGCTCAATTTGGCATCACAACCACTACAATTCACCTCAAAAGCAGTACAGCCTGACCAATGTGTGTCAGCAACACCAAGCTCTTCGGGATACAGAAACGCCTGTTTTAATTCAGAAACGTCATCCCACCACTAGAATCTAAACTCAGAAACGCCTGGGGACAGTCAAAACGCGTTTCTACATAGCGGAGATGTTTTAGGTCCCGGTGCTATACAGCACCAGGCTATACCAGTTGCTGAGTGTGAGCTTGCTCTGACATTGATGTGTGGTAAGTGCAGCAAGTGGATGAGGCAGTCGCACTGCTGGTGTCTCAGGACAAGAACCCAGCTTTCCACAAGGTGGTGTCAGGCCTGAAGGCAGTGCACCCCCCTCGCAATGTGGGGGGGCTCAGGATACAGCCCATCAACCTCTTGAAGCCCAAACAAGAAGCTGCGCCTGTTCAACAGGTAGCCATCTACCTGACTGGCACAAAAAAACTGTTCCGTCTGTCACAGAAGGACCTAAACTGGTTAAACTGGTATTTTGATGAGCAAAGGTCAACACTTTAATATGCTCAGTCTTTTGTCACTTTTGGTCTAACAAGTCAATCTACTGAATAGATTGCCAGGGTCTGCACCTGCCAGTTTGCAACAAAGCTATTGTGACAAGGCTGGGCTTGAACAGTCAAGCACTGCAGCCTTTGAATGGATTGTAAGACTGACCTGACCTGATCTGAGCCATGCCTGCTTTCATCTTATGCCTGCAATGTGGGATGCCTCTATTGCAGAGTAAAACATGATTCGCTTCTTGATACTTACTGAGCAAGTGATGGCGGTGTGCAGGGCCTGCCAATCATGGTGTTCATCACAGAGAACGAGGCCAGTCTGCACGCCGTCAACCTAGCAGTAGCTTTGGCGCGGCCGGACATCGATAGCATTCACGTGATGCATGCCTGCAGCAATGATGGTGCCACACCTGATGCTCAGAAGCTCATGGCTCGACTCACTCAGGGCCTCGGCCCCAAGGTCAACTCAGAGGTCATGGTGAGTCATCATATGTATTTTATCACATGCTGCACCGAGCCATGTTGCATCATGCACCCAAAGCATGTTTGTGGGCTGGTGAACAGAATCAATGAACATGGTGTAATGCACCAGAGGAGACTTCATGAAAATGAAGTAGGCGTGAGAAGGTGTCTGCTCATGCATAGCAGTCAGAGCATATTAGTCATCCCAAGTCCTTGCTGATATATATATGGTGATGACTGCTGAATGAATCTTTTTGTGAGTGTCTGATGCTGCCAGCCAGTCAGCTCAAAGATCATGAACATATTTACTTGTGTATGCAGGTGAGAGGCACACAGAGTGTGGTGGACTGCTTACTGGATTACGCTACCAAGCATAAGGCTGGTCTCATAGTCATGGGCAGCCAGCAGGTGACTAAGGGAGATGCAGCATTGGCTTCAAGCATCACTCTAGCAGTCCTCAAGCGCACAGATGCCCCGGTGGTGGTGACTAAACCCAGCACCCCGGCCCCGATGGGGTGCCTATCGGGGGGTCTGAGGGCCATGCTGGCTGTGGAGCATACTGCACGGCCCTTGTTGAAGTGGTTGAACAGTCACCTGATAACTGTGACCAGGGGGGACAAGCTGTACCTGGCAAGAGTGGGAGCCAAGGATGCTAAAGCACAGGTGAGACTCAAACAGCAGCTGCTCAGGACTAAGATAAACAGCTGAGCAGAACTTGTTCAACATGCTGACGGTGCCTTGTTGACACAAATGACGGATCTGGCTGAGCTTGTCCAAAGTGTCTGCAAAATGATGAACGCTGCAAAACAATGAACGCTGCAAAATGATGAATGCTGCAAAATGAGGTCATCTGAGGCCCACAGGCTGTTGATCTGTGCTGACAGTTGAGAACACAAGCGTTGACCAATTTGTGACATCATCATGACAGTTGCAATGGACTAAGCAAGGTAAGATGTGCAGGAGGACCACACAACAAAGCAGATGCTGGAGCAGTTTGTGGAGCTGGCAGGCAAGAAGGTGCATGTGGAGAAGAGGTCCCTGGTGGGGCCCCAAATAGAGGCCTTTGCTGCCGCCGTCAGACAAGATGATGTGCACTTGTTGGCTATCCCAGTAAGTCCTTTTGCTGCCTTGCAAGCAATCTGTCTGCTGTCAGAAGAACAGCCTCAGCTGTGATTTATGGTGATTTGCATGTTGTCATGAAACATGACTGTCTTCAGCATGATTTGATTTGATTTCAAGGTGACATCATCTGGGCCTCTGTCACTGTCTGTATGCAGCATTGCGGCTTGTTTGCAAGTGCAATTCACAAGATAGAGTTTGCTGTCGCAAACAATGCTTGCTGATATAATCAGTGGCTGCTCAAGTTTGCTTTGACACAGCATGTGGTAATTGCAGGTGCCCCACAATCAACCAGTGCCTCAACAAGCCATTGACATGCTGCGGGCCACCAAAACAGCTGTGCTGCTCATGAAGTGTAAACCAACATCTTGAGGTGGTCCAGTTATGAGTTTGTACAAGACGAAGTCCATGTGAAGAGCCCACTGATGTGCTCAACATTATAGAATCTTCCAGATTGCATGACAGATAATGTACCAGTGCTAGTTTTGTCTCTCACACAGTTTGCAGTTGGCTGTGTATGTATAGCAAGCTTGCTGAAAGCATGCCTGTGCATGTGATAGGAGCCGGTGGACTCCACCATATACGAGTGAGGCCGTGGGCTTTTATATCTTAGACAACTCTCACGTGACAGTACAGTTGACCTTATCATCGTTGTTCACCCAGCTATCTGACCACAAGTATACATCTTATTAAGTGCTACTGTCTATTTTCTTTGCTGTTATTTGGTGCTATCAGGGACCTGGAACGATGCATGCACTGTCCCTGTAAGGTACTCGACTAAGTAAGCATAGCACTTACATGAGACCACTAGCTCTCCTCAATCCCGAAGCGTTTAGGTGACTGGTGCAACTGCAAACTGCAAGCGTAGCAGTGTTGTATCGATACGACGTATTGATGTATTGTTATTGAGGATGTAGTGACGCCGTCTATACGGCTGACATAATACCGATGGTAATGGTCTTACTAATGCTGCGCAATCTTTGCTAGCGCTGAAGCTGAAGCGGAACTGGCGTGGTCTTCATGCTTGGCTGCTGCTCATCACATCATCACGATACCTCCTTTGTAAAGCAGAGTCTGCGCCAGATAATAGTGAGTTTTGGACTGATCTGTGATCATGCAGCTTGCGGCATATCTTGAGCAGGCGCCCAGCTTGATCAAAAGTGTACCCGAGCCTCTGGATGCCCTTGATTCTCTTTTGGCATCCCCCAGTATGTGGGATTTGGATGCGATGCTTCCGGACCAACTGGAGAACTCCTCAGACCGATCTGGGGCTCGCGCACAGACCGCGTTTGCCAGTGGTGAAAGCGCTGCTCCTGCTGCTCCCAACAACAAGCAGTTTGCAAGAAGTCAGTATCGCGTGGATGCTGGGGAGGACCGCAAGCTCGCTATGTCACGTGAGGTTCAGAAGCGGTTCCGACAGCGTCAAAAGGTCAGCAAACTGAGTGAGAAGCGTGAGGAGTTAGCAATCACTCACAAGACACGTGAAATACTAGCCGAGTTGGCTTGACTGTGTGCATACTTCAGGCCAGAAAAGCAAGCATCGAGACAGAGCTTGATGCAACCAAAGCAGAGCTGCAAGAGCTCAGGTTCAGACAGCAACAGCTAGAAAGCAGAAATGTCTTGCTTGAGAGGGTAGCAAAAATCAACAATGCTGACAATGTTACACTGTCTGCTCAGGCGAGCATCATTGATGACCATTTCATGTTACGACACAGACTGCAGTTGTCTGTTGACAGCAATGACATTGTTATTCCTGTGCGTACACTGTAGGGACTGGTTTGTCCAAGCCTAGCAAGGAAGGCTATTTCAGGGGAACCTGTACTCATCATTACATTATGGGATCAGCACCACAGCATGACTGTTGATGCTGTGAGCCGGATGTCCACCAAGGAATTTTCTCATTTGTGGACGGTATGCTTCACCAGTCAAATTTGGAAGTCTGTCAACTGTTTGGACAACACAAGTCTGTAGCTTGTTTCACGTTCCACTGTTGCGATAGGACTCCAGTCTTCCTCCCTTACAAACATAAGTTATCACGTCATGCTATTTAGTTTCAAGGCGAATCTGTGAAGCGCAACAGCCATGTGTTCTTCACATACTTATGTTGTGCATCAGGTGCTTGCTTATGCTGCTGTTTCTAGAATCCAAGGCTGGTCGCTTTATTGGCTGCACCATATTACAGCTATCATGCAGTCTTCTTGTGTAAATACACCTCCTTATTTGCTCAATGATGGCCTTTAGAGCAGTTAATCAGCAATTAGAAGCTTGCTGCTTTTGGCATGTCTCAAAGAACTGCCTGTCATGCTCGGGCGCTCCCTACCCCACGTTGATGTCGTCGATTGTGCTTCAGGCATATGTGCACAACATGGGCAGACTGCTGCTGGACAACAGTGACAGAGGCACAGACACAGAGCAAGCCTTGATACAGATGCTGACAGAGGCTGCCTGTCTGCACTGCTGCATCTCTGCCTACAATGTGGACACCCTGAAGGCAGCGCTGGCCAGCAGGCTGGATACTGGCCTGCCCTCAGACAGGCATCTTGGTGATGCTTTCTACAGCCAGTTCTTGGTCAGGTCCCTGCCTCTCAAACTCACTCACCACCATCAACATTGTAGCCAGTCAGGACATTGTTGGCACTCAATGCAGGCACCACCAGCGTGTACATGAAGCCATACAAGCTGACTGCAGCTGCTGAATCCACATTGCTGCTGTCCTTGAACCACAAAACCTCGTCATGTTTTCTGCTTGGCAATGCCATCATTGTGGGTGAGATTTCACTTTGAGTGGGCGTCAAGCCAAGGCCAGGATAGCAGGGGTGTTCCTGCTGCTTTGCATCAGGCTGGGATGTTGCAGGCAATGGCGGATCTATCAGAGCAGCAGACAGAGGACATGCTGCATCTGAGGCGCATGTGCATCACACGGCGGGGTCAGCTTGCCAACTGCCGCAAAGCAAAGTTGAGTCAGGTTCCAGCTGAGTGCTTCAGCGACATCCATATGCCACACCCAGCAGAGAATGTGGTCAAGCTGCACAGCCTAGGAGCCTTCGTGCGTGAGAACGGGTCAGAGGATTTCAAAGTGTGGAGCGCCACACTGTGTGCTTGCCTCAGAGGGGTGAGTCACAGCTACACAGCCAGCACCTGTAAGAGCACTGCATTGCAGAACTCGTAGGGTCTGCTGGCAGTCCTGTTTGGGCAGGATGCTTGTCATCCAGATGATGGCCATCAATATGCTTGCCACAGGAGGCAAATATTCTGACCTTGCAATCATCCTGCCAAAGTGTGCTCCTTACCTTGAATAATTAAGGATGGCAGATGCTCAAATCCTTCATGCCAGGCCACTTGAGCAGCATCTTTAGATGCCAATGAGCATTTTGACTTGCGGGAGATGCAAGTGTTCCTTTCTAATGTGCAAAGACTGTTTACAGGTGCTGACAGGACGGCAGCATGCAATGGCTCTGGTGCACGCCTACCCTTCCCTTCTCAGAATTGATGACATGCTTGATAGCCTGGCAGTGCAGCAGAATGAGGCAAGTCAGCTTCAGCTGCTGGCGGATGCACACACTGTGGACACTGCGCCTCACTGCAAGGATTTGTATGCATACATTGACAGCTTGTCAGAAGCCAGCATTCCTCACTATGTGCCATTTCCAAGAAGGGCAAACTCAGGGTCCAGTGGCGCTGCCTCATCGGATAGCTTTTTGCTGGCTGCCGGCAGTGACTGCTGATCCGGTCCCCGAATACATGGTATAAGAACGCAGTGAAAGCAAAGGGCTAGCTTGTAGGGTCTCAGGCTTGTTCAAGCCCCAAAGCAGTCAGTGTACTGTTGTCTGTTGCAGATGTGTAGTATTGCAACACTGGCAGAGTACTTGAGCTACCCACTTTTACAATATGCACACGTTTGATTGTCTGGCGTCCTGTACTGTTTCACAGTGTGCGTGTACCTGTAGGGACAGCAGTTGACACACTGCACACTGCGCCTGATGCCGATGTTTGCAAACTGCACACACAATGCCAGCAGGTGCACTGGCACTGTAAGCCTGACAGATTGGATGCTGGCAACAACATGCATACATGTAGGCAGGCTTGCAAGCAGAACAATTTCGTTTGAGCGGCAAGTTCAAGACGACCACTGCAGGTGCTACATCCTTGTGCAACGATCTCTGCTTAACGGCTTACTACAGCAAACGTGCATGACCTCAACGGTACGATTGATCACAAACCCACCCGTCAGATGACTGCAAAACCCGCATGTATGTTGTCTTTGAAGCACTGCACATAGACAGAAGAATAGAAGTTTCAACATGCCGCCTCAGTGGCTTTTGACTGTACAATTAGGCATCTGTTTGCTGGCGTCATAAATCCAGCCAAAATCATTTGATACACAAGAAGACATACAAGTTCGATCAATGTAGCGCACTCCAGAGCTGATCATCTGATTCTAAACTGTAGATTTGGCCACTCACTACGTGCCAAATCTGTGATGACCTCCTTCAATGTCGGCGGCAGTCTTGCTGTGAGACACAATACCTCCAAGTCAGGCCATTTGTGCATGCATTATGTGAGTACTTTATGTGCGTCCATGATGTTCAAGGTGATGCGCTTCAGGGCAGGCCAATTTGCCTGTGTGAACAGATCTATGTCACGGTTGCCCAAAGTACGGCCTGTGAGGGTAAAATTCTGCAATGCAGGCCAATCTCCAAGTGCAAGTGCATCCATAAACGGAACATCTGATATAACACGGAGGACAAGCTCCAAAGTTGTTAACGCTTGCCATTTTCCTGCTGAAGCCAGCTCATAAATTGCTTCAGATCCATCAAGCAGGGAGACTTTGCACAAGCTCAAATGCTTGAGATTAGGCAGATGAGCCCTTGCCAGGCACATCGCAGCATCTGCACCCATGATGCAGTTGGTGAGCTGCAAGAACTGCAGGGCACTCCATGGGCTGCTGGACATGTGCAGAATGCCTTCCTCAGACAGTCCTTCAATGTATAGGTGACTCAATAGAGGCCATTTTCCTTTCATCAGCTCTGGCATTGCATCATTGCTGGGCTGATTGGACAGAGTCCTCAATGAAGGCCAGTCAATTGCAGCCATTGCTTTTACTTCATCTTTGTCTAGTCTGTGTCCACAGATGGTCAGGCTCTTCAGCAAAGGAAATTTGCTTCTGAAGTGTGAGAAAGGATTTGGCCGGGTGTGTCGTCCAGATTTCAATCTTACAGGAAAAGACGGGCGTGTGAGTGGCCATGGCCCTTTGCTGAGCTGACGGACCGCTGTTTTGCCCGTGTTGCTGTTGCTCAAGTCCAGGGTTTGCAACAATGGCCCACTGTCCTTGAGGAGACAGTCTGCATTCTTGGAAGCTGGGATACTGGAATGCTGATGCCAGTTATGCTGTTGCACGTGGCCTTGCGCAGGTCAGCATTGGTTGCCATCAAAGTCTTCTTGCAATCTTTGTCCATAAAGCTCCACAGCAGAGGGACCTGGTGGAGCAAGTCGGTGAGCAAATCAACCACAGGGGGGGCTGATCTCATTGCAACCGTCGGGGTCAGGGGTAATCTCTACGCACACACACAAACAGCCTTTCAGCAAGCCAACAATGCAGCAGCATGTCAGCTTCGCTTGGTGAGCATATGCGTAAGCGCATGAAGCCCACAACACAGCTGTTAACACAGTCGTCCCGACCAGGAAAGTGCAGGCTGACCTTTAGAATTGGAGGCGAGAGTGGACGACAGCAGAGATGATGGTGCTAGACTTACTGGTTGGAACAGGTGGATCGGGCGTGCAAAGTTATCATCGCATCAGCGTAAGAACTGTACAAGAGACTAGGTGCACCTTTTCGTGATCAGTCCGTGAATGGACACAGACCCTTCCGGACTGGACCGACGAGCTTCTGCAGGCGCCAAAACAGACGAGTCCACAGGTAGCTCCGCCGATTTAAATTCAAACGAGTCAATTAGCAAGTCTTGTCTACTCGACCTGATGATCACAACCTACAGCAATTTCTCAGGTGCTTTATTGTCGATCGCCTGGAAGATTTATTGCTTAGTACATGTTGCTTTCTCAGTAACTGTCTGCTGACTCCCCTGCCAGGGCCTGGCGCGTCTTGAAGACAGGAAATGTAAATTGATTGATCAACTAACTGCAGTGGACACGCAGAGCAAAAGTCATAGCGTGAACAGCGCCAGTAGGCTCCTAAGACCATACAGCAACTGTATTGTTCAAAGACAACAATGTGTACACTATCGAATCTTGCTAGGTTTGCACACACAGCACCAACAACTGACAGGTCAGAAGGCGATCTAACTCGTGCAGCAAAACAAGTCTGCATCTGCAGAGGTTTCACATGCACAAGCAGATGGCGTCAGAGCATTTCATGATTGGAGACAATGCGCAAGCAAACCAGCTGGTGAAGACTTAACACCAGAGCCATGCATCTGTTCATCCATCTTTCCCTTGCTTCTTCCATGCCATTGATGACTGAGGCTCTGCTTCAGTAGAGCCCGTATTAACGAATTCAACTCTGCCAGTCCTGCCTACTTCTTGCAGACCCAGTCAAGGGGCTGCCCTTCAAGCTGCCTTTCACAGGTGATCCTGACCATGAAGACCCATCCGGCGACATCAGTCCAGAACAGAGCTGTTGATGCACAGACTGCACCCCAGACCCTCCCTGTCTGACTTTTGCCTTGGCTGGAGAACCATAATCACTGAGGCCAGAGCTGCGTTGGGGCTGTCTGCCATCAGCCCTTGAAGCAGAAGAAGAGCCAAATGCTGAGGCGCAGCGTGGCTTCCTGCGGGTGGGAGACACAGAGGGGGATCTAGCAGAGGCTGGCCTGCCTGATTGGGACTGCTCAGAGGGAACAGAGATGTCTTGCAGCATATCCAGCACAGCTGCCATCTCCTGCCAACTGCCTGCAGACAGCACACATCCATTCACGCTCATCATTCTGGACTACAGCCCAGGCAGTCTGATGACATAAACTGCTTGCAAGCTCACAGCTAAGCATTACATGGCTGCATGCGGTCTGGCCA
>JAABUW010009014.1_pt1 | contig 11487 bp, 12 predicted proteins | sample 5560081 | NCBI WGS metagenome assembly JAABUW01 (sample SAMN10711882, study PRJNA513363) | rock metagenome | isolation source: Antarctica rocks | place: Antarctica: Victoria Land, Knobhead sud | reverse complement strand
TGCATCCGTGCTCGTGCTACCCTGTTCCATGGCGTGGTCTCCGCCGGCGCGCAAACGCCGGTCATGGCTCGTTGAACAAGCCGGAGACTACGCCACCACCCGATTCCACCACCTACGCGACACCACCTCGCCATGACCAGCCGGCGTGTCGAGCCGGGCGCGCCGCACGAGGTTGCTCCGCTCGGGCCGGTGCGGTTCCAAGTGGAATTCCATCGCATGGCGAGCATGGCTGGGGCAGTTCCCCGCTACGGAAACGAACAGCTTCTCTCAACGAGATCGATCATCTGGGCTGCCGCCAGGGTAAACCAGCGTGCCATCGTGCTGGCGGACGGCAATAGGGTTCAGGCTGGCCGGCTCGACCTACCGGGTCCCATAACGTGGAACACCTGCTTCCCGTCGGAGATGAGGCAGTCGGCGATGATCCGCCGATGACAGCGCCCCACCAACGCCGCCGAGCGCCTGCACGAGGAGGTCAAGCGGCGCATCAAAACACAAACTGTGCTGCCCTCGGCCGAAACCGCCGCCATGCTGTTCTGGGCGCTGATGGCGTCGGGCCAGATCACCATGCGCAAGGTGGACGGGTGGCCGACCCTCGGCGAGAAGCTGGCCGACCCCGAACCCGTTGACCTCGCCGCCTGACCAGGGCCACCATCACCACATCGGAGGCGACCCAGCCAGGCCATTTCCACCACGTTCGCGAGTACGTCATGCCAAGCTGATGAGTGCCTATGAGTGAAAGTCTCATCTGGCCAAAGCCGTAGCGGGCAGGCCGGGACCGAGTCTTGCGGGCGTCGCGGCAATGCGGGGTGGCTCTTGTTGGGTTCCGGGGTGGTGAGAAGTTCGTCATGCAACCAGGCCTGCGATGAGGGCGCCGAGCAGGGCTTTGCCGCGTCGGCGGGCGTTGTGCACGAACTGGAAGAAGCCGAGGTAGAGTGGCAGCTTGTCTTGCGAAATGCCGCGGTGCGGTCGGAGCCAGGAGCGCAGCAGCGACCAGAAGCCCTCGATCGTGTTGACGTGGACTTCGCAGAAGCCGTCGCCGTCCTCGTCGCGGGCGTATTCGCTGCGCCCGTGACAGACCGTCTTGTGCCGGTAGCCCCAGGCTGGCATGCGGGCGTAAATGCTATACTCGTCGGTGTGGACGAGGGTGCCCGGAGCGACCGCGGCGGTGATGATCGGCTTGATCGTGGCCTGTTGCACGTTGGCCAGCATGTGCAGGACCACTTGGCCGCCGCGCTGGATCAGGCCGAGGATGGGCGGCTTGTCCTTCTCCAGCGTGCCGCGTCCCGGCGCGCCTGCCAGCCTGCGACGCCGCCCGAGCCGCCCCTTTTGGCGACAGTCGCCGGCTGGCCCTTGTGCCCGGCCACCACATAGACCTCGTCGATTTCCACCTCGCCCTTCAGCTCCGCTGCCGGCGCTCCGGCGACCAGCCCGCGGCGCAGCTGCTCCGTCATGGCCTGCACGTCCGAAGCATTCAGGCCCAGCTCCAGGGCGGTCTGCCGGTTGGAAAGGTTCAGGCCCATGAAGTAAAGGCACAGCACCCACACCCGCAGCGGCTGATGGTGCCCGGCCAGCACCGTGCCGGTCAGGTCGTCGAAACGTCCTGAACACGCCTTGCACCGATAGCGCTGCCGGCAGGGCTGCGTGTCGTCGTGGCCGTCGCGGATTACCGCATCGTTGTCGCAGGCAGGGCACCGGATGCCCTCTGGCCAGCGGCGCTGGCGCACGAAGGCGAAGCACTTCGCATCGTCCATCAAGCCCGAAAGGTTGACCAGGTCGGATATGGCCATGACGCAAGCTCCTCGCGCGAGCCGGTCAGCTACTCCCGCTTCCACCTTCGCACCAGCCGACCTCAGCCCCGCGCCACGGTCCCGACACCACCACCCCGGAACCCAATAAGAGCCACCTCAGAAACCAGGAAGAGATGCGGTTATTTTATGACGTATCCTAAAGGGCAAGCTGGAAAGCCTGCTGGAGCCGATGGGGGCGCACAAGCACCTGTTCGAGCGGCGCCTCTACCTCGGTAAGGACATCCCGATCAACGGGACGGCGCACCAGGCCGGCACCTGCCGCTTCGGCACCGACCCGGCGTCCTCGGTGCTGAACCTGGACTGCCGCGCCCACGAGGTGGACAACCTCTACGTCGCCGACGCAAGCTTCTTCCCGTCCATCGGGGCGGTCAACCCGACCCTGACCATCATCGCCAACGCGCTGCGCGTCGCCGACCGCATCGCCGCCCGGCTCAACGGATGAACCTGGACACGGAGGCTGCAACCATGCCGACCCGCACCTCGCCCGCGTCCGGCGTCAAGGCCGGGGCACTCAAGCCGTCCAGCGGCTGGTTCCTCCATCGCAGCGCCGGAAGCCGCTCCTTGGGCGCCAGGGTGCGGCATTAGCCGATTATGGCCGACCGCCCGCTCTCGATCGATATCCGCAACCCGCTCTTGCTGAAGGCGAACGACCTTGTGCTGCTGACCCAGCAGGACGGCAGCTTCCCGCTCGATGTGCCGGGCTTCGGGCTGTTCTACCGCGACACCTGCTACCTCGGCGCCTACGTCCTGCGGCTGCACGGCACCGACCCGCTGCTGCTGATGGCGTCCGACGCCGAAGGCATGGCGGCGCAGATCGAGCTGACCAACAGCTCCCTGCGGACGACGAACGGCGAGAAGATTCCCGACCACAAGCTGAGCCTGCGCCGCACCCTGCTGCTGCTGGATGACGGACCCGTGTTCATCGACACCGTCACCCTGCGTAACTTCACCGACGAAGCCGTCGTGCTGCCGGTGTCGCTGGAGTTCTGCACGACGTTCGAGAGCATGTTCGTCCTGCGCGGCGCACCGCAGGGCAAGCGCGGCCGGCTGCTGGCGCCGGCCTGGGACGGGACGGCGCTGCGGTTCTGCTACGAGGGCGCCGACGGCGTGCGGCGCACCCTGCTGGTGGACTTCTCGCTGCCGCCGGTCGTGGCGCCGCGCACGACCGAGCAGACGGTCGCGCATTTCGAGCTGTCCTTGGCGTCCCGGGCCAGCCTGGACCTGATCGTGACCTGCCGGGTGGACGAGCGCCCGGTTGGCGAACCCCCGCCACGCTCGGCCCGCGCGCCCCAAGGCGCCGCCGCGATGCGGGGGGCCAAGGAGGCGGCCGCCGGCCGGCTGCTCGACGGCTATGCGCGCCTGGAAACGTCGAGCAAGGGGTTCGGCGAGACGATGGCGCGCTCCTTGTCGGACGTGGCGCTGCTGGAGGTGAAGCGCGGCGAGCAGCGCTTCACCACGGCCGGGGTGCCCTGGTTCGTCGGCCTGTTCGGCCGCGACAGCCTGTTGCCGACCCTGCAGTGCCTCGCCTTCAACCCCGATCTCGGCGCCCGCACGGCCCGCGCGCTGGCGCATTGGCAGGGCCGGAAGGACGACGAGAGGACCCGCGAGCAGCCGGGCAAGATCCTGCACGAGCTGCGCGTGGGCGAGTTGGCCCACCTGCACGAGGTTCCGCAGACGCCGAGCTACGCCGCGGTGGACTCGACGCCGCTGTTCCTGATCGCGGTCGCCCGGCACGTGGGCTGGACCGGGGACATGGCGCTGTTCCGGGAGCTGCGGCCCAACATCGACGCCGCGCTCGGCTGGCTGCGCCGCAAGCTGGACGAGGGCCAGGGCTACGTGACCTACAGCGGGCTGGCCGAGGGCAAGCAGCCGGTCAACCAGAGCTGGCGCGATTCCGGCACCGGCGTCTTGCGGGCGGACGGGTCGTACCCGGTCCCGCCGCTCGCGCTGGTCGAGGTGCAGGGCTACGCGTTCCAGGCCATGGGCCTGGTGGCGGGATTGCTGCGCCGGGCCGGGGAGGACGCGACGGCGGACGCGCTTGACGCCGAGGCGGACGAGCTGCGCGCCCGCTTCGCGCGCGACTTCTGGATGGAGGACGAGGGCTGCTTCTGCCTGGCGCTGGAGGAGGGCGGGCGGCAGGTCGCATCCGTCACTTCCAACGCCGCCCAGGTGCTGTGGACCGGCATCGCGGGCGCGGATCACGCGCGCCGGGTCGCGGCGCGGGTCATGGAGCCGGACATGTTCTCCGGCTGGGGCGTGCGCACGCTGTCGGCCGGCCACGCCGCCTTCGATCCACTCGCCTACCAGCAAGGCAGCGTCTGGCCATTCGACAACTCGCTGATCGTGTCGGGCCTGCGCCGCTACGGGGAGGACGCGGCGGCGCTGCGCGTCACCGCGGCGGCGCTGGACGCGGCCCAAGGCTTCCGCCGGTTTCGGTTGCCCGAGTTCGTCGCCGGCACGGAGCGACAGCCCGGCGACGGCCCGACCCACACGCCGCGCGCCGACCCGATGCAGGCCTGGTCGGCCGCTGCAGTGCCGTTCATGGTGACGGAGCTGCTGGGCCTGCACGCCGACGGCTTCGCCAAGCGCCTGCACGTCCGCCGGCCGCTGCTCTCCGACGGAGTGGACGGGCTGTCGCTGCACGGGCTGCGGGCAGCCGGCGGCACCGCCTCGCTCCGCTTCACGCGCCAAGGCGATGCGGCCGAAACCGAAATCCTCGCGAGCGACGGCGTCGAGGTGGTCGTCGAATGACGGCCGTCAAAGCCCTATCCCGCCCATCGCGAGCATGGCAGCCCCGGCACTGGCGCCTCCATCGCCAGGATGCTGCCGTCGAGCGGGTGGTCGGCTGCGTCCTTGTCGGCGATGGCCCAGCGCCCGGAGGTGACGAACAGCGTCCGCAGGTCCGGGCCGCCGAACGCGACCATCGTCGGGAACTTGAAGGGCACGGGCACCTCGCGCTCCAACCGCCCGTCCGGGTCGAAGCGCATGAGCTTGCCCTGGCCGTTGATGGCCGACCAGTAGAAGCCGTCGCGGTCCACCTCCGCCCCGTCCGGTCCGGGCGGCCCATCGACCTTGGCGAACAGCCGGCCGCAGGACATCCCGCCGCTGGCCGGGTCGTAGTCCCAGGCGTTGATCTCTCCCGTCTCGGTATGGCTGTGATACATCGTGCGGCCGTCCGGGCTCCAGGCCAGGCCGTTGGACAGCGCGGCCGCCTTGCCGGCGGCGACGAGCCGGCTGCCCTCCAAGCGCCACAGCGGCCCTTCCGCCGCGCCGGGCTTGCCCACCAGCGGCAGCAGGGAGTGGCGCATCGGCCCGACCCAGAAGCGGCCGGCACGGTCGCACTTGCCGTCGTTGAGGAAGAACCGCCGGGTGTCGTAGGGCGCGGGTGCGACCAGGGACAGCGCACCGGTGGCAAGCTCGAAGCGGTATGCGCCGGTGCGCAGCCCAACCAGCACGCTGCCCTCGGCCGCGCCGCCGCCGAGCGCCAGGCAGCCGATCCAGGCCGGCATGGTCCAACTTTCGTCCAGGCCAGTCGCCGGGTCGAGCCGGTGCAGGGCCGGCTGCTGCACGTCCACCCAGTAGAGCCGGGCGGTGCGCTCGCACCAGACCGGGCTTTCCCCGGTGATCGACGGCCGCTGCAGCACAAGTCGCCACGGTGGCGTTTCCGGTTCAGTCATGTTTAACCTCCCTCCCTCTGATCGGCGGTCGCCGATGCGTCGCGTCCCATCCACCGCCCTAAGCGAGGATACCGCCATGTCGCAGAACGTTTCAGAATTTGTTTGGCAGCGGCTCTCCGAATGGGGGCTCTCGCGAGTCTACGGATATCCTGGAGACGGTGTTGGCGGGCTGGACGTAGCGCTCGAGAAGGCGAAGGACGTCATGCATTATGTGCAGGTTCGCCACGAAGAGATGGCCGCCTTCATGGCGTCGGCGCATGCGAAATTCACCGGCCAAGTCGGGCTTTGCTACGCGACCTCCGGCCCCGGCGCCATCCATTTGCTGACCGGTCTGTACGATGCAAAGGCCGACCACGTGCCGGTGGTTGCGATTGTCGGGCAGCAAGCCCGCACTGCGCTCGGCGCTAGCTACCAGCAGGAAGTCGATCTGCAGAACCTGTTCAAAGATGTGGCGAGCGAGTTTGTCATGACGGCGAGCGTGCCGGGTCAGGTGCGCACGCTGATCGACCGCGCGGTCCGCATTGCCCAGGTCAAGCGTGCCGTGACCTGCGTCATCATTCCGAACGACCTGCAAATACTGGACTATGAGGATCCGCCGCTGGTGCACGGCACCACGCACACGGGGGTGGGCTACCCCGGGGAGTCCCGGTTGCCCAACCAGGCAGCATTGCGCCGCGCGGCGGACATCCTCAACCAGGGCAAGAAGGTAGCCATGCTCGTCGGCGCCGGCTGCCTGTCGGCGACGGACGAGGTGATCGCCGTGGCGGAGCGGCTCAACGCAGGGATCGCCAAGGCGCTGCTCGGCAAGGCCGCGGTGCCCGACGACCTGCCCTACGTCACGGGCTCGCTCGGCCTACTGGGTACCAAGCCGTCCTGGGACCTGATGCAGGAGTGCGACACGCTGCTGATGGTAGGCTCCTCTTTCCCCTACAGCGAGTTCCTGCCCAAGCCCGGCTCGGCGCGCGGCGTGCAGATCGACATCGACGGCGCCAACGTCAGCCTGCGCTACCCGATGGAGTACAGCCTGGTGGGCGACAGCGCCGAGACGCTGCGCGCTCTGCTGCCGATGCTGGAGCAGAACACCAACACCGCCTGGCGCACCACGATCGAGAAGAACGTCGCATCGTGGTGGGAGACATTGGAAGCGCGAGCGATGAGTTCGGCCGACCCCATCAACCCGCAGCGCGTGTTCTGGGAGTTGTCGCCGCGCCTGCCGGAGAACTGCATCCTGACCGCCGATTCCGGCTCGGTCGCCAACTGGTATGCGCGCGACATCAAGATACGGCGCGGCATGAAGGCGTCGCTGTCCGGCGGGCTGGCCTCGCTCGGCGCCGCGACGCCCTATGCCATGGCCGCCAAGATGGCGTTCCCCGAGCGGGTCGTGATCGGCTTCATCGGCGACGGGGCCATGCAGATGAACGGGCTGAACGTCATGATCACCGTGTCGAAGTACTGGCGCGAATGGGCCAACCCGCACTTCATCATCATGGTGCTCAACAACCGCGACCTCAACCAGGTCACGTGGGAGGAGCGGGTGCAGCTCGGCGCCGGCAAGACCGAACTCACCCAGGCCATCCCCGACTTCCCCTATCACAAGTATGCCGAGCTGATCGGACTGAAGGGCATCTTCTGCAACGACCCGGACAAGATCGGCGCGGCCTGGGACGAAGCGCTCGCGGCCGACCGCCCGGTGATCCTGGAGATGTACACCGACCCGAACGTGCCGCCGCTTCCGCCGCACATCACGCTGAAGGACGCGAAGAACTTCATGACCATGATGGGCAGCGAGCCGGAACTCGGCAGCGTGCTGAAGAACAGCGCCAAGCAGATGCTGGCGGACATCCTGCCGGGCAAGGGCTAGATGGTCCGGCCTGTCACGCGGGAGCGGGCGCCGTGACCCGGCATGTGGCGGCAAGGGTCCGCGGCGGCCTGGACGCCGGTTGGCCCGCCCGCCCGCCCGCCGGCCATGCGCGGGAGGCCACCACGCGGGCCGCCGCACCGCTCGCCTTCCCGGCCGTGCCGGTGCTGGGAGAGACGGCGACGGTCAAGGCCGCGCGCCGCCTCAACCGGGCGGCCGGCATGATCGCCAGCTCCGTGCTGGCCGACAGCGCGATGGAGCATTACCGCGGCAGCTTCCACAACAAGGCGATGTGGACGCCGCTGGTTTCCTCGGCGCTGTCCCTGGCCGTCAGCGTGCACGGCCACCGCGACAAGAGGCATGGCGCGCATCGCGGGCGGGACCTGGTCTATGCCGCGGCGGGGCTGACGGGCATCGTCGGCACCGGCTTCCACCTCTACAACATCACCAAGAAACCCGGCGGGTTCTCCTGGCAGAACGTGTTCTACTCGGCGCCGATCGGCGCTCCGGCGGCGCTGTCGCTATCCGGGCTGATGGGCTTCCTGTCCGAGCGCGTGCGCGGCAACGAACCCGGCACCAGCCCGAAGATCGCCGGCTACTCCGCCGGGCGCGCGGTGGCGGCACTGACGAGCGCGTCGCTGCTTGGAACGATGGGCGAGGCCGGCCTGCTGCATTTCCGCGGCGCCTACCACAACCCGTTCATGTTCGTGCCGGTTTCGGTGCCGCCGGTGGCTGCAGCCCTGCTCGGCAACGCCGCGGCTGGCAGGTCGCGCGTGCGGCGGCCCGTCACCCGCTGGTGGCTGCGCGCCACGACACTGATGGGCATCCTGGGCGTCGCGTTCCACGCCTACGGCGTTTCGCGCAACATGGGCGGCTGGCGCAACTGGCGGCAGAACGCGTTCAACGGGCCGCCGCTGCCCGCACCTCCTGCGTTCACCGGGTTGGCGATGGCCGGCCTGGCGGCGCTTGGATTGCTGGAGGATCATCCGGATGACTGATCACCCGACCTATCCCGGCTACGACGTCCTCGACAAGCGGCACACGCCCTCCTGGGACGCCGTGACCCGCCGGGTGATCGACCGCCGGCTTGCTGTCCCGCACGAGCCACGGTTCTTCTCCGCGGCGGAATGGGCGGCCGCCGACGCGGTCTGCCGGCGCATCTTGCCGCAACCCGCCGATTGGCCCCCCGTGCCGCTAGTCGCCCTGCTCGACGCCAAGCTGCTGGCCAACCAGGGCGACGGGTTCCGCGAGGCCGGCATGCCCTACATGCAGGAAGCCTGGAAGCAGGGGATCGCCGCCATCGAGGCCGAGAGCCAGGCCCGTCACGGCAGCGGCTTCGTCGCCCTGAGCGCGTCCGACCAGGACGCGCTGCTCGGGATGATGCACCGGGGCGAGCTGTCCGGCCCGGCCTGGGAGGGACTGGGGGCGAAGGACTTCTTCACCAAGCGCCTGCTGTCCGACATACCGGGCCTTTATTACAGCCACCCGACCGCCTGGTCCGAGATGGGCTTCGGCGGGCCGGCGAGTCCGCGCGGCTATGTCCGCATGGAGCTGAACCGGCGGGACCCGTGGGAGGCGGCACAGGCCGAACCCGGCGACGAGGGGGCCGCGTTGCGCGAGAACCGGCATGTCGTCTGATCCCATGACCGCGACCCAGGCCCGCGACGGCCGGGCGCCGGACGTGTTCCGCGAAGGCGGGTGGGTGCCGATGCGGGAGTACGCCGAGAGCGAGCCGGTGGACTTCGCCATCGTCGGCACCGGCGCGGGCGGCGGAACCCTCGCGGCCCTGCTGGCCGAACAGGGCTTCTCCGTGGTCGGCTTCGATGCCGGGCCGTATTGGCGTCCGCTGGAGGACTTCGCGTCCGACGAGAGCGAGCAGAACAAGCTCTACTGGACCGACAAGCGCGTCAGCGGGGGTGCCAACCCGATCCGGATGGGCGGCAAGAACAGCGGCAAGTCGGTCGGCGGGTCCACCGTCCACTACGCCATGGTGTCGCTGCGCTTCCGGCCCGAATGGTTCAAGTCCCGCACCACCCTCGGCTACGGAGCCGACTGGCCCATCGGCTGGGAGGAGATGTGGCGCTGGTATGGCGAGGCGGAGAAGCAGATCGGCATCGCCGGCCCGCTTTCCTACCCTTGGGGGCCCAAGCGGCCGCGCTATCCCTACCGCGCGCACGAGATGAACGGCGCCGCCAAGCTCCTGGCCCGCGGCTGCGAGGCTATCGGCATCGGCTGGACGGAAACGCCGCTGGCGACGCTGTCGGCGCCGCAACGCTCGAAAGCCGGACCATCGCCGCCTTGCGCGTACCGTGGTTTCTGCCGCTTCGGCTGCTCCACCAACGCGAAGCGGTCCGCGCTCACCGTGTGGATCCCCCGCGCGCTCGCGGCTGGCGCCGAGATACGCGACCTGGCTATGATCGGGCGGGTCGAGATGGGGCCGGACGGGCGTGCGACCGGCGTGCATTACCATCGGGACGGCAACTGGCGGTTCCAGCGCGCGCGCAACGTCGTGGTCGCGGGCTACGCGGTCGAGACGCCGCGTTTGCTGCTCAACTCGGCGACCAGCCGCTACCCGGACGGGTTGGCGAACAGCTCCGGCCTGGTCGGCAAGAACCTGATGACGCAATCCAACCAGGCCGTCTGGGGCGTGATGGAGGATGAGGTGCGGTGGTACAAGGGACCGCCCTCGACCGCGATCACCGAGCACTGGAACTACGACGACAAGAAGGACTTCTTCGGCGGCTACTGCTGGATGGGCCAGGGGCCGCTGCCCATCGAGTGGGCCGCGGTACAGACCGGGGCGCGCGGGCTGTGGGGGCAGGCTCTGCACGACGCCATGCTCGACTACAACCACATGGTCGGCGTGAAGATGGTGGGCGAGATGCTGCCCGACGAGGCCAACCGTGTCACGCTGGCCGACGACACGGACCAGTACGGCCTGCGGGTGGCGCGGATCACCTACAAATGGGGCGACAACGACAAGGCCCTGATCCAGCACGCGCTGGAGCAGATGGGCCGGTCCATCGAGGCGGTCGGCGCACGCGGCATGTTCCGCCAGGAGGACGACACCAACCATCTGGGCGGCACGGCACGGATGGGCGACGACCCGGCGCGCAGCGTCGTCAACGCGGATTGCCGCAGTTGGGACATCCCGAACCTGTGGGTCTGCGACGGGTCGGTGTTCCCGACCGTCGGCGGGGTCAACCCTGCGCTGACGATCCAGACAATCGCCATGCGGACGGCGTCGCGGATCGGCATCCTCGCCAGGCGCGGCGAGCTATGAAGGCTTCTCGGGGAAGCGGGACCACGCGGGGTGCGGCGCCATGACCACGTCCAACCTCGTCATCCTGATCGTCCGCTACGGCCTTGTCGTGCTGTTCTTCCCGGCCAGCGCGCTCGACAAGATCTTCAACTTCAATGGCGCCATGAAACAGGCATTGCAGGTGTTCTCGTCGCACCGTGTCGCGGCGGCGCTGATCCTGGCCGGCGTGTTCGTCGAGCTCGTCATGCCGCTCGGCATTCTGACCGGGGTGGCGGACCGGCTCGCGGCGTTCATCATGGCCGGCTATTGCGCGGTGACTGCGGTGCTGTTCAAGCGGTTCTGGGAGCCCGGGGACTTCTGGCGCGCCGGCGAGAGCAAGGGCCGCGAGCTGTTCTGGGACTTCCTGAAGAACCTCTCCCTCGCATCCGGCTTTCTGCTGATCGTGGTCGGACTCGGCGGGCACGACTGGTATGCCTTCGTGAGCGATCCCCTGGCGTCCTCCCACCCTTATGCAGCCGCCGCGCCGCTGCACTGATACCTGGAGACCGGCGATGCGGAACCCGATCACGATGATGGCGGACGACGGCGGGCAGGCCGGGGACGGCGGCGGCAGCGGCCCGAAGCCGCACGTCCCCTATTGGCACCTCTGGACCGACGGGAGCGGCGTCAGCCACCAGAAGCGGTGCGCGCTGACGGAGTTCGAGCTGAAGGGCGTGGGCGGGGCCGACCCGCAATGGAACAACAAGCACGAGACGGTCCCATCGACCGTCGTCGTCACGGTGCAGCCGGTCGGCTGGGTGGGCGACTGGCACGAGAACCCGGCGCCGCAATGGATCGTCGTGCTGTCGGGCCGCTGGTGGATCGAGAGCATGGACGGCACCC
>JAABUW010009010.1_pt1 | contig 11492 bp, 12 predicted proteins | sample 5560081 | NCBI WGS metagenome assembly JAABUW01 (sample SAMN10711882, study PRJNA513363) | rock metagenome | isolation source: Antarctica rocks | place: Antarctica: Victoria Land, Knobhead sud | reverse complement strand
CCGGACCGAAATCGCGATGAAACAAGCGTATCGCCGAACCATGTCCGCCGCTCAGCTTGCGGAATGAACCTCAGCACGCTGAATACGATGGGCTAGAGCATGTCTTGGCCGAGCAGGCCGACTGCCTGGTGGGCGGCCCTGATGCCGTGCTGGTTGTGGACGACACGGCGCTGGTCAAGCAGGGGCGGCACTCGGCGGGCGTGCAGCGGCAATACTGCGGTCAGTTGGGCAAGCGGGCGAACTGCCAGGCGCTGGTGTCCCTGACCCTGGCCCGCGGCGAGGTGCCTATCCCTGTGGCGCTGCGCCTGTTCCTGCCCGACACCTGGGTCAAAAACGCGGCGCGCCGCCGGGCGGCGCGCGTGCCGGATGCGGTCGAGGGCCGCACCAAGTGGCGGATCGCCTTGGATGAGATTGCCTTCCTACGCGCCCAGGGCGTGCGCTTCGGCTGCGTGCTGGGCGATGCTGAATACGGCAAGGTCGCCGCCTTCCGCCACGCGCTGGACGACGCGGGGCTGCGCTGGGCCTTGGGCGTTCCGCCGAACCAGGAGGTGTTCTCAACCAGCGTCACCACGGCCCTGCCGCCGCGCAAGCCGCGTGAGCGTGCGCCCAAGCACCCGGTGCCCTCGGAGTCGAGCGCCCCAGTGTCGTCCTTGTTCGCCAACCCGCCTGACGCGGCGTTCCAGACGCTGTCCTGGCGCACGGGCACCAAGGGGCCGCTGCAGGCGGCGTTCCCAGCAAAGCGCGTGTGCGTCGCCGAGGGGCCGATGGCCGCCGGCGCCCAGCACCTGCCAGGCGAAGAGCGCTGGCTGGTGTGCGAGCACCGCACGACGGGCGAGCGCAAGTTCCACCTCACCAACCATCCCGCCGACGCCACGCTGGAACAGCTTGCCCCGGCCTTTAAAGGACGATGGAGCTGCGAGTAGGCGCACCAGCAGCTCAAGGAAGAGCTGGGGCGTGGACCACTACGAAGGGCGCTCCTCGCACGGCCTGCACCATCACGCCCTGCTCTGCCAGATCGCCCACGCCTTCCTGCAGTCCCAGCGGGTCGGGGGGAAAAAGGCGCGCGGACGGTGCCGGGCCGCTCGGGAAAACCGGCTGCGGCGGCCTCGCGACAAAGTCGGGCAGCGTTGTGGCACCCCTCGGCCCAGCGCCGCTCCAGCAATGGAACATACGGGTCAAGCGCACTGCCGCGCTTGGGCTTGCGCCACGATAGCGCGCCGCCTCGGCGCAGCCAGCCTTGCACGTTTTGCGCTCGGCTCAGAGGAGGGCTGCGATGCGCCGGATGGACACGCCCTGGCCGTGCAAGCGGGCCGCTTCCTCGTGGCGCGCCTGCCTGCGTTCGAGTGACGTCTGGCTGGCCCGCTCGGCCGCGTCCGGCGGGCGCGGCGGGGCTGGCGCCGCCAGGTCCGCTGGTTCCGCACTGGCAGTTGCGGCACGTTCTTCGGCAACGGCCTACGCCGCCCGGCGGATCGCGCTGCTGTGCCGGTCGGTAAGGTCGTGGACGGCGTCGCCCAGGTTGCGCAGCAAGTGCCAGCAATTGGCGACCTGGACGGCATCAGGTGCGCCCTGGCGGGCACCGTCTGCGTAAGCGCCGGCCCGGTCGCGCGCGAACACCTCCATGCCGGGGTGCTGGCGCAGCCAGGTGGCCAGGGTTTCGGCCTGGCGGTCCGGCAGTAGGTTCACGAGGGCGTTGCGCTCCAGGTCCACCAGCGCCGTGCCGTAACGATGGCCCCGGCGCCATGCCCTATCATCGACGCCCAGCACGCGTGGAGCCGGAGACCCTGGGCCGCTGCTGTCTGATACACGCACGTCCCGGAGCAAAGTGGCCGAGCTGATGCTAATGGCCAGTCTCGCCTCCAACCGTGCGCCCGCCTCTCCGCCAAGCGCCAGCCCGAGGCAGTTGTGCAGGCTGCCCAGTCGCTTGGTGCTGCGTGCCGCGTGCTGCGTGCTGCGTGCTGCGGCAGCGGCGACACCGGACAGGTGTTCGGCAAAGGTCTTTCGGGAACAGGCCGGGGCGAGACAGCGGAACCGCCGGGCCTTGATGCGCAACGCAACCGGCCGACCTTGCCAAGGCAGGTCGCCAAGGTGGCGCTGGTAGCGACTATGGACGCTGTAGGACGGGACGCTGCAGTCAGGGCAGGTCCCTGTGGGCAAGCATGGCTGGGCGACGATGGTGACGCGGTCAGGGGTGGGCAGGACCTGAAGGACAGCAAGGCCCGGCGGAAGCAAGGGCAGCAAACACTTGGACAAGACAGGCTTTCAACGCAAGAGGAGTGTTCCTCCTATGTGCTCTCCCAACCCCGAAACGACAGCACGGGAAGTGCGGGAGAACCAATGTCGAAGACGCTGCTACACCGTCGAGGACGAGACGGGCCTGGCCAACCTGATCCTCTGGCCCGACCGCTACACGGCGCAGCGCCGGCTGGTGCTGTCGGCCGCCATGCTGGCCTGCCACGGTCGGGTGCAGCGCGAGGGCGAGGTTGGTGCACGTCATCACCGACCGCCTGGAGGACCTGGCGGACCTGCTGCGGGGCGTGGGCACCCGAGATGCCGCCGACTGACCCATGTGGACGCGACTGCGGCGAAGCGATGGCGATGACGATCACGTCCGGTTCACCCGCGCCCACATGGGCGCGACCAAGATGTTTGGGCTACGGAGGCCGCGGGTCACGAGTTATCCGCGCCCACGTGGGCGCGATGTGCGGGTGCTGTTCGACCTGTTGACGCTATTCGAGTTATCCGCGCCCGCGTGGGCGCGACTCGCCCAGGAATGGCAGCCGAGGCCGGTCAGCGAGTTATCCGCGCCCGCATGGGCGCGACACCCCACGCTCGTCACTCTTGGCAGCCGAGGCCGGTCAGCGAGTTATCCGCGCCCGCATGGGCGCGACACCCCACGCTCGTCACTCTTCATCTGGACGGCCGAGTTATCCGCGCCCGCGTGGGCGCGACTCTTCGTGAATTGATGTGATTTGATTGACTAAAGAGCATCATCAGACCTCCTCCAACCTAGAGGTGTCAATGAAGTCCGATTATACTGACAAGTTCGGCCCTTGTCCCCATGAGATCGACCTGCATGGGCGAAACGCAGGGTTCTTCCCGTCCCGTCCAATAGGGCGGGCACGCCCTTTCGTCCGAAACCACTTTCTGCGGGTGTTCCGCATCCCCGATCCTCTCCCATAGATCGACCGGCATGGTCCGTGCCGGACGGCCGTTGCCCAGCACCAGACCCGTAAGTGCCGCATCATCCACAACCATCACCTCGACGCCCGTGGTCCGGCCGTATCCGGTGCGTCCCATCCCGCCGATGCTCGGGGCTCGGGAAGCCAGCTCCGACACAGCGCCAGGGTCGCCCCGTCCCGTGAACCAGACGGCACGGACGCCGCTGAGGCAAGAATACGGCGTCAGCTGGTTCCGTTCCAAGCTCATAGCACCTATGATGCGGTCCTCCTTCGGAAGCGCCTTGGCCACCGCTGCAGGCACCGCATCCTTGCGGACGTGCTTCAGGCGGACCTGCTGGCCATAGACGGGACCGAACGGCCCGACCTCAAGCATCGCGGCGGAACCTTGCCAGATGCCCTCGTAGCGCTTGAGCGGTATGTCGTCCCATCGCCCGCCCGCTGTGGCGGCGAGCGAACAGAGCAGGCCGTCGAGGTGGAGCAGCCGCTGCAGGGCGATCGGCGTGGCGATGCCCATCCGCAGCGCGAAGGATGCGCTCACCGGCTCGCCCTCCCACCTTTCGCCGCGGTCCGGTCCGGCGTGCGCGTCGCCCGCGGCCTTCCGCTCCGCCCATTGGCCTGCGTTTCCGGACGGCCGACGCCCTCGTGGGTGACGCCGATCGCCGCCGCGTCCGGGTCGAGCCCGAATTGCGCACGGAACCGCTCGGGTATGGCGGCCAGCATCGCTGCATTAGCGCTGCGGTGAGGCATCAGGCCCGTATCTTCGGTCACGCTCTCCGAAATCGGCATCCGGGGGTCGGCAAACCACACTGTGGCATCGTCACCGGCGCCGCGGATCGCCCGGCCGATCCCTTGGGAGAGCTTGCACAGGACGTCGCTCATCGCCCCGGCCATGCCCCCTTCCGGGCCAGACTCGCGCGGCCGGAACGGCAGCCGGGGTATCACGAGGTTCTGCACGAGGCCAGGCAAGTCGGCGCCCACCCAAGCGGCCGGGGTCAGCAGGCAGCATTCTGGCGTCCGCCGGTACTCGGCGAGCACGTCCTGCAGCGACCGTCCTTGTGCGTGCGCAAGGCACCCCGGCACCAGCGGCGCCAGGCGGAGCACGTCCGCGTAGGCCGGCACCAGCACCAGCGTGCGCCCTTTCCTCACCGAGGAATCCCGTCGCGCCGCAGCGATGACCTCGGCTGCGTAGGCGACGGCGTCTGGGTCCATCCGGTCACCGTCATCGAGCCTCGGGACCGGAGCCCTGGGGTCGGCGAACCTGACCCGCATGCGCCCGAAGTCGGTCGGCTGCACGATCCTCGCCAAGTCCGCCAGCACGTTGCCGTCCGAGGGCGACGCGCCGGTCGCGATCTCGATCCCCTTCCACCTCGACTGCTCGCCGAAACCCGGGGTCGCCAGCGTCGCCGACGTCAACACAACGGTCATCGCGAGCGGCTCGCCCCCCTCCGCGGTCGTCCACAGGCGCTTCATGATCCGGCCCGGTGCCTGCGCGGCGACGCCGATCGAGGGAGCGCCCTCTACCCGAGACGTCGTCCACCTGGCCGACCAGAAATCGCTGCTGCGCTTGATCGCTTCCTGGATTCGCCGCAGGTCCTCTGCCTGCGACGCCATGGCATCCACTGCCGCAGCCATGTGGCTGCGGCGCCGGCTCGCCGCCGTGTGGATCGCGTCCATCCCGTCCGTGACCTTCCGCATCATCGACAGCACGTCGCCATCCGCCGCGACGGCTACCTTCAGGTCCTTGCCCTGCGGCGCCATGGCAGCGAGCGCCTCGACGTCCACCAGCGCGGCGGTGGCCAGGCCGCACAGGTCTTCCCCGTTGCGCACCTGCCGGGCGGCGGTGAGCACATTTTGGATGCTCCGGAGCATGGACGCCACCGAAGCCTTAACCAACGAGACCGAAGCGGCGGCACCGGCCCATTGGTCCGCTTCGTCAACCACGAGCGAGTCGAACGGGTCCTCGGCCGACCCGAAGAGGGACCGGCGCGCCAGCGCGAGGGCCGTGTACGCGTGCGTGGTAACCAATATGTCCGCCCCGCCGGCAAGCCTGCGGCCGAGCGCGTGAACCGCCTTCTCGTCGGCCGGCGAACTCCGCAGCAGGCATACGTCCTCCCGGGCGAGGTCGATCCCGTGTGCCTCCTCGATCCTGTCGAGCAGGCAGGCCTCCACCAGCGCCCCGCACGCATCGTCAATCCGGTCTGCCTCCATCGCCTCGGATGCCTCCTCGACGGCCTTCGATGCTTCTGCAGCTATGGCTAAGTAAGGTTCCCAGGCCCGCCACGGCAGGCCGTCCCCGCGCATCAGGTTGCCGGTGGAGAGCGCCCTGGACGGGGAGATGTAGTGCGAACGGCCCCGCATGTGCGCCAGCCGGAGGGTGTGCCCGGTCAGTGCCGATGCCACCGCAAGGGCGACCCGGCCGTCGCGGCGCATGATCTGGTCGCCCAGTGCGATCGTGTGCGTGGACACCAGAATCTTGGACCGTGCCTGTGCCGCATGGATGACGCAGGGCACGAGGTAGCCCAGCGTCTTGCCGACGCCCGTCCCTGCCTCGATCGTCAGTATCCCCGTCCGGCCCGGCCCCTGGCGGCGCAGCGCCTCGGCTATGGCCCCGGCATACTCCCGCTGCGCGGCGCGCGGGAGATAGGAAGCCCCCTGCCCCTGACACGCCTGTTCGACCGCGCCACCCTCGCCCCATAGGTCGCCGGGTGCGCGGCGCGTGCCCTCGCCGGTTCCCGCCGTCATCTCGCCGCCTTCTTGCCCGCGCCGGCTCCCACCGGGCCGAAGATGCCCGTCACCTCCCGCAGCCTTCCCTCCATGGTCCGCCACGCCTCCATGGCGCTCTGGACGTCCGGGTCCCCGGTTTCGACGGCCGCGCCCTCGCCGGCGATGCGCACCGTCCCGGCCGGTTTCCATGCCCGGTCACGCCGCAAGCCGGCGTCGGACAGCAGCTCGATCAGGTACTCGCCGCGCAGGAGGCCGTAACCCGTGGTCCGGCCGCCGCCGATGCGCGGGGCCAGGTTCCACGCTTCCAGCGCAGCAAGCAGCAGGCCGATCTCCTCCGGGCTGCCCTCCTCCACCACCAGGCCGTGGTCGTACACGGTGCCCGCCGGCGCTGCGGGCTTGACCGGGATCGGGCGCTGCACGGAATGCTGGAAGTCCGGCATCGCCTTCATCCGCGCGAGGTCCTCTTCCGCGGTCACAAGCGCGGCCTCAAGCGGCTTCACGTCGACCCCTGGCGTCCTTCTCGCCCGGCCGAGGATGCGCTTGGCGTCGTCCACGCGCCTACCCGCCTCGGAGGCTTCGGAGACCATGAGGCTCTGCCTGGACCACAGCTCCCGGTCCTGCGGTCCCAGCAGATTGCCGAATTCCGGGGTGGTGGTGATGCCGTCCCGCCGGGTGCCATCCGGCAAGCCGGTCCCCTCCGAGCCGGAAGCGTTCAACACCGGCTGCGCCAGCGCGTGCTGGACGATGAGCTTGCCCGTCATCCGCGGCGTCGCCGCGCCGAACAGGCTCAGAATCGGCTCAGTCGGCCGCAGCCTCGCGTCCGCGCCAATCTCCTGCTTGTCGGCGGTGAAGCCGATGCCTCCGGCTGTCTGCCGGTAGAACCCCGCGAGGGAAACGGTGAGTTCCGCCCCGTCCGCGCTGGCGGCATCGACGCACAGCGCATAAGCCTTCTGCCGCAGGAGGCCCTTGATGGTCTCTCCGGGGATCGCGTACGTGCGCACCAGCGACTGGTCGCGCACGACGTTCATGGTCAGCGGCACATCACCTTGCTCAGGCCGGGTGATGAAGATGGGCGACACCGCCGTCAGCGTGCCCGAGAGTCGCATGGTCAGCATGTCGGGATTCCTTCGTTGTCGTTTGCATCGGCGGCGCCGGGCGTCTCGGCCAGGCCGAGCGCTTCCAGCACGAAGCGCGCCTCGGGCGATCCCGGCGGGGGCAAGCGGCGGAAGTCCGCGGCGGTGACAGCATTTCCGGCGCGCAAGCGCAGCAGCGCCTCCTGGTCGCGTTCGCGCTCCTTGTCGGTCTTGTAGTCGGCCCCGCCCGCCAGCCGTTGCCTCAAGTGCAGCACGTCCCTGGCACCCTTGGCGTCCAGACGGCGGAGCACCTGCAGCACCGCCTCGAGGTAAGGCCGGTCGAGCAAACACGCGCCATTCCCGTTCAGCACGATCCGGCTGGGGTCCGTCGTGATGCGGATCGGGTGTCCGGCGGACTTCTGGAACGCCACGGCGACGAACGGCGCCGGGGGCGGGCTGAGCAGCAGGTCCATTTTCGCCTTCGTAATGGACCCCGGACCCCCGTACCTGACCTCCAGGCTCGGCGGGATGGCTGCATCCGGCACCAAGTTCGTGACAAGAAGGGCGCGGTTTGGTCCCACCACCGCGAAGTGCCCACCGCTGAGGTTCGTCTTGCCAGGTCCTCCTCCCGGCACGAGTGGCTCGGCCGCCGAGGTGCGGGCACGGCGCTTGCGCGTAATGGTCTGCTGCGCGAGGCACACTGCCATCTTGGAGTCGTTCATCCACAAAGGCACGTCCAGTCCGCCGCACACCGAGCACGGTATACCCCTCGGCGCTGGTTCGAACCGCGGCCACCGCGCGAAGTACCGCCCCGCGAACTCGAAGAACATCCGCCGGCCGGGCTCGGCGCAGGCGTCGCCGGCGGGGTATCGGTCCAGGTCCTCGCTCAGGGTCCACCCCTTCCGTCCACAGTCGGCAGGAACGCCCCGTAACCGAACGCCTTCTGGGGACCGACCCCCCTCAACAGCCATGCTTCCAGGCCGGCTGGATCGAGCACCGTCATGGCGACGGTCGCCTCGACCACCGGTATGACCCCCTGCTGCACCCTCGCGTCGCACCTCTCGCGGGAGATTTTGCGCAGCACCCGCCTGCTGGCGAAGCCGTCAATCACCACGGCGTCGATGCTGGCAGACAGCATGACATCGACCAGCCGCTCGCGTAGCCACGCCTCATAGGCTGCGGCGGGATCGGTCCTGCCTGCTGCGGCGTCACGGGTCACGCGCGGATTACGCCGCAACGCGATGAACCTGCCCGCGAACGAGACCAGCTGGTCGCGTTCGACCGTGAACTCGCGGTGCCCCATGTAGGCGTTGCTCCCATCGCGCAGGGGCGGCGAGGCCCGCCATCCTGTGATGCGGCTTCCCTCCCGCAGCGTGGTCGCCCGCCAGGGCCTGCAAGCAACGCCGTCCTTATCGGCCATCCAGGTCTTCAGGCAGTAGTCGATGTCCGAGGCGACCAAGGGATCGACTGTCATCGTGGCGTCGATCGCCGCCTTTGTCTTTAGGGACAGCTCCGTCAAAAAGATCATCCGCAGCTGTCTCCTTCCTCCTGGACGCCGCCGCGTCCGGAGCCGTGGGGTGCCCGACCGGTTGCCTCATCCTGCGTCGCGATCACTGTGGGGCTTTGACGCCTCCGGGTCGCACAAGAGAAATTCAATTTCCCGGCTCGCCCATACGGGACGGCCCCTCGTTCAGCCTGCCCCTCCCCTACTCCGCCGTCTTCTGCATGTAGCCGTTCTGCTCCAACCATTCCGTCAACACCTTCTCGATCAGCGATGCCACCGTACGGCGGTCAGCCTTCGCCGCCTTCTCAGCTGCTTCCTTGAGGTCGGGCTCGACCCGGATCGATATACTAGCAATGCGCGCCATTGTATGACAACCTCTGTTATTGGTAGTTGACATCTACCATGATAGTTGATAGTTTTCCTCCACCATTGGTAGCAGATTGCCAGCACTGGAGGCAACTATGGCCCACCTCACCAACACCCTCCGCGCCATCCCGATGCTCCGGCCGGCATCGGTGCTGACGCGGGTGCAGCACCCGACGCAGCACCCGACACCGCCAGTCATGGTCCGCCCGGCGTGGTTCGAATTCAGGTTACACGTGATGCTGGGTTGGCGGTCCCAGGGCGGATGATGGCACCCTCACGCTTTCAGCGGTGGTGCGAGTATGGATCGAGGTGTTGGCGCAGCAGCGAGGCTGCCCGGGAGTGACCGCAAGGACCTGGCCATTCAGGCGTTGGCCGGCTCGGGGACGGTCAGCGACTTGGCTGCCCGGCACGGGGTGAGCCGCAAGTTCGTCTACCAGCAGACGCACAAGGCCCGCGCGATATTGGACGACGCCTTCTCGTCGGCCACGCCCGATCATGAGGTGCTGTTCGAGGTGGCGGTGACCAAGGCCTGGCTGCGCCAGGCGATCGTCGGGCTGACGCTGATCTGCCGCAGCTCGTATCGCGGCCTCGTCGAGTTCCTGCGCGACCTGCTGGGCCTGCCCGTCAGCCTGGGCTGCGTCCACGACGTGCTCCAGGCGGCTACGCGGCAGGCGAGCGCGATCAACCAGGGCCAGGACCTGTCCGGCATTCGCGTGGGCTTGCACGACGAGATCTTCCAGGGCGCCACGCCGGTGCTGGCCGGCGTCGATGCGGCATCGACCTACTGCTACCTCCTGGCGGCGGAGCACCGTCGCGACGCCGACACCTGGGGCGTGCACCTGCTCGACGCCGCCGAGCAGGGGCTTCGGCCCGACTACACGATCGCCGATGCCGGGCAGGGCTTGCGCGCCGGGCAGAGGGCGGCCTGGGGCGACACGCCGTGCCACGGCGACGTGTTCCATATCCAGCGCCAGTGCGAGGGCCTGGCCACCACGCTGGCACGCCTCGCCAAGGGCGCCACGTCGCGGCGCATGATGCTGCAGACCGGGATCGGCCGCGCCGGCCAGCGGGATCCAGACAGCGAGCTTGTCGTCCAGCTGGAGCTGGCCCGTCATACGCAGGCTCGTGCGTCATGCCTCGCCCGCGATGTCCGAACGCTCACCCAGTGGCTGCGCCATGACGTTCTGGCGCTGGCCGGCCCGGCCCTGGCCACCCGGCAACTGCTGTTCGACTTCATCGTCGAGGAACTCGCGGCCCGCGAGCACGAGGACCCACGGCGCATCCGCCCGGTGCGCGTCGCGCTGCAGAACCAACGCGACGACCTGCTCGCCTTCGCCGGCGTGCTCGATGCGAAACTGGCTGACATCGCGCAAGCCCACGCCGTCGGCGAGCCGCTCGTGTGCGAGGCACTCGTTCTGCACCGCTTGCCCACCACCTCGCCCGCATACTGGCAGGGGTGGAACCGGCTACGCGCGCAGGTCGGGGGCAAGTTCCACACGCTCTTCGACGCCGTGAGCCGGGCCATGGCGCACACCCCGCGCAGCAGCTCGCTGGTGGAGAACCTCAACTCACGGCTGCGCACCTACTTCACTCTGCGCCGTCACCTCGGCGGAGCGTACCTGGACCTGCTGCGGTTCTTCCTCAACCACCGCCGCTTCCTGCGCAGCCGGCATGTCCAGCGCCAGGGCAAGAGCCCGCGCGAGCTGATGACCGGCCACGGCCACCCGCACTGGCTGACCCTACTGGGTCTGGGACCGCTTCAGCCCCAGCGGGCTTGACCACGGGGAGGCCAGCCGCCTCCCGCACAGGACACCCTTCCAGTCGAAATCCGGTCCTCACAGGCCGGCGGTCTTCGTACGCCCGTGTGACCCAAAAATGGCAGATTCTGAACCACGTGGCGCGACGTACACCTCACCACCCCGGATCCCGGTAGAAGCCACATGAGATATCATAGATTTGTAATTGCTCACCCTACCTGCGAGCAGACAACGCCATTTGGCTTGGCGGAGAGCGCGGCGCGTAGGTCGTCGAGGACGGATCGGCCGTTCGCCTTGGCGGTGCTGACAACGGTTCGGAACGCTGCGTAGGTTTGCGCGCCCCATTCGGAACGGAAGCCATTCGTCACTTTGCGGAAGATCACGCTTGGGCGCAGCGCGCGCTCGGAGACGTTGTTGGTCGCCGGCACGGCCCGTTCAGTGACGAACACGAACAGATGCGCACGGTCTCGAGCGATGCGCCGGCGCAACTTCTCGGCAACCTCGCCACGACGCGGCAGAGCGAGCACGCGGTCCAGCCTGCGATCCAGATCGGCGCGATACTGGGCCAACGTGGTGTCGCGCAATCTGTCTCGCCGTCGCCCGATGGCGATCGCGCGCAAGAGCAGCCACTTCAGCGCCATGGCGAAGCCTTCATCACCGCAATCGATGGCGTATTGCGTGTCGCGCAGCAGATGGGCCAGGCACATTTGCCACAGATCGGCGTGTCCGCGCTGGGCGGCCAAGCTGTCGGATACCCAAATCCGCGGGCGGATGGCCCCGAAGGCAACGCCCAATAATATCCGCTTCAATCTGGTGGTTTTGGTGCGATGGTGTAGTTCCACTCTGGATGAAAGGCGTCGCTGGTGATGTTGAGGCCGGCCATCTCCAG
>JAABUW010009009.1_pt1 | contig 11493 bp, 13 predicted proteins | sample 5560081 | NCBI WGS metagenome assembly JAABUW01 (sample SAMN10711882, study PRJNA513363) | rock metagenome | isolation source: Antarctica rocks | place: Antarctica: Victoria Land, Knobhead sud | reverse complement strand
AGTAGCTTTGTGGATTGTGATGCTGCATAGTCTTCTGCTGACGCATGCCTCAACCTGGAGGAGAATGAACAAGAGCAAAACAAAAAATGAACTTATTTGTAGCTGTTTAACAATACTCCACCTTGTGATGAAGGTACCTGGGGCTGTACAAGGAGGAGATAGAGGCAGCCACTGCCTATGACAGGGAGGCCGTTAGGCGGCGCGGCATCCATGCTGTCACCAACTTTGACCTTGCTGAATACATAGACCTCCTTGGTGAGTTCTGTTCCCTGACATCATCCACAGCTTTGTTCCTGCTGCTACTCCCTACCCACGCTGCTCCCTGACCTTACCCCTGGAATTGCTCCTGATCATGTTCCAGGCCCCTCAGCCTGACCCTGATACCTGTACAGCTGACTGTTGAGGTTGCATTACAGCAGCAGTTTCTGCTGTCGCAGCCTGCGTCTTGCTTGTGTTTGCATTCTCACAAACCCCAAGCTGCTGTGTTGGTGCTGAAAGCAACTTGGACACCTGGTCCTTGTGCTCGGCCTACATTGCATGCACTTGTGCATACTGAGCAGCATTCAGACATTTGCCAGATCAGCTTATGCATGTAACATCTTGTGCATGTAACATACCACTGTCTGTCACACAAGGCCCTGGAGCCTGGACAGCAGCTAAACCGGTCAATGCATGTGCCTCATGTGTTTCCTATGTGAACACTGAACCTGCTTGCTTGGCGCTGCAGATGAAGCTAGCATTGCAGAGGCTGAGTCTCGCCACCTCTTCAAGCCCAAGCCTACTGCTACAGGCAATGTCACAATCGAGACCAACCAAGGCATCTACCACACACAGGCATGCCTGCTGACTGTACATGGATACATACGTATCATCCTGGTCAAAAATATCAAAGCCTCATTCTTGCTGTGTGATCCCTATATCTTCTGTTGTGAGTAGTTTGCACACTTGTGGTAGATATTGTTTTGATGCGGTGTCGCTTCCTGTCAACTTTACAGGCAGCAAGGCAAGTCATGTTGTCGTTGTCTGTCACAACATGCTTGTAGTGGCTACAGTCTGCCAGCATGTGACAACCTGTGTCACAAGCCTAGTCACAGCCTGCAGTGTGAGTCCTGCAGCCAATCATGCTCATTCAGAGAAATCAAGGGATGTGGCTTTCGTGCTGGCATGCAACTTGCAGTCTGGTTGCTACCATGCTGCCACAGCAACAGCACCAGTGTGACAGCTTGTATGCTTGTAGGCAGCACAGCCAATGCAGCATCAAGGGCAACAGGGCTTCTCAGATGTGCAGCTGGTGCAGACAGACCTGCATCACACCTCAGAAGACAGCGCAGTCCACAACTTGCAGCAGTACGGCAGTTACACACTGGTCAGCTCTGCAGAATCCCCAGCTATGCATGAACATTTCATCAATGTGGACAACATACAGTCAGCCTATGACACAAGCCACAGCAATGGCAGTTATGACAACAGCAACAGTGGTGCAGCCGTCACATGGTATGGCAGCTTGGATGAGCATGCAGCATTGGACCCTAGTGGGGTCAGCCATGAGGATCAGATGGAATGTGCTGCATGGAACAATCAACATGGCCTGCAATATACTGCTGTGGCAAAGAAGAATGCGCCTGGGGATGTGTCTAGGCATGACACGCCAACATCCGTGTTTGACATCTTCAATGCGCTGTCCATTGTGCACCCACAATCACCAAGAGCTCGCTCCAATCAGCCCACAATAGGTGAGCTCTTTTGCATTACCTGCTGCACATCTTCATTGTGCCTTTTCACCTTGCCGATCAGACCTGTTGAGATTTGGCCACGTTCTGCATTGAGGTATCCCGCAAGAGTGCTACATGACAGATGTTGAGATTGTGTGCAGATCATCACGAGCACTCACTGGGTCAAGAGCCAGCACTGACAGACATACCTCACATGGGCAACAGCGGCACCCCAGGCAACTACCAAGCTATGATTGTGGAGGATGACGACTGGCTACATGACTTTGCGCTCAGCCAGCTGCAGCCAAGTACTTTGCCTGCTGCTCATGCTGTCAACTCTCTAGACCCTGAACAGTCAGCAGAGCCCACAGTCACCTCGGCACCAGATGCTGCAGCTACTGTGGGTGGTTCTGAAGAGGCTGCTGAGCAGGAGAGTGGTGGCAATGCCACAGCTACGCAGGTATGCTTTGATCTGGCTTCGCCTTGGCGTTTTGGACAGGGCTCTTGACAGTGGCATTGCCAGCTGAGTATGCAAACATGTATGGAGGTGACATGTATGATGCTTTGCAGGACCATGCTGAGGAGTCAGCACATGCAGATGGGCATCAGATGGAAGAATGAACATGAGACATCAAATGCATGTCAGCAATTGGCAAGATGGCCAGATTGTCCGCAGACAAGCTACTGGTGTTCATCTCGACCCACATACAGCGTCACCGTCACCAGGCTTGATGCACCTGCGGCATCGATTCTGTGAAAGGCATGTGTGCAAATTTCAACTGCCATTAGACACATGAAATATGTATGCTTAAGCATTGGATAGCTGCTGGTCAACACTTCCACAGTGAATATTGGTTGCACTAATGAGGTCACTCATGAGTGAGACAATTGTAACATGAGGCTTATCGCCAGACCCATCATGCATATGCATAGTCTTTCATACTATGATAGCCAGAAGTGCTATGCAGTGCGCATGTTGTAATTTGTTGTGTTTGATTGGTCTGTGCAAATAGAGTGTGCAACAATTAGTATGTAGCATGCAATTAGTGTGTGCAATTGTGAATATCATGCGCAAACAGTATACATGCAGGGATGTGAGATTACACGCTCTGCTGTACATTGTACATGCATGTGTACCATGCAACAAGAGAGACAGAGATGACTTCATTGCACCCTCAGCTCCTGATCAGAACGGCACACGAACATGCCCGGGATCGTTCTGTGGGGATCATTGAGAACAGGATGAATGCTGGCGTTATATTCGAGGTCATGTCACCGAACGAGCGTTACGTTCGAGGTTCAAACCTCGAATTCGAGGTCATGTCACCGAAAGAGGTTCGCACAATCCGACAATCGAACGTGCCGCTCCAAGTTTTCGTGGACCGAGACCAACAAGAAGGCACATTCAATTTTGAACAGACAGTTAGCCCACTTGGCCAGGTAAGCATGGTGTCTGCAGTGATGGAGATCTTTACAGACTTACAATAAGTCGTTCGTGCTTCCCTCCCATATGCGGATCATCAGCGCACATCTTCTTGTAAGACATTTGCAACCTGACAAGAAGCAACAGGCTTTCCCCGCGCACTTGCAGTAGTAGCTAGCTGACTCTGATCGCTGACCGCACAGCGCGACTGGCAGCCTCTTTCCGTGTCGAGGTGGCTTAAGCTTGCACACACTGCAGGATGAATTTCACCACCTGTCAAAGCAACGTTGCGGAGCCGGCCTACAGGCAGCACAGGAGAAAGGTCTCGAGTCAACTCCAATCTGACCCTGCGGAGGCGGTGCCGGCCAGGTCCATCAACGTCAATACAAGGCGACCACGTACGCAAGCGATCCTGCGGGCCAGAGAGACCACGCAACGGTACGGCTCGGGCACAATTTTTGCGACCTTCTGTGAGCTAATCACACCTGCAAAACTTGCAGAAGGCAACACACACGTGTGAATGACTCCATGCCTTCATTTCTGTTTGCAGAAAAGTACAGTGCAGGCCTAAAGTCTCTTCTGCAAGGTCCTCAGGTCACAAAGGAGTGTACCCAAGGTGAGCTGCTCGGAATCATGGCATGTTTGTGTGGTGTAAGGCAACCCACAGTCTTGCACCATCCTCCTTGATCAAGTCATACACCCAATGCCATGTTGCAAAGGGCACTTCAACATGAATTGCATATATCACAAATACCTGCATTGCTCACCTACAGCTTTCTGGCCACAAAGTGCATTTTCTGACGCATATGCATATTACACAGAGCAGCTATACGGACTATACAATACAAGCTGCAACTGTATGTCAGCAGTCATGATTGCTTTTACTCGCATGTGTACTCTTACCATGGATTGTTGATTAGGCCATGGAAAGATGGAAGCGTCCGATATGAAGTTGCCATTGAACATGGGGGAGGCCGGGTAGGTCACAGTCTTCTTGACATAGCATTTGAGATTTACTGGATTGTGTGCCGTCTTGCTGAGCGTCCACAGTGTCTTGAGTTGTACGCATCAGCAGATGTGCACTTGCTGTTGAGTGTATGCCTACCTCTTCAAAGGCTGTGCTCAGTGTCTGCCATCAGCACCTTGTATGCAACTGTGGAAGATAGACGAGCAAGGGCAAAGCTCTTGGCTCTTTCTGGTTGCCACTGTGCCTGCCTCCATGCCAAGCTGTGTCGTGATGATGAGTACCCACAAGATACTTTTCATCATGCCTGGTCGTTTGATGAGCTGCAAAACAGATATTTGCAAATTCTGCATGTTCTCTGCAGAAACATCTGAGCCGCCCTGGCACCAATGAAGAAGCAATTCAGATTTACAGACGAGTGGCGATCAAGATTGGGCATGCTGACGCTGAGGACTTCTGCACCAAGAACCCATGCAAGGGCCAGTTCCTGAACTTACACAAGGTATGCATCAATGACAGCCCACTGCTGTACTGCATCATGCCATGCCATACTCTACCATATTATGCGGCGCAGAACTGACCCCGCACTCCAGTGTTCACAACACTGCCTGTCTGTGCAACCTGCTCAAAGTCAGTGTCAGAGCTGCAAACCATACTTCTATTTGCATGACAGAGGCTGGAGCATTCCATCTCAAGAGATGCTGGGCAGTTGATAATCTGCAGCTTGAGTTCACGCATGACAACTATCACTCAACCCCCTTGCAACATGTGACAGCAGCAGCAGCTGGTTGCTCTTGTGCTGACACCAGATTTCTGCAAAGCAAAGCCGCGAGACCGTTATTACTGTTACGCCAAAGCTGTCAAGATTCTTGTGATGTGTATGTGCAGACACCCATAGAGGAATTGCTTGCGCCTATACCCTGGGAAGGCTCTGTGATTCTGCCAGCCAACACAGCTACACCAGGAAGCTCTCAAATGCAACTTCAGCCAGAGGACAACAGTCAATATGACAGGTGCAGATTGCTTAGTCACTCCAGGTTGTACATGCCTCAAAAGTGACTGTCAACTGTTATGGCAACCACTTGCGACATTGATTCCTCTACTGGATCTGCTAAGCAGATTCTGCTTTGATACAGAGATTGCTTGATGCAGCAGATGATCACAGCATGCACAAGTTGTAACTGCAGTCTGCAGCTCATTGGCTGAATTGCTTTGAATCTGGAACAGCGCCCTACATGCTTTCATGAAGCCCTCGTATGTTCTGCACAAGATGATGCGTTCTTGCTGACTATCAGGCTTGAACTATGTCAACTTGCAAGAAACTTTGCACATTCTTAGCCTCTGCACATGGATAGCTGCAGCCATGCAACATGACTGACGCCATTGTATACTGTGTCAGGACGCATCCGCAATTTGGAGCCAGCACAGCTCTGCATCACTGCCAGCTTCCACAACTGCAAGACAATCTCGCAGGCTTTGGAGGCCTGCCAGATTCTGCAGGTGAATCTGCTACAATCACGCTTGCCTAAAACGACATGTGCTGTGCTGTGCCGTGTCATGTCCTACCACACCATGCAAAGCCTTGCTATGAGCCTTGCCATTGGTTTCCTTTCTTGCATTAACATGATGCAATTTTGCAGCTACCTGCGCACAACCGGTTGAAACTTAGGCGGTTGTGAAGATGTGTTGTTGTGACATGCAGACAATGCCTTCAGTGCCCTTACTGAAGCTAGTTATTCACATGCTGAGGGGCAGACCCACCTTTCAGGATCCAGAGCTGTCACCAACTTTCTTCCAAATAGACCTACATATACGCAGGTGTGTTCTGGCACTAGTCTGCTGTGTTTGCAATGCTGTAGCTGCTTTGCACAATCATGAGCACATACAAGCAGAAGAAAATGCATCTCCACCTGTAATTCTGTGTACTTTTTGAGAGTTAATCATTCTCCATGTGGCTATGATTGATCTTTTGATCATGATCAGTTGTGAACGCAACTTCATTTGATGTTGCTGTCTGGCCACTGCAGCTGACTTGGATGTCATTATGTGCAGGTCATCACACATGGTCCACTGTCAGTGTTCCCATTGCAGCCTTGTGAGCCCATGCAGCCATACACCAGCACCCAACATGAATCTAGTAGCTGTGGCAGCTGGGGTACCACAGCTGCACCTTTGCATCATCTGCCAGACATCTCCCGTCATGCAGCTCATTCATGGCAGGCTGACACCTCACAGCATGCCCAGCACTCTCAGCATGCTGAGCAGTCAGAGCAGGCCAACTACTCACAGCAGGCTGAGTACTCACGGCAGGCTGATTACTCACAGCAGGCTGATTACTCACAGCAGGCTGACCACCCACAGCTGGGTGACTACTCAGAGCAGGCTGACTATGCACAGCAGGCTGACTATTCACAGCAGGCTGACTACTCAGAGCAGGCTGACTACTCAAAGCAGGGTGACTACCCACGACAGGCTGACTACCCACAGCAGGGTGACTACCCACCGCTGGGTGATGCATTCTGCCAGTTAGCGGTGAGTCAGCCCTTGTTGCCGCTGGGCACAGCTATGCACATGCATGCACTCACTCACAAGAAGGACAGCTCAGATTTGGATATGGCTGCTGCCCCATCACAAGTGGGCGAGGAGTTTGCTGACAGATTTGGCAGTTGTACAGCGCAGCCATATGGATGTGCACAGCATGACCAGCAGGAAACACTTGAAGATAATGATGCTGGATTTTGGGAATATCTAGATTCAACTCTGATTGGAACTGAGGAGCAGGGCTGTGCAAGTGCTGGGCCCAGCCTGTGACCTATCAACACTGTTGGGATGGAAGGTATGCCTGATGATATAGCTGTTCATGGTGAAATGTACAGCACTATGGTTGCTCTCTTTGTATGTGCCTGCAAGTGCCCATGCCTTTCATACCGGTGTTTATCAGTACATAGTGCAAGCTTATCATGTCTAACTTAGTTAGCATGCTCCAGCATCTGCCAGACCTGTGATCTTGCTGCTGTAATGCAGGCTTACGTGAACCTCCCAAGAGTCAAGCTTGAGCAAGACGGCACACACGAGCTAAGTACCAGAAACAATTTGAGGGGTACATGTGCCTGCTGTGCAGCCGGTGCTCAAAGCAGCATAGTTCGGGTTGCGCTAGGCAATAACCTTTTTCGGTCATGCTATTAGCAAGCATGGTACCGTGAAGACAGGTGCACATATGACATTGGGTGTTGCTTTTTACTTTTGGTTTGAGCTGTGGTAGGAATGTTGACTATGTTTGGGATGTGCTTTTGCCTTAGCTGTGCAGGCAAGCAAGAACTATACGGGTACATACAAATGAGACCGGGTGATGACCTCAGACTGTGTTACCAAGAACACGATGAGGAGTATAGCAAGAAGCTTGCGGTGTACAACCTAGTTGCGGGATACTATTTTTTCTTCCTTCTGCAAAGCGTACTTTTGTTTTCGTTTAATACGGATTCTGTTTTGTGTTTGGCAGCTACAGGGGCTATTACTGAAATCCCTTGCTTTTATTGACTGACAACTGTGTGATGAATACAGCAGCCAAATTTTTGAGCTGCATCGTTTTGTCGTCTCTAGCTTGCAACACCGCTTTTAGTTTGGATTGCACGAGCAATTGTGAATGACTGATCTATGTACATGTATGCAAATGACTGACCTATACACCTGTATGCCCTCTGACTGTGCCCAACGACCATTTTGTAAATACATATTAGAAAGGAAATTCCATCCAGGGCAACATGGCTGGCAAGTCATGCTTAGGACATCATGGGTTTGTTCTGACGCCTGTCTCTTTTGGCAGGTCAAGTCAGTTGACTATGTGAAACACTCCTTTAACATTCAAAGCACATGTTGCTAATGCTTTAGGCTGCATGGAATGGGTGCACGGCCATGGCAACATCACTTCCTGATTATCCAGATCTAAAGCTTCAGTGCGTTGCATTGCTTTTTCTCACAAGGAAGCAGTTCTGCAAGCATTTTCTGTAACTGTTGATCACCCCGTGTGATGCTCATGCCTGTTTGCATTATGGTCTCAACACAAGCAGGCTGATTGCCTCTTTCAAGTCATACTGTCATGAACATCTGTGATAAAGCAATTATTATGCAGCAATCAAGAAGCATTCGGCAGCAGTTAGCTTGGTACTATCATCCTCATACAAAGTACAGTTGCCTGTTTATGGTGGTAAAAATGCACCTACTCATCAAAGTTACGAGAATCGTATTGACAAGTCAGATTGGTCTCAATTGCTTTGCACTCACTGGATGCTTTATGGCTTCCTGAATTCTTGCATGAATTGGCTCTGCTAGGCCGCGTCACAACATAACACAACACAGCGCAACGCAACACCCCTCAGACATAGCACTGCTGTTGCTGTTGTCAACCATCTTGTAACACCGGCTCTCGCAGTTGTAGCCAGTCTGCTGACGCATTTAACTGTTGCCAATCATTTTGAGTCTTTCTTGTTTTGGTCCTTGCTGTCCTTAAATTGCATGTCACGCAGGGATGGCTGCAGGGAGGCTTGCAGGGCAGGATCCTCGGAATCCACACCAGACAATGTGCCCAAAACAGCATCCGGCGCAGCAGAGTCCTCCACAATCTGCGCATGTAAGTGTCAGAACTCAGTCTAGTCAAATGTTTCACAGTCAAAGGCTTAGAGTACTTGGTCAAGCAGTTGTAATCTTGTGTAGGAATATTGCAAGGGTCAAGTAGACCCACTGAAAACTACAAGTCTTGATGCATGTAGTTGCTTGGGATGCAGTGCCGACAGACCAGGCAATTTCTGATTAGCAAATGCCTCAGAGCATGCAGTGCGGGTGCAGTCCAGCAAAGCACTCATGCAAGTCTTCAGTTGCAGTGCTAAGCAAAACGTTATTGTTACCTAATGCATATCTCTACAAGGGGCAGCAGAGGTGTCCCCATGGTCTTGCATTGACATCTGAAGAGCGTGGTGAAGCTCTTCATCCATGTCTTCCTTCTCTTCATCCTGCTTGGCTGAGGCAATGGTGCTGGTGGTCTCAGCAGCTGGCTGTGCTGCCTCCTCTGGCTGGTCTACTTGCATAGACCTGGCAAGAGCCTGTTGCAGCAGTACGTTTCTATCCACTGGAACTGGTGGACTGAATGCTGACTGTGGCTGGCCCTCAGTTTGACCAGCTGCAGCAGGAACTGGCTCAACACCAGCAGCGGCATTTCTGGCGCCCTCTTTTTCCATAAGGACACGCTGATATAGGACAAGCTTGATTGGCCAGTGTCGAGTTGCTGAAGGCAACACCAACGGCCTTCAAGTATAATGAGCTTGAGTGATTCAAGCTGCGTATAGCAAGACACCTGTCACAAGCTGTGATGCAAACGCCAAGCTTGCACTCGCGTATTTGTGACAGGGTAGCGTAGTGCAAGAAAACCATCGTGATGGCCATCGCAACGCACTGCAGACTCTGCAGTGCAGACATGACAGCCAGCCTCGACTTGACATGACCTTGAAAATCCCTTCTTCTCCTTCTTCTTCTGAGTTGAGTGAGGAATCCTCACTGAGGATGCCCCGCATACGCAAGTGTAGATTCCAAATCGTGTGCAGCTGCATTCAGCACGGGCAGCAGCATGAGCAGTCTTGGTGTACATGGCTTTTTGCAGCAAGGTGCACTGGCCAATGTCAGTGTATGCACTATGAAGCTTCAGACGTGCTACTGCCTATTCCAGATATTAGCAGCACATTACTGAGACTGCCAGTGATTAGGTGATGAGTCGAAAGTGACGTCTGTGTGTAATGGTGCCTGGCAAGACTGTGTCACATAAAGGTCACAGCAGTAGCTATCTTTGCAGTGCCAGTGTGACTGCACGTCATCTACCGATCAGATGTGGCAATGGGTCATGTAGTGTACAGTCAGAATGCTCAAGATGTGGATCAGGGGGCGGGTTGCTTGCAGTTGGGTTCTGACAGCTGTCTTTTTGGGCAGGTCAAGGCAGTTGATTCTATATGACACTCCTTTGACACTGAAAGCTCATTTTGCTGATGCTTCAGACACATGAAATGGGTGTCAACAGCACCTTTTGACAGCAAGATCTCAAATGCAGTGCACTGCCTTAATTGTTCAATCTGGAAGCAGCTATACCAGCACACTATGCAGCTCTTGATCAAGCCCGAGTGTTGCTCATGCATGCGTAAGGATTGTGTATTCCACACAAGCAGGCTAAATGCCTCAAGCTGTAATAAACATGTACTTGTTGCCTATCATTTGGAATCTTTCTTGTCCTTGTCCTTGCTGTCCTTATCTTGCATATCACGCAGGGATGCCTGCAGGGAGGCTTGCAGGGCAGGATCCTCAGGATTCACACCAGGCAAGGTGCCCAGAATGGAATTCAGCGCAGCAGAGTCCTCCAGAATCTGCGCGCATAACTTTCAGCACTCACACCATTCATAGGTTTCACAATCAAATGCTAGGAAACATGGTCAAGCAATGGTAATTTTGTGCAGCAACCTTGCAAGGATCAAGTTGACCCACTGAAACCTACAAGGATTGATGCTTGTGGTTGCTTGAGATGCAGCAGTGTCGACAAACAAGGTGGTTTCTGGTCAGCGTATGCTGCACAACATGCACTGCAGGTGCACTTCAGCAGGGCACCCATGCAACTCTTCAGTCATGCAAGTGCAGTGCTATGCCGAACGTCTTATCACCTGCTGCATGTCTCCGCCAGGGGCAGCAGAGGTGTCTCCATGGTCTTGCATTGACATCTGAAGAGCACGGTGAAGCTCTTCATCCATGTCTTCCATCTCTTCATCCTGCTTGGCTGAGGCAATGGTGCTGGTGGTCTCAGCAGCTGGCTGTGCTGCCTCCTCTGGCTGGTCTACTTGCATAGACATGGCAAGAGCCTGCTGCAGCAGTGCGTCTTCATCCATTGGAACTGGTGTGTCTGCTGATTGTGGCTGACCCTCAGTTTGACCAGCTGCAGCAGGACCTGGCTCGATGGTCTCACCAGATGCAACACCAGCAGCAGCATTTCTGGCACGCTCTTCTTCCATGGAGACACGCAGAGCTAGGGCAAGCTCAGGGTCCAGGCTGGGGTCAATGCCAAATTCAAAGCCTGTGCCACCACCTCCACCAGCTGCCTCACCATCACCGCCACCGCCATACCCTGCTGCTCCTTCACCCTGGAAGATGGGTGAGCCAAAGAGGGAGTCCGAGAGGATCATGCCAGGGGGCACAGTAACTAGGTGGCTGTTGTCTCCACTGTTGACTGCTTCATGGAAGGCTTCAAGCTTTTCTGTGTTTTGTTCCTCGCTGCCAAAGCTAACAATGTCCACTGCAACATTGTTCTTCTTCATCTTCTTCGCTATCTTCACCAGCTTGTCCTGTAGAAGAGACCATGTCAGAGAGCA
>JAABUW010009002.1_pt1 | contig 11499 bp, 9 predicted proteins | sample 5560081 | NCBI WGS metagenome assembly JAABUW01 (sample SAMN10711882, study PRJNA513363) | rock metagenome | isolation source: Antarctica rocks | place: Antarctica: Victoria Land, Knobhead sud | reverse complement strand
CACGCCGGCACAGCACAGCACGCCGGCACAGCACAGCACGCCGGCACAGCACAGCACGCCGGCACAGCACAGCACGCCGGCACAGCACAGCACGCCGGCACAGCACAGCACGCCGGCACAGCACAGCCGCGCAGCTAGCGGAGTTCAACCACCGGGGCATCCGCCCTGGTTACAGGCGGCACGACAAAGGCAGGTCGACACCCATGAGCACGCGATGAAGTCACACCGATGAGCAGAACCACCCGGTAAGCAGAAGTTGGCGCGGACCCGCCGCCCGGCTTCGGATAAGGAGACCTGTGGCAGGCAAGGCCCGCGTACACGAGCTCGCCAAAGAGCTGGGCGTCCCGAGCAAGGACGTCATGAGCAAGCTCAAAGAGCTCGGTGAATTCGTCAAGTCCGCGTCGTCGACGGTGGAAGCACCCGTCGCGCGCAAGCTCAAGGAAGCATTCCCCGCCCCGGCCGGACCCCCCCCAGCCGCTGCGGCCGCGCCGGCTACGGCCCGACCCGTGGCGACCATCGGCGCGGGAGCCGCGACCGCCGACACCCTCGGGTCCGCGAGCCCCGGCTCACCTGAGCCGTCGGCGCGCCCCGTCCCCGGCGGGCTGCGCCCCGGGCCGCGACCCGAGCAGCCGGTCCCCGCGGCGACGCCCATGGCCGGCGGCACCTCACCCGGCCTGACGACGCCATTCCCCGGACCGGCAACGACCCAGCCGGCTGCGGAGCCGACACCGGCCCAACGCATGGCGCCGGCGGCCGGCGCGGTGCCCCCCATGGAGACATCGCCGGTGGACCGGCCGGTCCGGCCGATGGACGCCGACACCCCGGGCATGCCGCCCCGACCGGCCGCCCGGCCTGGCCCGCGTCCGGGCAACAACCCGTTCGGCGTCAATCCGGCCAACCTGCCGCGACCGGCAGCGGCGGGGCCGAGACCAGGCGTGACCCCTGGTCCGGTCCGTCCCGGTGCGACCCCCGGCATGCCTCCGCGGCCAGGCGGTCCGAGACCCAACCCGGGCATGATGCCGCCGCGGCCGGGTGGCGGCTCGATGGAGCCCGGCGCCCGTCCGGGCATGGGCGCCGGCCCCGGCCGCCCGGCCGGTCCGGGCGGCTTCCGCGCCGGGCCCGGCGGTCCGTCCACCGGCCGGCCGGCCGGACCCGGGGGTGCCTTCCGAGGCGGCCCGGGCGGTCCCGGCGGTTCCGCCGGCGGCGGTGGCTTCCGCGGCGGCCCGAGCACCGGGACGGGCGCCGGTCCAGGCACCGGAGCCGGTCCGCGCAGCGGCGGCCCGGCCGGCGGTGGCGGTGGCTTCCGCGGCGGCGGTGGCAGTCGTGGCCGCGGTGGTGGCACGGCCGGCGCCTTCGGCCGTCCCGGCGGGCGGGGGCCCGTACGCGGGCGAAAGAGCAAGAAGCAGCGCCGTCAGGAGTTCGACAACCTGTCCGCGCCGACGATGGACAACGGCACGGTTCGCGGTGACGGCTCGACCGTGCGCCTGCCCCGCGGCGCGTCCCTGTCGGACTTCGCCGACCGGATCAACGCCAACCCCGGCTCGCTGGTCCAGGTCGCATTCGGCCTCGGCGAGATGGTGACGGCGACCCAGTCGTGCACCGACGAGACGCTGCAGCTGGTGGGCACGGAGCTCAACTACGACGTGGCGATCGTCAGCCCCGAGGACGAGGACCGTGAGCTTCTGGCTCGCTTCGACATCGAGTTCGACGGCGCGTACGACGACGCCAAGATGGTCATCCGGCCGCCGGTCGTCACCGTCATGGGCCACGTCGACCACGGCAAGACCAAGCTGCTGGACGCCATCCGGCAGACCGACGTGATGGGCGGCGAGGCAGGCGGGATCACCCAGCACATCGGCGCCTACCAGGTGCACGCCCAGATCTCGGAGTCCGGCGAGAGCCGGCTGATCACCTTCATCGACACCCCGGGTCACGAGGCGTTCACCGCGATGCGGGCCCGCGGTGCCCAGGCCACCGACATCGTGGTCCTGGTCGTGGCCGCCGACGACGGCGTCAAGCCGCAAACGGTCGAGGCGCTCAACCACGCCCAGGCCGCCGACGTGCCCATCGTGGTCGCGGTCAACAAGATCGACAAGGAAGGCGCCGACCCGGCGAAGGTGCGCGGCCAGCTCACCGAGTACGGCCTGGTGGCCGAGGAGTACGGCGGCGACACGATGTTCGTCGATGTCTCCGCCCGCCAGCGCACCGGCCTCGACCAGCTGCTCGAGGCGATCGCCCTGACCGCCGACGCGGCACTGGAGCTTTCCGCTCCGGTCGACGTCGACGCCCAGGGCGTGGCGATCGAGGGTCACCTCGACCGCGGTCGCGGGCCCGTCGCCACCGTTCTCGTCCAGCGCGGCACCCTGCACGTCGGTGACTCGGTGGTCGCCGGCGACGCCTTCGGGCGGGTCCGGGCGATGCTCGACGAGCACGGCGTACCGGTCAGCGAGGCCGGCCCCTCGCGGCCGGTCGAGGTCCTGGGATTCACCTCTGTGCCCGGCGCCGGGGACAACTTCCTCGTCGTCCGGGAGGACCGGATGGCCCGGCAGATCGCCGACCAGCGGCAGGCCCGGGAGCGCAACGCCCAGCTCGCCGTGAGCCGGGGCCGGCCCACCCTGGAGTCGATCTTCGAGAAGCTGAAGGAAGGCGAGAAGACCCAGCTGGCGCTCATCCTCAAGGGTGACGTGTCCGGCTCGGTCGAGGCGCTGGAGGATGCGCTGCTCAAGATCGAGGTCGGCGACGAGGTGGCGCTGCGGATCATCCACCGCGGGGTCGGTTCGGTCACCGAGCACGACGTCAACCTGGCCAGCGCCTCGGACGCGGTGATCCTCGGCTTCAACGTTCGGCCGGAAGGCCGGGCGCGGGAGATGGCCGACCGCGAGCACGTCGACATCCGCTACTACTCGGTGATCTACCAGGCCATCGACGACGTGGAGAGCGCGCTCAAGGGCATGCTCAAGCCGGAGTACGAGGAGGTGCAGCTCGGCACCGCGGAGGTCCGCGAGATCTACCGCTCGTCGAAGTTCGGCAACATCGCCGGCTGCCTCGTCCGCTCCGGGTTGATCCGGCGCAACGCGAAGGCCCGGCTGATCCGGGACGGCGCCGTCGTGGCGGAGAATCTGGCCATCGAGTCGCTCAAGCGGTTCAAGGACGACGCGACCGAGGTCCGCGAGGGCTTCGAGTGCGGGATCGGGCTCGGGTCGTTCAACGACATCAAGCCCGACGACGTCGTTGAGACGTTCGAGCTTCAGGAAAAGCCTCGTAGTTGATACGGCCGGGCCGGGGGCCACATGCTTGGACTGGAACCGTTTACGTCCGGCGCAAGTAGCCCCCGACCCGCCCGCCTGTCCCCTTCTCGGAGGTCACAGTGTTTGTCGGGTCGGCGGTCTTCGACCTCTTGCTGCCGGGCGACACCTCGTCCTTGAAAGCTAAGAGGTCGGTGGTCCGCCCCATTGTCGCCGCGCTGCGCAGGTTGGAGGTGGCGGTGGCAGAGGTGGGGGCACTGGATCTGCACCGACGGGCGGAGGTCGGGGTTGCCGTGGTGGCAGCGGACGCGCGGCACGTGCGGGACGTTGTTGATGCCTGCGAGCGGCTGGTCTCAGCTCGCCCGGAGGTGGAGCTGCTGTCGGTGCGGCGGCAGCTCACCAGCTCGACGGACGAGGAGTATGCCGGTCATGGCTGACGTCGCGCGGGGCCGAAAGCTCGCCGTACGGATTCGCGAGATCGTGGCCGAGACCTTGCGTACCCAGGTCAAGGATCCGCGCCTCGGCATGGTCACGGTGACCGAGGTCCGGGTCACCCCAGACCTGCGGGAGGCGACCGTCTACTACACGGTTCTGGGCGACGGGGCCGAGCAGGAGGCCACCGCCGTCGCGCTGGACAGTGCCCGGGGCGTGCTACGCAGCCAGGTGGGCCGGCAGACCGGCATCAAGTTCACCCCGTCGCTGGCCTTTGTCACCGACCACATCCCCGACACCGCGCGCCAGATCGACGAGCTGCTGGAGCGGGCCCGGCTGGCCGACGCGCAGGTGCAGCGGGCCGCGGTCGGCGCTACCCCGGCCGGGGACCCTGACCCCTATCGCCACGTCGAGGTCGGCGACCTCAGCGACTCCGCCGACGAGTCGGCATGACCTGGGCCGGCCCGACCCCGGCGGACTATCAGCGGGCCGCGGACCTGCTGGACCCCCCCGGCGAGCTGTTGCTCGCCTGCCACCTCAATCCCGACGGTGACGCCTTGGGCAGCGCGCTGGCCCTGGGGCTGGCCCTGCGCCGGCGCGGCCGCGCGCTGACCGTGTCGTTCAGCGAGCCGTTCACCGTGCCCGAGACGCTGGCCCACCTGCCCGGTCAAGATCTCCTCGTCCCGCCGGCGGAGGCACCCGACGCGCCGGAGGTGTTCGTCACCTTCGACACCGGCAGCGCCGACCGGCTCGGCGACCTGGCCACCCGGGTGGGCACGGCCGGCAGCGTGCTGGTCATCGACCATCACCCGTCCAACACCGGCTACGGCACCCAGCACCTCGTCGAGACCGGCGCCGCGGCCACTGCCGTCATCGTGGCGAGGCTGCTGGACACCATGGGTGCCGAGATCGACCACGACATCGCCGCCTGCCTCTACACCGGCCTGAGCACCGACACCGGGTCGTTCCGGTACGCAGCGACGACGCCCGAGGTGCACCTGCTGGCCGCGCGCCTGCTGGCCACCGGCATCCGGCACGACCTGATCGCCCGCGAGCTGTACGACTCCCATCCCTTCGGCTGGTTGCCGCTCGTGGCCGCGGTGCTGTCCCGATCGGCTCTGGAGCCGGCCGCGGCCGGCGGCCTCGGCCTGGTCTGGACGTACGCCACGCTTGCCGACCTGGGCGAGCTCGGGATGGACCAGGTCGAGGGCGTCATCGACGTGGTCCGGACCGCGAGGGAGGCCGAGGTGGCCGCGGTGTGCAAGGAGCTGCCGGACGGCTTCTGGGCGGTGTCGATGCGGTCGAAGGGGCGGGTCGACGTGGGTCAGGTGTGCGTGGATCTCGGCGGTGGTGGCCACCGCTTCGCCTCGGGCTTCACGGCGACCGGCCCGCTCGACGTCGTCATCAAGGCGGTGCGCTCGGCGCTCGACGACGCGCCGCACCTGCCCGACTGAGACCAGAGTGAGCGTGGCCGGCGAGGTGTCCATCGACGGGCCGTCGATCGACGGGCTATGCATCGTCGACAAGCCGGCCGGCTGGACCTCCCATGATGTGGTCGCTCGCGTGCGCCGCTTGGCCGGCACCCGCCGGGTCGGTCACGCCGGGACGCTGGATCCGATGGCCACCGGCGTGCTGGTCCTCGGCGTCGGCCGGGCAACCAAGCTGCTCGGCCATCTCGCGCTGACTGCCAAGTCCTACGACGCCACGATCTGCCTCGGCCGGTCAACGGTCAGCGACGACGCCGACGGGGAGGTGGTCGCGATCAGCCCGGCCGGGCACCTGTCCGACGACAGCATCCGCGCGGCGACGCCCGCCTACGTCGGCACCATCGACCAGGTTCCGTCGGCGGTGTCGGCGATCAAGGTCGGCGGCCGGCGAGCCTATGCCCGGGTCCGCGCGGGTGAGCAGGTGGTGCTCGCGCCCCGGGCCGTCGAGATCACGCGGCTCGACGTCGTCGCGATCCGCCGCGATCAGGCCGTCGTCGACGTAGACGTGTCCCTCGACTGCTCGACCGGCACCTACGTACGCGCCATCGCCCGCGACCTCGGCACCGCGCTCGGCGTCGGCGGCCACCTAACCGCGCTGCGCCGGACCCGGGTCGGCCCCTTCACCCTGGCCGGCGCCCGGACGCTGGACGAGCTGGCGGCACTCGACTCCCCGGTGCACTTGCCGTTGCCGGCCGCCGTGGCCGTATGTTTCGCTCGCCGCGACGTCGATGCGGAGGAGGCCGGGCTAGTGGCCCACGGCCGATTCCTGCCGCCGGCCGGCTACGGCGGAACGTACGGCGTCTTCGGTCCGGACGGCGCGGTCGTGGCGCTGGTCCAGGAGCGCGACGGTGTCGCCCGCCCGCTGGTCGTGTTCGCCCCGGCGCCGTGAGCCGCCGCTCCCGTTGCACGATCGCTCCCGTTGCATGATCCAGGCCCCGTTGGGCCGGTCGGAGCCGGACTTACCGGGCCTGGATGATGGAGGGGCTGGATCATGGAGGGGCGCAGCGGCCGGGCTGCGGCAGAGCGACCGGAGGGCCCATGCAGCGCTGGCGCGGGATCGAGGGCGCCCCCCCCGGGTGGGGGAGGTGCGTAGTCACCATCGGGGTCTTCGACGGCGTGCACCTGGGGCAGCAGGTGATCATCGGCCGGGCCGTCGAGCGGGGCCGGGCCGCCGGACTGCCCAGCGTGGTGCTCACCTTCGACCCGCATCCGGCCGAGGTGGTCCGGCCAGGCAGCCATCCTGCGGTGCTGACCTCGCCGCGGCGCAAGGCAGAGCTGCTCGAGGCGCTGGGTATCGACGTGCTGTGCATGCTGGACTTCACCGTGCCGTTCAGCCGGTGGGAGCCGGCGCAGTTCGCCCACGAAGTGCTGGTCGAGCACCTGCACGCGGCCGCAGTCGTCGTCGGAGAGAACTTCCGCTTCGGTCACCGCGCGGCCGGCGACGTGCCCCTGCTGCGCGACCTCGGCGCCCGCTTCGGCTTCATGGCCGAGGGCGTGCCGATCGTGGGCAGCGGGGAGACGACGTACTCCTCGACCTTCATCCGCTCCTGCATCGATGCCGGGGACGTCGCGGCGGCAGCCCGCGCGCTGGGCCGCCCCCACCGCTTGGAGGGGGTCGTGGTGCGCGGCGACATGCGGGGCCGCGAGCTGGGCTATCCGACCGCCAACCTGGAGACACCCGCCTTCGCCGCGGTGCCGGCCGACGGCGTCTATGCCGGGCGCCTGACCCACGCCGGCCGCAGCCACGCCGCCGCGGTGTCCATCGGGACCAACCCGACATTCGACGGCCGCGAGCGGCGGATCGAGGCCTATCTGCTCGACTTCTCCGGCGATCTGTACGGCGAGCATGTCGCCCTGGACTTTGTAGATCGCCTCCGCGGCATGGAGCGCTTCGACAGCGTCGAGGCGCTGACCGCGCAGATGGCCGAGGACGTCGAGCGCACCAGGGCGCTGACGACGTCGACGGGGGAGCCGGGCTGATATCCTCGAACCACGTCGTGTGTCGGCGCTCGGGCGCTGCTATGCCGCCTGGAGCGACCGGGTGACACGCCTCACAGCCAGAACAGTCAAACAGCCATTACCGCCACGAGGAGACAAGTGCCGCTCGCCAGCGAGACCAAGAAACAGATTATGACCGACCACGCCACCGTCGAGCGCGACACAGGCTCGCCGGAGGTACAGGTCGCCATGCTGTCGCGGCGGATCGCCGACCTGACCGAGCACCTGAAGATGCACAAGCACGATCACCACAGCCGCCGGGGCCTGCTTCTGCTGGTGGGCCGTCGGCGCCGCCTGCTGAAGTACCTGGCCAAGACCGACATCAACCGCTACCGGTCGCTCATCGAGCGCCTCGGCCTGCGCCGCTAGTCAATCTCCGGGCCGCGGCCACCGGCCGCTGCCCGTCTTGTCCGACATCCGTCGGACGAGCCACCGAGCCGGACAGGCTCGACGCCCTCCTGCGGGCGCAGCGCCGGTCCTCGGTAGTGGCTCCCGGGACGATGAGTCCCGGGCGCTTCGATCGAGAACCGGCAGACATCCCGCCGGCGTCGTCGGGCCACCGGCCACGCACGACACAGGAGGTCCGCCTTGACGGACGCCACCACCTACGAAGCCGTTGCCAAGATCGACAACGGCACCCATCCCGCCCGCGAGGTCCGGTTCCAGACCGGGCGCCTCGCCCGCCAGGCCGCCGGCTCGGCCGTCGCCTATCTGGGCGACACGATGGTCCTGTCCGCCACCACCGCCTCGAAGAAGCCAAAGGACAACCTGGACTTCTTCCCGCTGACCGTGGACGTCGAGGAGCGGATGTATGCCGCCGGCCGGATCCCGGGCTCGTTCTTCCGCCGCGAGGGCCGGCCCACCGAGGACGCGATCCTCACCTGCCGGCTGATCGACCGCCCGCTGCGGCCGTCGTTCGCCAAGGGCCTGCGCAACGAGATCCAGGTCGTCTGCACGATCATGGCGCTGGACCCCGACACCCTCTATGACGTCGTCGCGATCAACGCGGCGTCGCTGTCGACCCAGCTCGCCGGACTGCCCTTCTCGGGCCCGATCGGCGCCACCCGGGTGGCCTATCTGGACGGCGACTGGGTGGCCTTCCCGACCCACAGCGAGCTGGCCGAGGCCACCTTCGACATGGTCGTCGCCGGCCGGGTGCTGGCCGACGGCGACGTGGCCATCATGATGGTCGAGGCTGAGGCCACTCCCGGCGCCTTCGAGAAGGTGGCCGCCGGTAAGCCGGCTCCCACGGAGGACGTCGTGGCCGCGGGCCTGGAAGCGGCGAAGCCCGCGATCAAGTCCCTCTGCGCCGCCCAAAGCGAGCTGGCAGCCCAGGCGGCCAAGCCCACGAAGGACTTCCCGCGGTTCCTGGACTACGAAGATGACGTCTTCGCAGCCGTCGAGTCAGCGGTTAGTGATGCGCTGGGACAGGCACTCACCGTCGCCGACAAGCTCGAGCGCGAGGCCGAGCTCGACCGGATCAAGGATGTCGCGAAGGAGACCGTGGGCCCGCAGTTCGAGGGCCGCGAGAAGGAGATCTCCGGCGCCGTCCGCGCGCTCACCAAGAAGCTGGTCCGCCAGCGGGTGCTGCGCGACAAGGTCCGGATCGACGGCCGCGGCCTGGCCGACATCCGTCAGCTCTCGGCCGAGGTCGACGCCATCCCGCGGGTACACGGCTCGGCGCTGTTCGAGCGCGGCGAGACGCAGATCCTCGGCGTCACCACGCTGAACATGCTCCGCATGGAGCAGATGATGGACACGCTGGCGCCGGAGACTCGCAAGCGCTACATGCACAACTACAACTTCCCGCCCTACTCCACCGGCGAGACCGGTCGGGTCGGCTCACCCAAGCGGCGCGAGATCGGCCACGGCGCGCTGGCCGAGCGGGCGATCCTGCCCGTGCTGCCCAGCCGCGAGGAGTTCCCGTACGCCATCCGTCAGGTATCGGAGGCGCTGGGCTCCAACGGCTCGACGTCGATGGGCTCGGTCTGTGCTTCAACGATGTCGCTGCTCAATGCCGGTGTGCCGCTGAAGGCGCCGGTGGCCGGCATCGCGATGGGCCTGATCTCCGACGAGGTCGATGGCAAGACGCAGTACGTCGCGCTGACCGACATCCTCGGCGCCGAGGATGCCTACGGCGATATGGACTTCAAGGTTGCCGGCACCAAGGAATTCGTCACCGCGCTGCAGCTCGACACCAAGCTCGACGGCATCCCGTCCGATGTGCTGGCCGGCGCGCTGGCGCAGGCCAAGGATGCCCGGCTGGCCATTCTCGAGGTCATGGCCGAGGCGATCGACGGGCCGGACGAGATGAGCCCGTACGCCCCCAGGGTGACGACCGTCAAGATCCCGGTCGACAAGATCGGCGAGGTGATCGGGCCGAAGGGCAAGATGATCAACTCGATCCAGGAGGAGACCGGCGCCGACATCAGCATCGACGACGACGGCACGATCTACGTCGGAGCCTCCGACGGGCCGTCGGCCCAGGCCGCGGTCGACCGGATCAACATGATCGCCAACCCGGTGATGCCGAAGGTGGGCGAGCGCTTCCTCGGCACGGTGGTCAAGACGGCGGCCTTCGGCGCCTTTGTGTCGCTGGTCCCCGGCAAGGACGGGCTGGTCCACATCTCCAAGCTGGGCAACGGCAAGCGGATCGCCAAGGTCGAGGACGTGGTCAACGTCGGCGACAAGCTCCAGGTCGAGATCACCGAGGTCGACGCGCGTGGCAAGATCAGCCTCGTGCCCGTTCGCGACGCCCAGGCGGCCGACAGCGCCAACAGCAGCGACAGCAACGTGCCGGCAAGCTCAACCAGCTCGTGATGCGCCCGGCCGGGCTGCAGAAGCCCGGGTCGACCCAGACGCTCTCGGCCGGGCGGTACGGCGGCACCATCTGCCGTACCGTCCTGCCGGGCGGTCTCCGCGTCATAACCGAGGCGCTGCCGGCGATGCGGTCGGTCGCGTTCGGGATCTGGGTCGGGATCGGCTCGCGGGACGAGGTGCCGTCCGTCGGCGGGTCGTCACACTTCCTCGAGCACCTGCTCTTCAAGGGCACCAAAGGCCGCAGCGCCCTGGACATCTCCTCGGCGATGGATGCGGTCGGCGGCGAGATGAACGCCTTCACTGCCAAGGAATACACCTGCTACTACGCCCGGGTGCTCGACAACGACATGCCGTTGGCGATCGACATCGTCAGCGACATGGTGGCGTCGTCCCTCATCACCGCCGACGATCTCGAGGTCGAGCGTGGGGTGATCCTGGAAGAGATCGCCATGCACGACGACGACCCCGGAGACGTCGTCCATGACGTCTTCGCCGAGGCGTTGTTCGGCGCCCACCCGCTGGGCCGTCCGGTGATCGGGACGGTCGAGTCGATCCGTGCCATGCGGCGCGACCAGGTGGCCGGCTTCTATCACCGCCGATACCAGCCGCCCAGCATGGTGGTGGCGGCCGCCGGCAACCTCAACCATGACGACGTCGTGCGCCAGGTCCACGCCGCCTTCGATCGGGCCGGCCTGCTGGACGACGACTCGGCGGTCCCGACCGAGCCCCGCCCGGCGGGGCGCCGGGTGCCGGTGCGTCCGGGCGGAGTCCAGGTGGTCGACCGCCCCACCGAGCAGGCGCACATCATGCTCGGTGGCCGCGGCATCGGCCGGCACGACGAGCGGCGCTTCGCCCTCGGGGTCCTCAACAGCGCGCTGGGCGGCGGCATGAGCAGCCGGCTCTTCCAGGAGATCCGGGAGAAGCGCGGCCTGGCGTATTCGGTCTATTCCTATGCCTCGCAGTTCGCCGATGCCGGTGTCTTCGGGGTCTACGCCGGGTGTGCGCCGGACAACGCCGGGCGCGTCCTGGACCTGATCCGCGAGCAGCTCGACCTGGTCAGCCGCGCAGGCCTCAGCGATGCCGAGGTCGAGCGGGGCCGGGGCCAGCTCAAGGGCGGCTTGGTGCTGGGGCTGGAGGACACCGGGTCGCGGATGAGCCGGATCGGCAAAGGAGAGCTGGTGTACGGCGACATCCTGGAAGTCGACGACCTGATCGGGCGGATCGACGCGGTCGCCCCCGACGACGTCCGGTCGGTAGCCGCTGACCTGCTCGGCCGGCCGCTGTCCCTGGGCGTCATCGGGCCGTTCCCGGACGCGGACTTCTCGGCCGCGGTGGCCTCGTGAGCGAGCCGATCCGGGTGGGCGTGCTCGGCGCCCGCGGCCGGATGGGCTCAGAGGTCTGCCGGGCGGTCGACCTCGCCGACGACCTCGACCTGGTGGCGATGGTCGAGACCGGCGACATGATCTACATGGTGTCCGACACCGCGGCCCAGGTCGTGGTCGATTTCACCCACCCCG
>JAABUW010009000.1_pt1 | contig 11501 bp, 6 predicted proteins | sample 5560081 | NCBI WGS metagenome assembly JAABUW01 (sample SAMN10711882, study PRJNA513363) | rock metagenome | isolation source: Antarctica rocks | place: Antarctica: Victoria Land, Knobhead sud | reverse complement strand
ATATTTGTCTCAATTCTTAGACGTGCTGCGTCAAGCCTCTTTGGATTGACGACTAACAAGCAGTCTTCTAGCGATATGTCTAAGTAGACTGATCGCGTCGGGTCGGGTCATCGAGTTCGGGTCGAGTACCCGACCCCAATCGGGTCGAGTCGGTTTCAAAAGTTGGAATCGAAAAGTCGATTCGATTTCTAGGGTCGAAACCGATCATTCGATTCGATTCCTAGGGTTGAAATCGAAACTCGACCCGAAAAACCAACCCAAATTGCCAAGACTTTTAATTAAATAATTAATAAATAGTATCTATAACGCCTATAGATGCAAATTATGCATTAATTTTTTTTTTAATATTTCAAAATTTAAATAGCATCTATAGATCTATAGATGCAAATTATGCATTAATATTGATTTTTTAATATTTCAAAATTTAAATAGCATCTATAGATCTATAGATGCAAATTATGCATTAATATTGATTTTTTAATATTTAAAAATCTAAATAGTATTTATAACACTTATAGATATAAATAATATATTATAGTAATATATTATTATTTTCTACAATTAATTAATAATTATTTTAAATTTATAAAATTTGTCTAAAAAACTAAAAATTAAAGTTTGATTCTAAAAATAGTAATTCTTGGCACAATAACGCAATTTTTTGGTTTCTTGGCGATTCGATTCGATTCCTAATATTGGAATCGAAAATCGACTCGAGTCGTATCGATTCGTGTCCAAAATATTAGGAATCGACTCGGGTTTCAAGTCGATTTCTAGGGTTGAAATTGTTGGGTCGAGTCGATTCCAAAAGTTGGAACCGAAACCCGACCCGACGATCAATCTATGTCTAAGTCCAAAATCCTATTTTTTAGATTAAATCGCGTTATTTTGGTGCGTTTATATACAACTTCGAGTTACAAAGTTAAAATTTCTACAATATATACAAACAAGTATTATGTCAATATTATAACAATATATTTTGATTAATATTTTAAGTATTGTTGCTAGTTTAATGTAAAATCTAACGTTAAACGAAATCTATATATACAAAAGTTAACGTTGTGTTGTTGTGTTAACATTAAACGTAAAAAGTAACAAAAATAACAAAATTTTAACTATATACGCAAGCAACGCTAGAATTGTCTTTGTTAAGATTTTCTTAAATATACTCTTAATTATAGTGTTTAACATATATGTTCAATAAGAAATAAGAAAATCAAGCGTATTGTGTTAATAAGAAGAAAAGAGAGCTTTTTATATACTGTGCAAGTAATGTAAAAAAGAGAAGTTTCTGCAACAAGCACAAAAACTATTAAGCTTATTTCAAAACGTCAAGAGTACATATTTATAATATACTAAACTCTAATTTTGTGTCAAGAATGTATCTCCTATGTGCTTTATCAAATATTACGCAATTTGAGCTCGTAATTATAAGTTTTGGACTCAGACGTAAAAGCGCTCTTGATGTTAGTCAGCGACTTAGCATGTCGACCCGCTAGGGGCTTGGCAACTTCACTCTGAGAACTGAGGCAATAAGGATATTACCGTGATGCTCAACCCTAGTGTTGAGATTGGTCAACATTTCGTCTCCGAACACCGAAATTGGGCTACTCACTTCCGCTGTGGGATGTTAGCAAGTGTTGCTAGATTTAGAGTGATGTGGACAACGTTCCTGCGCCACAAAGCTCCCTGTGATGAGAATCGAATCCTTATCACGAATTATATTCTCTCATCACTTACCGTAATATGTACTATGCCTAGTCCGGCCTAGCGTTGGTCTCGACGGCGGCCAAACCTCGACACTCCGTATTGTGTATTCCCACTGTCCAGTTTACCCAAGCGATCAACATGCATCACAAACATTTGTCAGCTCGCCTCATAACACAGCCATTGTGAGCAGCACATTATGAAATCGGAGAAACCTCCGCGATCACTCGGCTCCGTACTCGTGGTTGGAGGATGCGGTTTCCTCGGGCATCACATTGTATCTCAACTTCTTGAGAGCTACGACGCGCAAGTGTCTGTCATTGACCTCCGCACAGAGCTCAATCGCTTCCCCTTAGCCAAGTACTACGATGCCGATATCACCTCCGAGTCGGCGGTCAGGAGCGTATTGACAGAGGTGAAACCAACAGTCATCATACACACAGCCTCTCCCAACTTTGTCAGTGACGAAGGCAAGAACAAGGCTCTGTATAAGAAGGTCAATGTCAACGGTACCCAGAATCTCATCGACCGAGCTGGAGAGATTGGCTGCGTCAAGGCGTTTGTGTATACCTCCAGCTCTTCAGTCATCCACGACTCAATTAGCCCTCTGATCAATGCCGACGAACGATGGCCCACACTACGAGCGCCTCTACAAAGAGAATACTACTCCGAAACCAAGGCTATGGCGGAAGATCTTGTGTTAGCCTCCAACCGCAAATATACAAACATGCTCACAATAGCAATTCGGCCCGCTGGAATCTTCGGGGAGGGCGATACACAGGTAGTACCTGGCTTGCTCAAAGCGTACTATGGCAGAAAGACCAAGTTTCAGCTGGGCGACAACATGAACCTCTACGACTTTACGTATGTTGGCAATGTGGCCTATGCACATATACTGGCTACCATCGCCCTGCTGAACACGCACCAGCTGCCTACGATGCCGCTAGACCATGAGAGAGTAGACGGCGAGGCATTCATCATAACCAATGGCAGTCCGGTCTACTTCTGGGACTTTGCACGATTAGTTTGGATTGCAGCGGGGGACGAAACAGAGTTGTCGCAGGTGTGGACAATAGGCAAGGGTCTTGGATTGCAGCTCGTGTCGCTATCAGAATGGCTTTCCTGGTTCGCGGGAGGCCGAAAGCCCGCATTGAGTTGGAAGGCATTCAACTACAGCTCAATGGCGAGGTATTTCAACATTGATAAGGCCAAGACGCTGCTAGGCTACAGGCCGCTGGTGGGGATGGAAGAGGGGGTCACGAGGACTGTGAGATACATTCAAGAGCAAGAGGGGAGAAAGAGGATGCAGACGAACGACAAAAAGTCACAGTGAGCTGGACCGTGCAACTTTGTAAGTTTAGACCTCACAATGTTCCATAAGGTATGCTGAACCAAAAGAACTTACCCATTGTACAGCATTCCAGAGCGAGCATTGTTGCACCGCAAAATCTTCGATGTAACAATTTGACGATCCAGCGGCTGGTTTTACGGCAATGCTTGTGGTGCTCGCAGGGGATTTCCGCATCTTCTGCAGCATGCCCGCATGTGCTTCGAAGGACCACTCCCAGCAACCAAAGTGTGCGATCACGATCCACGCTAATCAACGATCCTCTACCGTAAAGTGCTTGCCCCACATTGACCTCGAGACCCGACTTCAGCTTAAGTTGCAGTCGTGCCGGATAGGTTGGGATAGAATTCTGTTTGTCGTCAAGATCCTTTGGCGTTCAGGCTTCGGGAAACGCTTTTGTTGGGTCGTGGCTTTCAGCGGATGGGACGATCACTTGACGTTTTGCGATGATACCTCCGTAAAGTATGTGCGTTGGCGGTGTGGGACGCTTAGTTTAGTACTGGAGGCTTGGGACCGCTAGGATCTGTTGTGATGGTGGGAGGGACCGCTTGTTTTGTGAGTTAGCTGCTCGAGTCTCGACTCCTGCGGGATGCAGTCGGCTTCCATGGTGGACGGGGAGGTGGGAGTCGTAGGCCGATACAGTCGTTTCCCACATTTCACTCCAACGCCGGTCCCGTTAGGTGCCAACTACATGTACACTGTCCCCGCGAGCCTTGGTTGTTCCAAGCGTTGATGCGCGATGAAAGTTTGAGGCTAGAGACCCGTAAAGTCCGAATGAAATTGTTACCCCACCCCAGGCCTGTTTCCAACATTCGAAGATAGACAACGAAAAATCACTTCTCTGACGGCACATTCACCACGCCTAACGCGTCTTACAACGTCTTCACCAGCAGACTCGGGCGTGCAGCGATGGGCAAGTCTTCCAGCCGTTGCTGAGGCGGAGGAGGGGTCTTCCATGCCACCTCCCAAAGCCTCAAAGACACATTACCGCAATCCGAACGATAACAAAGAGGGCTCCCGCGATACGTCATTCTCTATCACGGAGGAGAAGCGCATCCACTATGTTTGCAATTCGATGTTGACCGAAATGATGAGACGATGACTGGTGGCTCGACCTGACGGCCCTTCGGGACCAGTTAAATACTAACGAGAGTCAAAAAATATGGCCCAAGAGCACGACAGGAGGAAATCATCCCTTGCCCCTCCAGCCATCGATGCACTGCGTCAAGAGGAGGGCGGCGGCGGAACGCCTATGGAGAGAACGACTAGTATGGATATTCGAGCGGAGCGTGAGGACCTGAAGGCGGCCGCCGAGCAATCTCTGAACGTTGTGCTTGATCTGGGTCTCGATGGCTTAGTTCGCTGGGTCAGTCCGTCATGGAAAGATGTCGTTGGCACGCCTATAGAGTCTATGAAGGGAAAGCCTATCGCCGATATTCTAGTGTCAAAGAAAGAGGCCTTTGCGGAAGCTGTGGAGTCTATGAAGAAGGATGACTCTAGGAGCCAATTCATACGTTTCCGTGTTCTCATGGGACCTTCTTCGGTCCTCAAGAAGGACAGCAGTAAGCAGGAGGCCGACGGAGAAGGATTGGTGCCGCAACAAGACAATGTGGAGGAAGATGAGATGGTACTGAAGCTTGAAGGGCAGGGCATCATGGTCTACGACCGCTCGTCGGGCGGCGAAAGTCATGTGAGACACAGCAAGCTTTGCAAAATTACAATACTGACAGCGATCAGACGATGTGGATGCTTCGCCCTTCTACGGAGCCAAAAGAGATCACTATAGACCTCCCGGAAGTACTTGTCGAGTCACTCGGCGTCGGAGCCGAAATGCTTGCTCACTACCTCACGTCCTTGGCGGAAGTAGGAGCGAACGATCCAGCGAACCACCCGCCCCCTCTCCCTGTCCTATGTCGAATCTGCGAACGTCATATAACCCCTTGGTGGTTTGAGAAGCATTCTGAGCTGTGTCTGCAAGAGTATAGGGCGGAGATGGATGTCCAGCTTGCCCAAGAAGCTCTGACAGATCATCGGCATGCTATCGTTAAGGTTCTGGATGCGCTTGAGGCTTGTAAAGGTCGACCAGTCACTGGCGAGCTCAGCAACTCTCCCACTGCGCCGCAGCCGGAGTACAAAAGCATGCCTATCGGACCCACCTTAAGTACTTCGTCTGGATCTGATTCTGGCCGTGTGTCTCCGGCAACGCCTCCACGCTCGAGAAGTACTTCGCAGACTGGATTGGGTCATATCCGTGCCAGATCCTTCGCCGTACGTCGTCCACTTTCGAGGATCGTTGAGCTCATCCTCGATCTTTGCGATACAGCAATGGAGATCAATATACCATCCATCAAATCGGGGCAGCCTTCGGAGGATGGGCGTTTCCGAACACAATCTCCAGGGTCTGAATCACGGATAGCCCAAGTCAGAAGCTGGCAGACCCCGGGTGCCAACAGCCTGGATCAGGAGCAAGGTCTAGCGGCACTCAGCGCCGATACCGAGGGTTCTGCTCATGCCAAAGTCGAGGCTGTTGAGCGACACCGAGACACTATCGAATATTCGGAACGTATTCGCGTGGAATATGATACCCTCGTCATTGACTGTATCGACGCTGCGATGAAGAAAGCCGCTAGCATAGCGGCAGGCCAATTGAGCGATTCTACCGAAGGTGACGAGGATGAGCACGATACTCCAGCAGCTCACATGACCAGCTTTTTCAACGATGGGTACGGTGGGCCATCCGCCATAGCTTCTGCACTGAGGACCGCTTCGGATCCTGCCTTGTCTTCGCAGATGGATGAGCGGCGCTCTTCAGTTGCGCCGTCTTCGAGATCGAACAGTCCGATGGAATGCCCAACACCAAGATCATACACTCACAGCTTTTCCATGCTAAGTCGTTCACACTCAGTGACTAATCGCGGATCTATGTATCTTGGTAGCGACGCTGGCGACAGCGATAACAATGTGTCCTCTATCAACATTGGCGCCCCTCGAACCGAATCGCCGGCCTCGGAAAGAGCTTTAGGAAGATCAACGAGCTCTGGGGCAAGGAAACGGCGAAGCTTGCGACTCCCGCACGTACCTTCACCACACCGTCACCCATCGCCAGGAAGAGCTAATGCGCCTTCATCCCCTCTGCGGAGCTCCAAGCCTCGTCTCTCAATGGCGCTAGAAGGGTCTCCGTCTCCAGTAACCTCGCCACCATTATCGAGCACAGAGCACTCTTCCCCCATCATACAATCAACACGTCATCGACGTCAATCTTCGGCGGCATCGTCGACGGTTGACCTGCACAGAGCACCCCCTTCTCCGCGTCTCGCAGCCCTCAGCCATCCCCAGGCAAAAGCGGTGCCAACGTCCATCAAGGATTTTGAAATTATCAAACCCATCAGCAAAGGTGCTTTTGGCAGTGTATATCTTTCTAAGAAGAAATCGACAGGCGACTACTTTGCGATGAAAGTTCTCAAGAAAGCGGACATGGTAGCCAAGAACCAGATATCCAACGTCAAAGCCGAGCGAGCCATAATGATGTGGCAGGGAGAAAGCGATTTTGTTGCCAAGCTGTACTGGACCTTTTCAAGCAAAGACTTCCTCTATCTTGTCATGGAGTATATGAACGGGGGTGATTGTGCCTCGTTAGTAAAGGTGCTTGGAGGACTTTCGGAGGATTGGGCGAAGAAGTACTTGGCAGAGGTGATCCTTGGCGTGGAGCATCTACACAGCAGAGGCATCGTGCACCGCGATCTGAAGCCCGACAACTTACTAATCGACCAGAAAGGCCATCTGAAATTGACGGACTTTGGACTCTCGCGCATGGGCTTGATCGGACGCCAGAAGCGATACCTTAAAAGCCCCGACGAATCCACGCCAGATCTTTTGAAGCAAGGCCCTTTCGCAAGAGCAACTTCCATGGCCTCTTCTCGCTCGGCTTCTTTTGATCTACAGGGTAGCCATTCGCCTGCCTCGACACCCGTAATGATTCCGGATCTGGCCGGCTCTCTTGGTCAGCCTTCTTACTTTAGCCTCAACCGTGACTTCAAATTGGGACGAGAGCACTCGAGAAGAAAATCGGGATATCGAAGTGACAGCGGAAATAGCGACACTTTCAGTGCAATGTTTCGCAACTTCTCTCTCGGCGATGACAATCCGCAGCGAGGAGCACCTATCGAAGAGGAGACCCAGAGTGAAGGCGCGGAGTCCGGGGATCCATACGCTCTACAACCCACCATGAGTAACGCCAGCAACATCGGCCCACCTTCAAATCACACCCCCCCGCTTTCTGGAATGCTACCTCCTCCCATGGCGCTTTTTGATCCCGATGATCACAATAGAAGATTTGTCGGGACCCCGGATTACCTTGCCCCCGAAACCATCAATGGCCTTGGTCAAGACGAGATGAGTGATTGGTGGTCATTGGGCTGTATCCTCTTTGAGTTCCTGTATGGCTACCCGCCTTTCCACGCAGACAAGCCGGAGATGGTGTTTGAGAACATACTTGCTCGTAAGATTGACTGGCCTGATGAGGAAGAATGTCAAATTTCCGCAGAGGCTAAAGATATGATGAACCGATTGATGACTCTAGATCCCAAAGAACGTTTAGGTACCAATACGGCGGAAGAATATGCGTCAGGCGGTCGAGAAGTTCGCGCACACCCATGGTTCAAGAATATCAACTGGGACACACTGCTTCAGGATGAAGCCCAATTTGTGCCTGCCCCAGAGAATCCCGAGGACACGGAGTATTTCGATGACAGAGGCGCCACGCTGCAAGCCTTTGCAGAAGAATTGGAGGATCAAGCTTCGTCACCGGCCGCCACACCTGGTGCAGACTACCCAGATAGACCGCATGACGCGCTATCACGTGTCAGGAATCAGGTCAACTCAATGAAAAGAGGGCTAATGCCGCTTCATATACCCGCTCATGTCCGCGATGGTCGCAGTAGAAGGCTTAGCGAGCCAGTTCAGACCGATGACTTTGGCAACTTCACTTTCAAAAATCTTCCTGTACTCGAGAAGGCAAACAAAGACGTCTTGCAAAAGTTGCGAGCGGAAGCCGCGCAAAAGCAGACGAAGAGTCCTCCGACTGGCCAGTCGCCGATCACTGGCTCGCCAGGGCCTTCACTGGAGGGCAGCCCTTTGCTGCCCATGCCGCTCAAGCGAGCGTTATCACAGAACAGAAGCAATAGACCTGCATCTCCATCGGGTCTTAGTCATGGCAATCCTTCACCCAACCGGGCTTCAAACCCTTCTTCACCTCTACTCGTTTCCTTCTCGACAGGTCAGAACCATGAAAGGAGGAAAACATCAAGCACTTCTTCGACATTGTCCCACCAATCCAGCATTTCCCTGCAGCCACCGGGCAGCATCTTCGAGGTTCCAAGGCTTCCAACGGCACAGTCAGCCACGTCCAATACATCCTCACCCATAAAAACCAATCGCTTGTCGATGAATATGTCGGTATTGTCACTCGAGAAAACATCTCTTGCACCACGTCCACGGAGTATAGCTACAACATCGCGAGCTCGGTCACAGACAGTCGGCTCACAGGAAGGAGACAACCCACCACCATCGAGCAGGCCTCTTGGTCACTACAAGCGAAGAAGTCAAGTTTTCGACGTTTCTCCTTCGTCATCCGAAAATGAGGATCCTCGTACGAGAGCGTTGCTTCGTGTCCAGAGAAGACGGCAGACCTCAAGGCGTATGTCTCAGATTATACCTGGGGACGGCCCATCTTTCCGTCCGCTGGACGTCCTGATCTGCGAGGATCATCCTGTGTCTAGACTGGTCATGGAGAGGCTTCTCGAGAAGCTTAGGTGCCGGACGATTACCGTAGTCAACGGCCCTGAAGCTGTACGGTATGCAATGAGTGAGGTCCAATTCGACATTATCATGATGGAGTACAAGCTTCCCCAAATCAACGGCGCTGATGTTGCCAGGATGGTTCGAGATACCAAAAGTGCTAATACCCAGACTCCTATCATTGCAGTCACCGGCTATCTGAAGGAACTTCCACAGACGCATCACTTCGACTCGCTGATTGAGAAGCCGCTTACATTGCAAAAGCTTACAGACGCACTGTGCAACCTTTGTCAATGGAAGCCTCCGCCGCCTGGCTATTATCCTCAGCCAACTCAGTATCCGCCTTCCTCCTTACGGCAAGAGTCGAAACGCACCGAGGACAGCCCAAGCTCTCAATCGTCAGGCCCCTTCGCGCGGCTTATTGGAGGGATCAATGGGAGGCCAAGCCGCGAACACTCGATCGGATCAAGCTTTTTTGGCGACACTGACTCTACCAATACGGAGGATATACCGGCTATCATGCGGGAACCTTCAAATGAATGGCAAAACCACGGTCTGGGAATATCCCAGGATCCTGCCGACATTCTTCCCTTCACCCACCCAGGTCTTCCCCATCTCCTCCATCAGAATTCCGCCTCAGCATCCGCTCCCGCCATATTTGACCAACGAACCCCACGCCGCCAACGATCCATCGATGCCGCCAGGGCCAAACGCGAGGATATGGAAAGAACCCGCCATGAATGCGGCGAAACAGGCGATGACGAAGACGAAGAGCTCGGTGACGTGCAAGTCCGCGCGCGCAGCCCTCAGAACAAACCCCGCAGTGGTAGCTCCAAGCTCAGCGTCGAGATGATGCGGACCAACAGTCGCGGAAGCGTCACTTCGGTACCTGATGAGCCTAAGTCTATGGGTCCACCGCTGCCTACCGTGCCCTCAACCCCAGAGCTCGGCTCCGACGCCGTTGCCGCGCACTCATCTCTCACGCCGCCTGAGATCTTTCCCAAAGATGCAGCAGGCGATGCAGCCAAGATTATAGATATGGATGCTACGCCGCGCCCAGCTAATCTGGTGGTATCGCCTTCCTCGGGTCATTCGATGGAGCAATCATTCCTGGCGTCGCCCTCACCAACGCGAGAGACTCCATGAGGAATCGAGCTTTTCTGTACATCCTGATCATAGTTCCTTTTGTGTGTTTCACTTGCACCTCTTGCATGATACCAGCCATCTCTCCAGCGCTTCCATTTACTATGGGTTTCGGAGGGCTGAGTTCCAGCGATGGCGCTGCGAGGCGGATTACCAAATAAATTATTACAGATCTCCACGGATAGACCGGTGAGCTTTGTTTGTGATTCTTCGAACATGATAAGATCATTTTCCGTTCTTGTGGGATCCAAGAAATTACTCCTGTCATATCGACTACTCTTTTGACAGTTTAGCAATTCCGTCACGACCCACCTTTCCACTTTACGTGAAAAGCCAAGGTGTTCGTGCCTTGATCTTCATCGTGGGCGCTTCCGTATCATGTCCCCGGATAGGTCGTCAATACACCCCCTCTCCTAGAAGATCCAGATCACGAAAGAATCAACTAGAACCCACCAAACCAGTTACTGCCATCCGGAGACTCATAAAAGTCAAAACGTGTGGCAACTTGAGTAATTGATGTCTCGAAATTCTAGAATTTGCGAATCTGCAGTACAATACCGTTTTTGTCTCAAAACTTTCAATTCTCTTATTGCTAGAGCGGTCCGGACTATTTCTAGACAAGGGCAACCATACATAGTGTTACGACCGAGAAGTTGTTGGATTCTCCGACAAGTAGATGATGGTTTCGATATGCTCAACATCGAAGACTACAGCAAGATCAAAACCGAGAATGACAAAGTCCGCGGGCGTGCCAAAGTAAAGGTCAGCCAATTCGTCTTCCGTCCTAATACGATCGAAATACTCCACGCATAGAGAAGGGGTTGGAGTCGAGAGATACTACGTAACCCTCATCGCCGACCCATCTGGTACCCAATTATCCGGCTAGAATTCCTTGTTGCGTTTAAACCCCCATAAGCCAACTTGGCCGGAGTCATAGAAAATCTAGCAAGGCCTTATGTGTATGTTATTTTCGAACCGTGCGCTGTAGCCCAGAACCCCTATGCCATCATATACATACGCTCCAAGGGTTTGATATATCCAACCTCTTTGACAGGGGCATCATTCTCGAGAGCAGTCGCCAGACATCATTCTTCACTGGCTCATTATACTAAGATCTCAACCTTATAAAGAGCACTCAACATCATCGACTTCGCTTTTGCCTTGTTATTGACGAGGCTCTTGAAGTTCGACATGATGTTTTACTCAATTATCAGTATCGTACGCATATCTCGATATCTCGAATTCGAGAACGTGTTCCTAGCCACGACCCTCGCCAACATGTCCTGCATCCGCGCCGTCAAGACGTTCATCAGACGCGGCCCTCCCGCATCCCTGGCACGATTAGAGATATACATGCTCTTCTCGCTCGGTCGCGGCGTGGAAGGCATAGCGAGTACGGGGCATGGCGCCATCGTTGCGCTTATGCTTGATGAGGTGATGGCCGGTGTCGCTGCAGAGGTGTTTAGGCGGCATGGAATTATCACTGGGGCGTTGGAGGTTAGGTATA
>JAABUW010008999.1_pt1 | contig 11502 bp, 13 predicted proteins | sample 5560081 | NCBI WGS metagenome assembly JAABUW01 (sample SAMN10711882, study PRJNA513363) | rock metagenome | isolation source: Antarctica rocks | place: Antarctica: Victoria Land, Knobhead sud | reverse complement strand
AACCATTACTACCCGCAGCAGAAACTTCCTCTCCAAGGTCCGCGACGGTGCGAAGATCACCAAAACCTACGACACCGCCACAACCTCGTACGCCCGCATCGCCGCCCACCCCGATGTCATGGCACTGCCCAAACGTCGGCTGGGCACCATCCACACCTCGTTCAACCCCGCCGCCGTGCAACGCCAGGTCCAGGCGCTGTGCGACGAGCTGCTCACCCTGGCCACCGCCAAAGGCCAGCCCACCCCGAACCCCGCGTCAGCACCCCCACCACCACACGGACCTTTCCCGATGAGGCAACGAAGCAACGCTCCCGGACCTCTTGACGTGAGGCAACGGGAAACCCCCGCGTCACACAACTTGGTGCGCACGGTGATTGATCTCCTCACGGCCCCTTCACCGCGCAGGTGGGGACGTTGACCGAGGTCGCCATCGGCCCGACCAAGGGCTGCGTCGGAACCTGCGCTTCGCCGGGCGCGGTGGGCTCGACCATCGAGAACAGCAGCACCTTCGGTACGCCCGGCGGCAGCTGCACGTTGGCCGTGTACACCGGATGGCCCCGCTCGCTGCCCGTGGTGACGGCGATGGGCGCACCGTCGAGCGTCACCTGGCGCAGCTCCGCACCCTGGGTGGCATACAGCGATACGAGCGAGCGTGACGTGCCGGGCGGTCCCGTCGGGTTCGGGTCCTGCCGTCCGGTGATGTACGGCGGGTAGTTCCCCGGGGGCAGCTCGTTGGTGAGCGTGATGGCCACGGCGGTGCTGCGCAGCGGCCCCACACAGTTGTCTGCGCTGTAGCGCACCTTGCGGTCGAGGTAGTAGTCGATCTTGTTGCCCGAGGCGTTGTTGACCACCACGTTGGCGTAGGGCGCGGCATCATCGGGCACGACGCGACCCAGGGCCGTGTCAGCCAAGACGGCTTCCTCACCGGGCATGTCGCTCCACACCCCCAGTCGGCCTTCGCCCGCCGCTCTGCCCAGCGCCTGCAGCAGCTTCACGGTGGAACCGCCCTGGCCGCCGAGGGTTTTCATGACGACCGCCTCGGCGATGGACTGCAGGAAGTCTTTGCGGGCCTTGTTGTCATCGGGAAAGCGCAAGTAGACGTCCGACTCAGTGATCCGCACGACGTTGTTCGCATCGATCACCTCGCCGCTGGGCAGGGTCACCGGCCCGACGACCCCCAGGATGTAGCTCAGCGCCACCGGGTCGGTGGCGATGGCCCCGTCGATCTGCTGTCCGCTCTGCTGCTGCCACAGCGATTTCCAGATCTGTCCGGCGTAGGGGACGTTCGGGCTGATGTTGCTGTTCGACCAGGAGGTGGTGCTCTTGTAGTTGCCATACAGTGCGGCGAAGTCGGGCCCCAGGTCGATCGGCTTGCCGTTGAACTTCAGGTCGCGGTTGCTGGCCAAGGTATCCAGCGCGACCTTGCCCTGGTTCGCGGTGACGATGCCGTATGCGCCGACAAGCCCCCCGGTACCGCGCGCCTCGGCGTTGGTCTGGAAGGCGAGGAAGTAGTTGCGCGGCCCCTCGACGCCCAACATCGGCGGCAGCAGTATGGCCGCCGTCGAGGCGTTGCGCAACAAGCTGGTCAGCTCCGCCGACTGCTGTTGCAGACTGGTCCGGGCGGCCTCCACCGACCCGAGCCAGCCGCCGGCCGGGATGGCATCGATGCGGTGCTGCACGGCGATGGAATTGGCCGCCGCCTGCTGGAGCGGGAGACGCGCACGGGTCAGCGCCGCCAGGTCGATCTGTGAGCCGGAGGTACGCAGCTTGTCCGGTGACAACGCAGTGCCCTGCGCGGCGGCCGGCTTGAGCACCTGCACCACCAGGTCGTCCACGGCCGCGGCAATGTCCCGGGTGGTGCGCAGCGGGTTGCCGAGGACCGGAATGGGGGCCAGCAGGTCCCAGGGCAGCGCGGAGGTGGACGCGCGCGCGTCGGAGGTGTTGTTCGCGGCGAGGTCGACCTCGCGTTGCGCGGCCGCGCTGTCACCTTTCTCGAGATCGGACCGTGCCGCCTGCACATGGGCGCGGGCGTCCTGCAGGTCCGACTTGGCTGACAGCGCAGTGACGGCGAACCAGACACCGAGGCCGATCAAGACGAGCACCACCACACTGGAGACGGCAAGTGAAGTGCGGTGCCGCCGGTGCCAGGGGACGGGCCGTCGACGGCGCACGCGACGCACCGGTGGCGGTGGCGATCCTGGAGCGTCTGACTGCTCGCCGTCGACGTTGCCTGGCGGCGTCGTCACCGGTGTCGGCCCTCGGCCAGCGAGGCAGGCTCCTCCGATGTCAACTCGGCCGGACGCAAAGCGGGTGCGACCAGCTTCTCTCCATTCGCGCCTGCGGGATCCTCCTTGGTGTCCTTGGCTGCTGGCGGAGCGTCGGTCTCGTAGTAGTAGGCGTAGTCGTACCCACTGGATTTCACCGGGATCATGTTGAGGATGGTGCCCAGGACTCGCGCGTCCACGCTGCGCAGGCTCTCAGCTGCTCGCCCGAGTTTGTCCCGCTCGGTGTGGCCGTGCCGGGCTACCAGGATGGCACCGTCGGCGTGGGCGGTGAGCACGGCGGCATCGGTGACCGGAAGGAGGGGCGGCGCGTCGAACACGATGTAGTCGAAGCGGCCGCGCAGCGTCGCGAGCAACGTTTGTAGGCGGCTCGACCCGAGCAGCTCGCTGGGATTGGGCGGGTGCGGTCCAGAGGCGAGCACCGTCACCGCGGGGTTGGCGGTGGGCTGCAGTACGTCATCGAGTTCAGCCGTCCCGGAGAGCACGTTGGTCATCCCGACGTTCTCCACCAACTGCAAGTATTTCACCAGCCGGGGACGCCGCAGGTCGGCCTCCACGAGCACCACCCGGTGGCCCGACTCGCCCAACGCGAATGCAAGGTTCAGTGCGGTGGTGGTCTTGCCTTCGTTGGGCACCGCACTGGTGATCACCATTGCGCGCGGCGGATTGTCGACGTCGAGGAACTGCAGATTGGTGCGCACCTGTCGGTAGGCCTCCGCACTGCTGGAATGGCCCTCCCCAAAGGACGCTAACGGATGCTTCGGCCGGTCGGAGTCGAACGGCACGGTCCCAATGACAGCAGCCTGAGTGGCCTCCACCACCTCACGCCGGTCCTTCACGGTGTTGTCGAGTCGGTCGCGTAGAACCGCCAAGCCGATACCCAACAGCAAACCGACGACTGCACCGAGCGCGATATTCCGCGTCGTCTGCGGCACGACGGGGGTTGTGGGCAGACTCGCCTGCTGCACCACAGTCACCTTCGCTGCCGCGGAAGTGCTGCCTTGAGGGGTCTCGAGTTCAGTCACCAATTGGGTGAACTGCTGAGACAGTGCGTTGGCGATATCGCGAGCGCGCTCCGGCGACGGGTCGGTCACGGTCACCCCAAGGATCACCGTGTCGGTCTTCACGTTGACGCTGACCTCGCTCGCTACCTGCGCGGCGCCGACCGGCAGCTTCAGGGTGTCGACCACCCGTTGGGCGACCTGCTGGCCTTGGATCAACTCCGAGTACGACGTGACGCGCTGCTGCGAGAAGAGTCCCCCTTGGTACGCGGCGGTGGTGTTCTCTTGTCCCGTCGTGGAGACGAACAGCTGGGTGGACGCCGCGTACTTCGGCGTAGTGAGCAGTGAAAACGCCAGCGCGGCAAGAACTCCTAGCGCCAACATTGCAGTGATCAACTTCCAACGGTTGCGCAAGATCCGCAGGTAGTCTCTGATCTCCACGGCGGCGTCCTAACTCTCTAAAGGCCGATTAGTCCCCGGTAGGTATTGCTGCCGGTGCTTCCCACCGATGTAACCGCTGGAAGGATACGACATGGGTGGCTCAGCCGGTGGATCCAGCTCAGGCAGACGATGTTGGTTGAGGCGGGCGGCGTGGTGGCTTGCGCGCAGCATCGTGCCGACCCTGATGAGTGGCGAGTGTCCAGCGATCAACCCTTTACCTCGACTTGGCTGAAGTTCAGTGGCCTTCCGCCGCGCAGGCGGGTTGGGAGTTAGCGCGCAGCCGGCCCGTAGTCTAGCGGTGAGCGCCTGCATGCCAGTCCCTCCAGCGCCCTCGGATCGGCTCCGAAGCGAGGGCATGTGCTAAACGTGAGCCGTGCATGTTGCCCTTGAGGTTGCGTGACGATACCGACACCGAATCAGTAGGAGGTTCATTCGTGCCTAGAGCACTCATTACCGGGATCACCGGCCAGGATGGGCTGTACCTGTCCGAGTTGCTGCTTTCGAAAGGCTACGAGGTGTACGGCCTGATCCGCGGCCAGAACAACCCAAAGTTGGAGCTCGTTCGGCAGACGGTACCCGGCGTGAAGCTGCTGACTGGCGACCTCACGGACCTCTCCAGCCTCATACGCGGATTGGAGGGCGCTCAACCCGACGAGGTGTACAACCTGGGAGCCATCTCTTTCGTCGCGTACTCCTGGGAGAACGCCCACACCACGACGGAGGTGACGGCGAAGGGAGTGCTGAACATGCTCGAAGCTACACGGCTGCACAGCAACCGTACCGGCACCGGCATCCGCTTCTACCAGGCCTCAAGCTCGGAGATGTTCGGCAAGGCACAGGAGGTGCCACAACGAGAGTCCACCCTGTTGTGGCCGCGCTCCCCCTACGGGGTGGCGAAGGTGTTTGGTCACTACATGACGATCAACTACCGCGAATCCTACGGCATGCATGCCAGCTCCGGCATTCTGTTCAACCACGAATCGCCGCGTCGCGGGCCCGAGTTCGTCACGAGGAAGATCAGTCAAGCCGTCGCCCGCATCTCCCTTGGCCTCCAGGGGAGCATCCGGCTGGGCAACTTGGACGCCAAGCGGGACTGGGGCTTCGCAGGTGATTACGTTCGCGCAATGTGGCTGATGCTGCAACAGGACGTGGCGGACGACTTCGTCATCTGCACCGGCGAGACGCATTCGATCCGCGAGTTTCTGGACGTTGCGTTCCGGCGGGTGGGCATCGACGACTGGGCGTCTTTCGTTGTGCAGGACCCAGCGTTCTTCCGCCCCGCCGAGGTGGATCAGCTCATCGGCGACGCCGCAAAGGCACGCGACGCGCTCGGATGGACGCCCGAGATGTCCTTCCACCAGCTCGTCGGGATGATGGTTGACAACGATGTCGCAACCTTGAGCCAAGCGAGGAGCGCCGCCCGATGACAGTCGCAGTCGTAACCGGCGCCACTGGCCAGGACGGATCCTACCTATGCGAGCGTCTCGTCGCTGAGGGTGTCGAGCTGCATGCGGTGGTCCTCGCCGATCAGATACCACACCCGTGGCTATCGACCGCGCACATCCATCAAATCGACCTACAAAGCCATTCCGACTTAGGCCACTTCGTCGCCGAAACCGCCCCGGACGAGGTGTACAATCTCGCCGGGATCTCATCGGTCGCGCGTTCGTGGTACGAGCCGGTTCTCACCGCCCAGGTCAACGCCATGGCCGTAGCGGTGCTGTTAGGTGCTTGCTGGGAGCTGCAGCGTAAGAAGGGTACGCCGGTCCGGTTCGTGCAGGCCTCGAGCTCTGAAATCTTCGGCCAAGCCGGCGAGTCTCCACAGACGGAGGAAACCCCGGTCGCACCCACCAATCCGTACGGAGCGGCCAAGGCATACGCACACCACCTTGTCGGCGTGTACCGCGGGCTCGGACTGCATGCCAGCTCCTGCATCCTCTATAACCACGAGTCGCCGCGGCGCCCAACAACTTTCGTCACCCGTAAGATCACCGACGCAGTCGCACGGATCTCACGCGGCGAGCAGGAACGCCTGTCGCTGGGGTCGCTGGACACACGCCGCGACTGGGGCTGGGCGCCAGACTACGTCGATGGACTTATGCTCGCCGCTCGTCATCATCAACCTCTCGACGTCGTCTTGGCTACCGGCGAGACCCGCAGCATCGGTGACTTCGTCGACGCCGCATTCCGAGTAGTCGGCATTGCTCAATGGCGGGAACTCGTTGATCTCGACGATACCCTGACCCGGCCCGTGGAGACCGTCGAGCAGCGCGGCGATGCTACTCGTGCGCGTGATCTCCTCGGCTGGCGCGCGACAGTCGATTTTGATGAATTAGTGCGCCGAATGGTCGCAGCCGACCTCGCAGTAGGGGACACGGCCGACGTGGAATGACAGCTCCGCCGGCGATCGGCGCCGCCATATTACTTGGGCGATCCGTGCCACATAGACGCGCCATATTCAGCCCGACCATAGCTCCGCGGAGGACATAGATTGTGAATGGTTCCATCTTTTCCCGCGACCCCCTCGGCGGTCACGTGGCACTCGCTACCTCAGGAACACTGTCCGCCGTACAGGATGCTGAGGCCGCGAACCGGAGTCCGAGTTCCGCAATGAGGCACCTGGTAGTTATAGGACAAGGCTATGTTGGGCTCCCCTTGGCGCTGCGTGCAGCTGCTGCTGGATATGCTGTGGTCGGCCTGGACAGCGACGCCGAGATCGTTGCCAGACTGAACCGAGGCCTGTCCCATGTCGATGACGTCAAAGACCGGCAGTTGCGAGTTGGACTCGCGTCCGGGTACTCCGCATCCATCGATGCGTCTTGCATCGCAACTGCCGACGTGGTCGCGGTATGCGTGCCGACACCGCTAAGCCCGGACGGAGGGCCGGACCTACGAGCAGTGGAGGCTGCGGGCTCCACCATCGGCGAGCACATCAAGGGAGGTACTTTGGTCGTCCTCGAGTCGACGACGTACCCAGGGACCACGGAGGAAGTATTCGCGCCGCTCGTACTGGGGAGTAGTTTTGAGTTGGGGGCCGACATCAACATCGCTTTCTCACCTGAGCGTATCGATCCGGGTAACAAGACGTACGGCGTCCAGAACACACCCAAGGTAGTAGGCGGTCTGACCCCTGCCTGCACGCGCGCCGCCAGACAGTTCTACTCTCGGTTTATCGATGTCGTCGTTGAAGCCAAGGGCGCCAAAGAAGCAGAGATGACCAAGCTGCTCGAGAACACCTTCCGTCACGTGAACATCGCGCTGGTCAACGAGATGGTCAGGTTCTCCAACGATCTCGGCATCGACCTGTGGAACGCGATCGACTGCGCGGCCACCAAACCCTTTGGTTACCTGCCGTTCAGGCCTGGCCCCGGGGTCGGCGGCCACTGCATCCCAGTCGACCCGTCTTATCTGAGTCACCGCGTACGGGCACGCCTCGGGTACGCATTTCACATGGTTGAACTTGCCGAGGAGATCAACTCTGCGGCTCCGCTCTATGTCGCCGACCGCGTGTGGAGGGCACTGAATGACCAGCGGCTGGCAGTGAATGGGGCGACGGTGCTGCTCGTGGGGGTCACTTACAAGGCAGACATTGCTGACTGCCGGGAAACCCCGGCCAAACCCTTGGCCGAACGCCTCGCATCATGGGGTGCAAACATCACGTACCACGACCCGTTGGTACCGCACTGGCAACCGGGCTCTGTCCTCGGTTCAGGTACGCTCACCAGCGTCTCTGACGTGTATGATGCCGCGGCTGCGTCTGACATCGTCGTCCTCCTGCAGCCGCACGCCGCCTACGACTTGAAGCGCTTGGCGACGGCAAGCTCATTGATGTTTGACACACGCGCGGCCGTCGAGAAGTCGGACACCGTCCATCGGCTGTAACTAACGTGATCATACCGAATTCACAGCGGAACTACGACGACACAGCGGGGCAGTCATCGACGAATTTTTCTAGCTCCGGACACTCCTAGGGTGAGTTGAGACCAGCGGTACACAGCAAACCCGCCTCGTAGGGCGAGAGTCAAGAATCCCATGACCAGTTCCACCCGTACTGTCCCGGATGCGCCTCGGGTTCGACAACGGGTACCGCCGTTGCCGCCGACGATAGTGGCATTAGTAACGATCCAGGCCCGCGTGCCGAGGGACGAGTCGTCGGCGCCCGTTTATCCGCGGCCGAACAGTTTGACTACCGCACGGCCTATGAGCAGGCCTGTACACAGCAGGACGGTGGGGCGTACGTGCGCCGGGAGGGGTTGAATTCCTCTCAGGTCGTGGAGTGACGCAAGCTGCGCAAAGCCACGCTGCTGGACGGGGCGACTCCGGGCAAGAAGGTGGGTCGGCCCAGCGTGTAGCAGGCCGAACTCGCCCAGCTACGGCGCCAGGGTGCAGGTGATGCAGCGGCGCCTGGACACCTGATGAGCCGAGGGGGCGACGCGACAGTTGCGGGACGAATCTGGGCATGCCGGGCTCCGTTTCCCGCCTGCGCCCGGCCGATTGTCGGCACGACGATCAGGCGGAAGCATCACCTACATATCCTTGCGCTCTTGGAGCAGACCTCCGAGAGCGCACCGGCCGCGCCCGCGCCCGCCAAGCGCTGATGAACACCTACCGACAGTTGATGGCCGCACGGGTGCCCACCCGGCGGGGCGGCCACGTGGACCGGGGTGTCGCGGCCTATCGCGGCGCGGCAGGCCCGGCGCCGCACCCTTGCGCAGCCGCAACCAGCGCCCACTGCGGTGTCCGCGCCGGCGAATGCCTTGACCCCGGCCGAGCGCGAGCGGGTGCCGGCCGCGTTGAACAGCGCCGAGTTCATCGACACCACCCCGGTGCAGGTCTACGCCACCATGTTCGACCGAGGGATGTACCTCGGCTCGGTGTCCAGCATGTACCGGATCTTGGCGGTCAACGCCCAGGCCAAGGGCCGGCGCCGACTGGCCCGCCAACCCGCCCGGGGCTGTCCCCGTGCTAATCACGGCCGCGGGTCGGCACCAGGTACACCGGGAAACGTTTGCGGCAACCCGTGGAGCGCAACCTCAACCGCTGACCTAGTTTCCACGCCTCGACGCCACCTCACGTAAGCTTTAATAGCAGCCCGCTTTGCATCATCACGCTGGTGCGGCGATTGCGCGGCCCGACGCGAAATCTCGGCTGACCACGCCGAGGCCTCGAGTCCCGTCAGCGCGGCACCCCCACCGCCATTGAGCACCTCCGTCCACGGCGTAAGTTGCGAGCACAGTACCGGGCAGCCTGCCGACAAGCTCTCACCAATGGCGTGCCCGAAGTTCTCGCCCAAAGTCGGCAATATGAAGGCGTCGTACAGCGCGAATACCGCTTGCACTTCAGCTGGCTGCACGACGCCGCAATAGCTCACCCTCACATTCGCTGGCACGTCAGCTATCAGGTGCAGACACTCATCCCAGTACCTCGCGTCCTCAATCGGTCCGTAGATGTCAAGATCAGCTTCAGACTCCACGCGCTGGAATGCCCTGATGACCAGCTCGAGGTTCTTCATACGCGATATACGGGACAGAAAAACGAACCGGGGACGAGGTAAACTACCGATGATCTCTGGTCTCGGCTCATCCCCGCGACTGTTGACCTGGATAACCGTCCGCGCCCAGGGGAAAGTTCGCGTGATGTCCCGTCGTTCCATCTCACTGGATGCGTGCCACAGCGGATCGACATGTCGCAGAGCAGGCGCCCACAAACGCAGAAACGCTTGCTTCTTCACGGACTTGATACCAAGTGCGCCAGAGGACAGCTCGCCCCTCGGCGCAACCAGGATCGCTCCAGTTTGCAGTAGCCCCAGCCGTCGCGCCAGAACCGGAATGATAGTGAACTGTGGGCTCCACAGACTATTCAAGTACATGAGATCGAACGGGATCCGGCGCGCCATGCACAGTAGCGCGATCCAGTGTCGCGGGCGTCGACAGTTAATATAGAAGATCTCATGGGAGCCGCGGGAAACCACGTTACCCGAAAGGCCCTCGTAGGGAAGTGCCTCCCCGAGGTCACGATCTCTGGTCACGAGGGTAACCCTCACCGAGTCCGGCAGGTTGTCCAACAGCTGCACCATCGACTTGATGGGTCCACCTGCCTTGTACCCTGGAAGGAACGTCCCAGTGAACGCCAAGACATTGCGTACTGGCACCCGGGACGGTGTAGTCATCGAATACCCGCCCCTGGACTGTGCCGCCGAGCGGGCGAGAGAATGAAGCTCACGGTGCGGCCGAGGGCGTCTTCCACGAGGTAATCCACCGGCGTCAGTTTGGCCGCCCCCGCCCGCGTGTACCCACCGTTCATCACCAGGCAGAGTGCCTACCGTGCATCGTGCTCGTCAAGTCCGGTCATGGTGATTCCGCCGATGTCGAGGGCCTCTGGACGTTCGATCGAGTCGCGCAAAGTGATGACGGGAAATCCCAAGATTGTCGGCTCCTCGGCAATGGTACCGGAGCCCGCGGGGTAAACATTCAGCCCCCCGCACGGTTGGTCGCCTGCGGCCGGCTGGTGGTCTGGAGCTGCTGATTCTGGTGTGATTGCTGTGACTGCGGCGTGTCGCTGGTCCGTATTCGGCGGTGGGTGCGTTGTGATCGGGGGTGCCTGCACTGGAGTAGCTGTCCCGCGATGGGCTGATCGCGCTCGTCGGCGCGCAGGTGCAGCGGATTGCCGCTCAGGATGGGCAGATCACCAGGATGGCCGGTGATCTGGCGGCGCTGACCGAGGCGAACGAGGCGTTGGCGGGCAAGCTGGCCGCGTCTGGAGTATTTGCTGTTGCGGAACTCCGCGAGTCCGCCGTCGAAAGACGATCAGCCGGTCCGGACCCCGCCGGCCGGCAAGGGACGTCGTGGTGGTGACGGGCCGAAGCGGTCCAGAGGCAAGCAGCCCGGGGCGCCGGGGACGAACCTGGCGTTCATCGATGACCCCGATGAGCGCACCGACCGGTTCCCGCGGGGCGCCTGAGAGTGTGGGAACTACCTGGACGGGGCGCAGGATCTGGGGATCACCGGCCGCTACAGGCAGCATGAGATCCCGCAGGTGAGCGTGTGGATCACCGAGTACGACCAACACGCAGTGCGGCGCGGGTGCGGGCGCGCGCACACCGCCGCCCGCCCGGGAGGGGCGCGGTCCGGGCCGGTGGGCTACGGCCCGAACCTGGCCGCGTTCGCGGCGTATCTGCTGGTGGTGCGCTTCATCCCCGCGCACCGGGTGGTGGCACTGCCGCAGTCGCCGACCGGTGCTAGCCCCTCGGTCGGGTTCTGCCACGGCATGCTCGCCCGCGCCGCCGGGTGTCTGAGCGAGGTCGACAAACGGATCCAGACCCTGATCACCCTGGCCCACACCGTGTCCTGTGTTGAGACCCCGCTGCGGGTCGGGTGCCGGTAATCCAGCAGATATCACTGCCAAAAAGCGCGGAACGTCAGCACGAAGGCACTGTCGGTGAGCGTTCTCCAGGCGCGATGAGCACGCAGTGCTCGAGGGCGGCGATCGCTTTCATCGGTCCGCAGCGGGCGGCGATGCGCCAGTACTTCGCCGCGACGTAGGTGGCCCTGGAGTGGGACGCGGCCAGGGCCGCGGTGCGAGGGCATCTTTGAGGTTGCCTGCGCGGGTCCCGTCGATTTCACTTTGCCGGCGGACTCGTGGGATCCGGGACTGGTGCAGCCCAGGACGCCAGGTGACCGCCGGCGGGAACACGCTCATGTTGGCTCTTCGCGGTTCGAGGTGAGGGCGTGGCGTTGAGGTAGAAGGGCTCGTGACCCTTCCAGACTGGCTGGTGTTGA
>JAABUW010008991.1_pt1 | contig 11510 bp, 8 predicted proteins | sample 5560081 | NCBI WGS metagenome assembly JAABUW01 (sample SAMN10711882, study PRJNA513363) | rock metagenome | isolation source: Antarctica rocks | place: Antarctica: Victoria Land, Knobhead sud | reverse complement strand
CATAAAGTAAAATTCTAAAGGCAAGAAATATAAATTGATTGATAGATTGTTAATTGCCATATCTGGAGCATGCATGAGCCCCTGCTTACGTCTTTGCGCCCTGACCTTATCTTTTACTGCATGCAGGCTAAGAGGCAGTGAAGGCTTCAGGCAGCAGCTGCTGAGGCGCAAGGGCAAGCTAGTCTTGCTGACCCCACCAAGAGCTGGAGCTGGTGCGCAGGAAGTGGCAGACTACCTGAAGCCCATTTTGGCAACTGCAGCAGGCGGTTCCCTGTATGCTTACCGCATTTAATGCAAGCACAGCAGTCATTAATTTAGACGTGATAGGCCTAATGTACAAGGCTTCCCCGATGGTTGCCAGCAACTCCTGCTGAGACTAAGGCCCAACCCCATGAGGGGGCATCGGCTCTTGTAAGCACAGCAGTCATGCGCATCCCCTGCTACGGGCAAGTGATCCACTTGTGTAACACATAAGTGAATCACTACATTGCTTTTAGGCCTTGCAAGGTGGGGTTTTGACTTGCCACAAGTGATGTTCATGATACATTGGAGACAGCGGCCCAGCCGGATTTGCTCCACTGGCAGCATCCTGAAAGTCTGCATGACCAGACAACACAATACTCATTATCACCTTTATGTATTATTATGTTGTGCATCTGCTGCTCAAATTGTGCATATACCTATCAATGTGTTGTACACACATAAGTCTTGCATGCATTGTGCGGAAATCCGTGTCTGTTCAGAAAGTCCAAATTTCAACTCCTACATTGAGCATCATTCATATAGGTGATGTCAGCAAACACTTAGGCGGGCAGGCAAGAAGAAGAATGTGGTTGTTGCTGAAATGGAAAGCCAGTCCAAGGCTCATCACACACCGGCATGGACCCTGGTTGGTGTGTGCATGACAATCGAGCACCCAAACGGCAGATGCCTATGTGTATGCTGGTTCTGGGTAGTCCTGACCAACGACAGCTGCTAAGGCTGCAGTATGTTGACATTCTGCCAAATCCACTGTGTTTTACAACACCAGGCTGCCATTCAGCTGTTTGCATGTTGGGTCAGAGTTTGCATGGGCAGAAAGTTAATTCATGAAGGGCATTGTGGGTGAGCAGGAGCTTGACATCATGCTTGGGTGTGCAGTGCAGCGTGTATAACATATGCGTCGGTCACACATGCATACTAGCCATGTAAAGACAAGGGACGTGGTGCGGCATCACCTGGCTACCAAAGCATGCAGGTCTGAGTCTGCATGGCTGTCATAGTCTGGGCCCAGAAAGCAGCTGCTGCAGCACAACCCAGGTGCTTCCTTTCCGGGTCATTGAGATCGCCTTTGAATTCAAGCTGCTGAACCCTGCAGCTCGTCCTTGCAAGTCGAATTAATTGCGCTAAATCTGATTCAGCTTTTGCACAGCTGCAGCTGTCTACTACTGGAGCAGAACCCCAGCCTACCTCCTGAGGACAGATTCTGCCTCCAGGACTAGGACTCTGTAGTTGGGGCTCTGGTCCCGAGCTCTTTGTGCGGTCGCTTGTGACTGTGAGTATAGCAGTAGGTACAAAGTATGGTCCTATTGCGTCTGAGGCACCTCAAAAGATTCTGCAAACCGTTGCTTTGAGGGCTTGAAGCACTGCAAAACAGATCTGTTCTATTTGCAGTACCCGGATTCGAACCGGGGTTACCAGATTCAGAGTCTGGGGTGCTAACCACTACACTATACCGCAGCTGTGTGCCACGTGCCTAGGACAACATGCAACACTCCATTTTTAGTGTTATAACATAATGTAAAACGGCTTGGTCCGTTTGTATTTTTTAAACTATTGCGCTAGAGCGCCGGTTTGCAAATCAATTGAATAAATTCCAGTACGTTTTAGATTTCACAACAGAGCAATCACAGAGTGAGACTCAACTGAGCAAGATTCATTACAAGCAACCTAGAGCTTGACTAACTGACAGACAGAGTGTGACTGGAAACTTTCCACACTTGAGTTTGAATCAGATGGACGCTCTTCTCACAACAATTATCGGCAAGCATCACATCTCAAGATTCAGCAATTGTACTGCCAGATGACCCTTTGTGATATAGGCAGGTCACCAGATTCTGCTGACTACTTTACATGGCAACATGATCAGGTCTCGTTCCAGCATCACACCACACATGATAGTTTCATGCCACCTAAGCGCGTTGGCAAAATGAAGTGCATGACATGCTCACTAGATGCACAATACCATTTCTCAGATGCCTGGCTCGACGTTTGGAGCGCCGTTCAAATGGTTTGTAGCTCATCATAAGCCAGGAAGCGTATGCACTGACATTATTGTTACATGCCTTTGTTTGGCGGTGGCTTGCCAGCAGCTTTGGCAGCACGTCTGGTCCTGCGCTCATACATGCCAGCAACCCAAGGAGCCATTTGCACATTGTCAGGCTCCCGCATGTGATGACTGTAATACTCACTCCAGTGAGCTCCCAAAGGAGGGCACATGTAACCATGCTGCAGGGCCTGCACCAACAGGCACTCTGCAAATATGCAAGCTATTGTAACATCAGAACTTTGTAATGATGCAACATCTGTGGTGCCTTAGGTGCAATGCAATATGCTACTGGCAGGTAATTGGACTTGCAGGCAGTTGCAGACTGATTGTGCTGCGGGTTGGCATTGTGTTTCCATTATTTGAACTGCTCAATAATGGCCTGCATGCATCAACATGGCAGTGAACAAGTTTGCACGTGGCATGCATGCAACGACAGGATGACAGCATGTACCTCCATCTTCAGATTTTTTTGACATGTTGTCAAGGGCAAAATGTCATGCAGCAGAAGCGCCCAGACAGGCCCTAACCAGAGAGGCATACCTGCCATCCATCGGCAGCATCTCCTGCTTTGCCCATTCTAGATCTGTATGCATCACTCTCATAAATCTGGATGGGCAGCCAGTCAGCCTTCACAGGGTCAAAGCCTGGGGGGTTGGGTATGGTGCTGGACCTGTCCATGGGACCCAGAGGGGTCAGCTGCTCAAAGGTGAGGGAGCGCGGGCGGCGGCGGCGCTCTGATGGCCCACACAGTGGAGCCTGGATGTGACGTATACCTGTAACCCACCACATTCTGCATGCATGTGACCTTTGCCCATTGTTTTATTCCTTTAGTAATTTGAAGACTGGGGGGGAAGGAGGGGGGGGTGGGTGTGTAACCACTTATGAGTCACCAGACAACCTGGCTTGATAGCACAGCTAGACGTGATGCACAACAAACTAACCTGGGGAGAAGTCTGCTAAAGAAAGAGCTGTTTCCTACTGCTGGTAGTTTGACGCAAGAAACGCAAAGAGCTGTCCTGTGATGATACTACAAACAGGCAGTCAAACTGGTTGTATCAAGGCAGATGAGCTTTGATAAGGCTAGATAAGCTGTACGGGAACAACAGACTGCAGCAACAAATGCTACACTGTGCAATGTCATTAGTCTCCTGGACTATCCTGTCAAGCCTGTATTTAGTCATGTGCAGCATTGCAGTTGCTGAAGTCTGTCTTTGGCATCCACACTGGGTGTTTGAATTCTGTCAAGCATAAGAGGGCTCAGCAATATGAGCAGCAGACAAAGTTATCAAGGTTGATCATGCCAGGTCAGGACTTGCACCCCTACCCTCAATAGTGGCGTCCCAGGAGAAGTGAGTGTGGCCAAAGATGTTCACATCGGGTTGCAGAGCCCTCAAGCGGTGTGCTAGGGGCTCTGATCCAGCAGCCTTGGCCAAATTTGGATAAAACAAATAACGCTTCTCTGGCAGCAATGCCTGCAGTGACAGTACATTGTGAACGATATGTTCATCACATTACACTTCAAAAAGCTACCACAAGCTCAGCCACTGATTGAAGAGAAGTTACCACTGACTTCGCCCTTCGTTAGGCAGCGGATCAAGCTTTCTGAGGGTGCATTTCTCTGATTGCACACTTCACATCACATGACAAATTCTTCAGCACACACAAACAGTAACACATACGTCATGCACACATAACATAATATAATATACAATGAGGATATGAGTACTGACAAATGTACTCTAAAGACACGCCCAAAAGGACATGAGGAGAATACCTGATGGGGCAAGAAATGGGCAAGGGAAATGACATCACAGCCCTGCCTTTGTTGCAGCAGCTCTTGCCAGCCTGTCTTGTTCTGCTTGTCAAACCACTCTGCTATTTCAAGAGACCCGTGTACCCCCTGTCCTGCAGCAGTGAAGCACTTCGCATTCTGACAAGACAGTTTGCAAGAAGTGTTTTGTCCTCTGCTGCCTGCTTTGAACTGCCCTTTTGAAACCTGCAAAAGCCTTGATGCCAAGGGCTGCGGCGCTTGGCCATGAGGCATGTCGTGCGCGACCAGTCATGGAGCAACAGGTGACATACAAGGTCTCAAAACTGATGCAAAATAAGGCTGTGACCAATATCCATGTATGGCTGGTGCAAACAGCCATCAAAAAGGTATGACAGAAGCACCCTTCAAGCTGCCAGCCAGGAACAGAGCAGAAATCACAACGCGACATGAACAGCATAAGACTGACTGATGTACCTGGACCAGTGTCCGGCCATATGCAAGCCCCATAGTCTGCAATGCTGAGAGCAGATACATGCGGAACACCCTGTATGTCAGGTTCTTTGTCCCAGCTGGAATGGTGCCAGGACAGCAGAGGCACAATGCACAAGTTTCCCAGACGTGCAGGTGTTGTGTGGATGCCAAGCTCCTGGCATAGCTGCAATATCAACTGCAGCTTCTGAAATGAGTCTTGCGCCGTACCATTCCTGAGCAGGCATGAGAGTGTAGTTGCAAAAAAGTTTGCAAAGGTTACACTGCTGAAAAGCTGTGCACCTGCAGGTTGCACATGCCTTACTTGACGCTCTGAGGCTCGCCTCTGACCCACAACTCGTGGTTCCCAGGCACATAGAAGACCCGTCCAAAAGCTTCAGCTGCTGTGCTCAGGCTCTGGCGTATCAGACCAAGGTCGTCAGAGATGTCTCCGGCCAAGAGCAAAACATCGTTCTGCCTGGACCATGAGGTCTGTTCTGTCAGGCGCTGGAGTCAGACTGGCGTGTCAAACTACTGCTTCTGAAATAGGCCTCACCCATATTGATTTTGTTTAAGTTCTGTCAGCCAGTCCTGGTTAAGGGTGTAGTCACAATGAACGTCACTGACGGCAAAGACTCTGTCTATGTTGTGTTCAACCTGTACATGCGACTGTGTTGAGTGAAGGCATACAGTGCGGCCTGTCAGAGTATGCATGTGGTCTCAGGCCCGATCCAATACCTGTACAGGTGCAGCTGCGACGACCACAGCATGCAGTATGCTGCGTAAAACAGTTCTTCTTGTGCATGTGTGCTCAAAGAGTACAGACGAGGCTGTGGCACACGGACCTCGCCGGATCTTGCGACCAGAAAAGGTGATCTGTTGCGGAATTGTCAGCATGATCACGCATGAACTGACTGTCCAAGCATGCAACTAGGTGTGACATCTTATATACGATCAATTTCTGCCGCTGTCGGCGTCAGGCCCGTCAATGTTCTCGTTGGGTTGGTCTCGGAGCTGTCACACAAAAAGTCGTCCTTCGGATACTGCCCTCGCCTGCAGTTTCCGCCCAAACTCCTTAAGTTTATCAGCGCAGCTGTGTGTCCAGCACTGCAACAGTCTACCACCCACAAGAAAGTCCTGTCCTGACCTGACCGAAGTTTTTTGTTGGTCAAGGATCTCCCTACTGTTCAGCAGTGTCCCCACTGATGGATGGCCACCTCATGAGTCAACCCTATGGTGCCCTCGTGTAGAGCCCGGCATTATAGACTTCATCTTGAGCGGCTTTCAGTAATTGATACTGCTTTTGGTTAGGGACTTCCGGAGATTTGAACAAAGGTACAGGTTGGCCCTGCAGCTCTAAGATCAGACTTGCACTTCTGTTGAACGATTCTGTCTGATCGCAGATAATGGACCCGGCCGTCCCAACCGACCATCATCTGACCGCCAGCATGATATTGGTATGGTCTATCTGTATGGCTCCTACCTGGTGGTCCTCTCTCGCAGTGTTCAAACTGCCAGATAGATGACATCTGTTTGCTGTGCAACAGGGAGTGGACTCACCAGATTGGTCTTGTCTAGCAGAGCAGCTGCTTGTGCACATCTTTGAAGAACAGCACAAAGCCTTGGACAACTGTGCAGCAGCCTGTACTTGTACAACCTGGCGCGCAGCCGTCAACAGCAGCCACATTTCATCGCTGCACCTGCATGCAGACCAAGCTCCATATGGTAGCCGCTGGAAACACTTCTTGGCCTCAAGACGTTCGTTTGGTCATTTGCGCTTGACAGCAGGCGATAAAAGTGTAGAAGGCAAAATTGCAAACAACTTCAGGGAGCCCAGCTCGCGCAGCGACTCCTTGCAAGGCATTCCCCTGGCGTGTGACTGCCTGTCAGTCGATGCAATGTTTGCTGGTATGTTGCCACAATACATACAGCAGCCAGCAAAAGTCAAGCAGTTGGCGGTGACATGGGACTGGAACTGGGTCAATTGGACCAAAGAGAGATTGGAGGTATTTGCTTTCCCAAGTCTGACTCACCTTACAGAACTGACAAGACTACAGGTTCAGGCGGAAAAGAGGTATGGAAGCCCACCTGCAGAACTCATCCAATACAGTCTGAACAGATGCCCAAAGACGCTTGAGCGTATAACCCTTGACGGGCTGTCTTTATGGCATCAAGATGACCAGCGATCTTCCATACAGCTGGTGCTTGGAAGTGCGGCAGCGTCTCTCACTTGTCTTGAGCTGCTCCGATGCCAATTTGGTTTTGGTGGGAGCGGCATCAGTTGTCTGGCCCATCTCAAATTTTGGAGCTTGCAGGGCAGTGAAGTCTGGGGTGATCCTTCTGACATTACTATGTTGACCAATTTGACACTGCTAGACCTTTCTGAATCCGATTGGGATTGGCCCAACAGCGGAAGAGCTCCGGACATGCTTTTGTTCACTGGATGGTCAGCACTGCAAGTGCTGAAGCTGAGCGAATGCTCATTGGTTGACCGCCAAAGTACGCTGAGTTTGCCTGGTGTGCTAGATCTGCAACTGGACTGGGCTCCTGCGCGCATTTGCAGCAGCACTCTGAGGATTCGCTCGCATCTTGCATCTCACCAATGGATGACTGAGCTGTTACCACACGTCAACTTGCTTGTGGAACTGGACACTGCTGTTGATACGTTAGATCGGTACTATAACTATTCAGAATCACACACGTATGCTGAGCGTTTGGGGTGGCTGCTCTCGCTCTGTCATCGTCTGCAATCATTCAAGTTTATAGGGTTCTCATCAACTGGTAATGTGGATGCAGAACAAATGGTAATTGACAGGCATAATGGTGCTTGCTTGCATAGGCTGAGTCTGTCTACAGTCAACTTTCGGCTGCTGCATCTACAGGATGCAATTAGTCTGACTTCGATAGAGCTGCACAATGTAGATGCAGCCCCTGATTTCACTTTGGTGTTGCCTCCCTGGCTTCAGTCCTTTGAGTTTACCGGTAGTTATTTGTTTACACCTCAGGCGAGGCATGTGCTACTGGAATGTACTCGCTTGAACAAGCTAAGAGTCGTAGGCGAAGGTGTCATTACTTTAGCGCAGTGCAGCATGCCCTTGCTGCCAAGTAGCTTGCGTCACCTGGACATTCAAAGTTCCAGGGCAGACAGGGGCTGGATCGACTGCTGTGATTGGAAGTGTTTGAATGCCTGTACAAACATTGAATACTTGAGGCTACCCAGCCCAGAGCATCTGGTGGGGAACTTGAAGGCATGGGTACACAGCGCGCGTCATTTGCACATCGTTGAGTTCAGGACGACATACATTGTATGACATACATTATATGGACGTAATGCTAGTAAACAATGATTTTGTGCTTGTGCTGGCACAGTGCTGCACCCTTGACAACAAAGGTTTCAAAGACCTGTACAGGGTAAGCTGGAAGTTGAGGCCTGCTTTTTTCCCGTCCATAATGTTTGAGCTTGTATGCGCTCGTCAACATGACTGACCAGCTTTAGCAATATCACGCAACTGTGCATCAAACATTTTTGCAGCTCGGTCCCTGTGCTTTCCAGTGCCACCAAACATCTCCAAGAAAGTTTCTCTCAAATCCTGCAGCAGAGTACCAATTCCCAGACCTCCAACACCACTGCCTTCAATCTTGCCGTGAGAAGCTCCACCAATGCTGCTACCATCCAGAATGTCTATTGTATCCTGCAGGCAGCATTCAAGTGTCAAGCCTGATCCAATGAACACCAACAACTGGTGAAGGCCAAAATTGTCTTGCCAACAGAGCATTTGGCTGGCACAGCAAAGGGACAGCAAAATCACGTAGCAAGCAAGTGCTTACATCAGCCACAGCGCACAAGCTGCACAAAACAAGCCGCAAACTCACATCTCCTGCCCAGCTGTGGTTTTTCAATCATGCTGTAAAATCTTAGGTGATAACGTCAAATCTTGCACAAGAAGAAAACAGCAACCAAGAGCCTTGCCTTTGGTGCAACAGCATCGACAAAAGCTTCAAAGACGGCCTGCTCCCAGGCTGTGTGGGTGTGCAGAGACTGGAAAGCTTGAGCCAAGCCTGCCAGGCAGTGATTGCGCAGCAGGATGACTTGGTAAGTATCAGCAGCCAGCAGCAGCCGGCACAATTGGTCCATGGAGCCTCCTCCAGCATCTAAGGCAGCCACTATATGCTCTGCCACCTCTCGCTGCAGTCAAACATCACCCTAAACATACCATTGTCCTCAGAGGCTCTTATCCTGATGCTGGCACAGCAGAAATGGAGCACACATGCCCACTGCAGCATGTGCCCAGCTTACATAATTAATGAGTCAAAACGCTTTCCAGCTCATGATGAGCTAGGTACATGCAGGACAGGTCTTGTCTCTGCAGAGCAGTTTGTCAAAATTGCTTGCAAGATCTTAGCACCTGAGGCATCTGCTGTCGTGCAACATCTTTGGAAGTTGCACCTGAAGCAGGGATTGCTGCACACCATATGCTCACCTTAAGCAAAGGTAGCAGGTATCGCTCAGCTGCCTCAAACAGCTGCTCTGCGCCTGAAGCTTTAAGCCACTGAGGCGCCAAAAGCTGCACTGACCCACTATACATAAACTCCAGCACTAGCCTGAACACCTCGGGCGTCACATCAGCCACTGCAAGCTGGGGCAGCTCAACATGCCCAGCAGCCGCTGCTGTGCTGTCCTGCCTTCCATCAGAAACCATGCTTGCGCTCGGGTGTGTTTCCGTGCATCTGCAGGAGTTATGCTGGGGAGCAGGCTGTTTAGGTGCAGCCTTGGCAGCAGCTGGCTGTGAACTGCCTGTGGTGGCATGTGCATCCCGTTCTGACTGGTTGGACTGAGAGCTTGAAGCAATGCAGGAAGTGTTCTGGGCAGGGGAGCGCTGCAGAAAGGCTCTGAAATAGTCTGAGCGTGCAGCTAGAATGCAGCGATGACACCTGCATGCCATGGTTAAGCATGTGCTGAAAACCTGTGAAGCTGGGATATACGCAATATGAAGGCATGGCATTGCGTCAGCACTCAAGAGCCTGTCTTGATCAATCAGGCGCTGCATCACAATAGCATTCACTTTTGCACGTAGTCGCATATCACAGTTGAAGCAGGTGATGGGTCACCTGAAGCGGACTGCATCAATCAGCAGGATGATATCAGCAAAGTCTGATGCAGACACTGTAGCACCAGCAGCTTCCAAGGCAGCTGCTCTGTGACGTAAGCGACGCAGGTCATGTGCCAGCCTGGCTTCCTCAGGCAGCATGCCAGGTTGCAGCACAAACCTGCAGATGTAGCTGCCATTCAAAGTGTTACATAAGCTTCAAACGTCTTTGGCAGACAACTGAGGTGACATGAGTTTACATAATGTTGGCCAGCGCATGCAAGCATGCCAATTACCTGATGGCACAGACACAAAGTTGTGCAATTTCACTGGGCCATGCTGCAGTGAACAAACATCAGTGCACTGAAGCTAGTACTGCCTTGTGAGGAAGTGCAGCAGTACTGTAGCAGAGGGCACTGACAGGGACTGCCTGATTTGCTGAAATCACTGTCAATGCATACCTGGTTTGCAAAAACACAAAGATGGCATATTTTGCAAGCACAGCACTGCATCACAGCATGGGCAGAAGTGCAGCATGGGCAGCAGTGCATCATGGGCAGAAGTGCAGCATAGGCAGAAGTGCAGCACGGGCCAAAGTCCCTGTCAATGCATACTTGCTTTGCATAATCCCAAGCAAGCACAGCACTGCATCACAGCATGAGCAGAAAGTGCAGCATGGGCAGAAAGGGCAGCATGGGCAAAACTGCAGCATGGGCAGAAGTGCAGCACGGGCCAAAGTCCCTGTCAATGCATGCTTGCTTTGCAGAACCCAAGTAAGCACAGCACTGCATCACAGCATGGGCAGAAAGTGCAGCAGCAGCAGACCTGCGGGGACCTGCCTCATCCTTACGCACGGACTTGGAATGGTACCGCAGCGTCCTGCGCTCCTTCTGAACACATGGAACCATGTGCTTCAGACGGCACTTACGCATGACCCTGAGCACAGGGTCCACCTCCTCTATGCCCACATCCAGCCTCTCTGTGTACATGAACACCAGCACTGCCTTCAGGGCTGCTGCACTCAGGGCTGGACTGCCCAGATGCACTGTCCTCATGCCATCTGCCTGTGAGTCCAGCCAGTGCAAGATGTAGGCGAAGGTCATATAGCTGGTATCATGCAGTGTAGACAGCGGCTGTCTTTGAGGTTCAAGCAGCACACAGTACAGCAGTCATACACTGCTGCTGCTGCTGATAATAAGCATCAATGACTCTCCACCTGAATTTTGGGTCCAAACCTGATGCTATGGAGGTAACCTTGTCCAGCATGCATCTTTTCATTGCCGTAGACTCTGAACACACGCTTTGCACAGGCAGGCTGCTGTATTAGTGCAAGTAAGGGCTTTGAGGGCTGCAGGTCAGATTTGAGTGCTGCACATTACTGTGGAAAGCTTGTGCATGCAGGAGTCCAGAAGCAAACGGAAAGCAGCAGATGGCTTGACTGCAATGTGGCCGGCATGACGTAACACAATCTGAGCAGCACAGTCTCTGGCGAAATGTCAAGATGCTGTTAGCAAGTGCTGCTGGCCATGAAGTGTTTACCCCTCGCAAAGCATTGTGACAACAGCCAGCCGTGCATACTCAAGGCCTGCTCACAAGCTAGTACTCACCCGGGTGCTCCATTGGGTGAGCAGCATCTTTCTGAAGAACTTGGACCGAGCTGCTAGTATGGCTCTATGCAGTGGCATGAAATCCTGCCCCAACACAAATGCAAAGTCACAATATGGGGGCTCTGTCTGACCACTGCTGCTTGTTGCCTGTGACAAAACTCATGGTTAAGCACAGTCAGCAAAACCGCGCATCTGGACTGTGGAATGCATGGATGAGACTGTGCAGGCCTACCGATGAAGTCTCTGTCATTGCATATGATGAACTCAGT
>JAABUW010008982.1_pt1 | contig 11521 bp, 15 predicted proteins | sample 5560081 | NCBI WGS metagenome assembly JAABUW01 (sample SAMN10711882, study PRJNA513363) | rock metagenome | isolation source: Antarctica rocks | place: Antarctica: Victoria Land, Knobhead sud | reverse complement strand
GATGCCAAAAGCCCAACTCGTCAAGAAATCCAACTGAGCCCGGGTTCAGCGATTCATTGGACACTGGGTGAAACAGTGCATACCCGTAGGGATGATGCTTCATTTGATCGCCATATTCGATATTGAGATTGGCCATGCTGGACAATTGTAGTTATCAAGATGAAGAGTGAGGGCTGCGTCTCTCATGCGACGCGCCTTCCGCTACCCTAGCGAGCCTCCGCTACGGATGGGATGGGGTCTGCCCATGCCGCTGTTCCAGCTTGCCTGTTCTTTCGTATCTGCCCGGGCAGCTAGTACAAAAAGTGACGATCTGAATAGCATGGTTCCTGACAATGACTACAAGTTCGGAGAACGTTTTAGAGGCTTGTCAAACGTTAGTCGGATCAAACGTCGCGTACCATCCCCTTATCGAACTGGCGCAAACCCAAGCTGATGCTTTATTCCGTAAATGGTGCCTTTCCTGGCGGGAAGGAACTGAGCTGGAGAGTGCCATCGCACTGCTTGAGACTACTTTGCACCTTGCTGAAATGCTTCCGAACGTTGAACCAGCTGTCTTAGCAAAGCTCTTACGGCCTCAGGGAAACTACCGTCAAGAGAGTTTGTTCCGACAAGGTAGAAAAGTAGATGCCGACGAGGCTGCGCGGTGTTTGCTCAAAGTGCTCCAATATGAACCTTGGAATTTTATAGTTATGGCAGACTTATCTTGGATATGCCTCTATCAAAACGACGTAACGGGCTCTCGTAGACCGCTTGACGATGCCATCGAGTTCATTGAAAATGCACTTGCCATAATTCCAGCAGATCATGAAAAGTTTTCTGCTGTCCTGCGGGTCGCCGCCATGAGTCTGATCAAACGAGCTCAGTTCGACGGTTGCAATCAGGACCTAGACATGGCGAGCCATCTACTTCGCGCAGGCCTCTCATTACCACATCTCTACCAGGATGACCATGCACTACTTCGCCTACTCCTTGCTCATGTGCATCTGCTTCGCTTCGAAAGCTCGGAAAGCTTCGAGGACCTTAATGAGGCGGAAATCCTTATTGGGCAAACAGCTACTGAATTTACGGTGAATGTGCAACATGAAGCCTATCGTAATGAACTACGTGGGAGAATGTTCCAGACAAGATGGAAATATCTTAGGACTCGAGACGACTTGACCGAGTCTTTCTCGGAATATGTGGCCATGAACAAAGCGATCGACGGAAGTACTGCATCACCTTCCTGTATCAAAAATAGCGTTCGATTGAGATGTGCGGACTTGCTGAGACTAAGTTATCATCAGTATTGCACTGACATGCTTCTGTCAAGAGCCTATAATTTTGCAAAGGAAGCTTGTACCGTAGCGAAAATCAGAGCTTCAGAATGGCATGTATCAGGAATATCAGGAGTTGAGGCAGAAGGTCTATTCATAATGGGAGAAGTACAGAGGAGCCGGCATGAAAGATTTGGCGCAACTTCGCTCTTGGACGATGCAGTATCTTCATTTCGTCAATCGGCCCAAATGACTGAACAAAAAGATGCTGATTTTGCAGAAAGAGCATCCGCGTTGTCGGCCATTCTCCGGAAGAGGTCTAAAGCTGACCACACCAACGCTTATCAACGTCGAGCGGACCTATATGAAGCTAGACATTGGGTCGGTAAAATGATACTCTCGCGTCTGCCCTTGCGCCGACGGGATCATGTGGACTGCGTACTCGAAATAGGCCATGTGCTCTGGGATAGCGGTGGGCCAGTAGACAGGGTCATTCCACTATATCAACATGCTGTCGATCTCGATACGATGGATTTTGTGAATCGAGTACAATCGTGGCGATCTCTTGCCCAAGCTTTGATATCCAGAGGGCGGAATACCAGAAACACCGATGATCTTGCTACTGCTGGAACGTACTTGAACATGGTTGAGAAGTTGGAACAGGAAAAGGACAGCAGATCCACAGGCCGCCTCCCGGTCGTTGCTGATTTGCAGTCCGCATACTATGAATTGACGGTCAGTGATTCACGTTCTTCGAACGAATGTATGCCACCGTATTCGCCTCACTTCATGTCAATATGAGTACAAAGCGCCCTATTTGGTTGGTAGCGGTTACGAAATGTTTACATGTCTTTCACGCTGCGTCTGTAGCACTACTTATCTCATTCCGGTTTTTTTCTTTCGCTCGGCCGCTTTCTAACATGGCTGCTGCCGGGACTGTTCAAGTTTCACGGTAGTTCAATGATATAAATTGCTAATGCCATACAGGGCGATCCCGTCCACGGTGCGCAAGCAGCCCAAACAAATTACGAAATATTTTACACTTCTCAATATGACCCAATGACCAAAATTTATGCTGCATTGAGATTCGCAGCCTTTGCTATCTGGCTCGCTTGTAATGGAGACTCTAAAATTATTCAAAAGTCAGTAATGTATACTTTCGTACCATTGTTACTTATTAGGTGGAAAGTGGCTCCTCGCTGCTGAGCCAAAACTTCCACTAGATTGCCCTGTGCTCTACCCATGTCTGCTAGTATCTCAGGGGAACCTCTCTACATCTGCTTATTGTATGATGTATTACAAGAGATGTATCCTGTTATTATGAAGAATCTTCCTCAGCAGGGCTAGATGCAAAAGTTCACTAAAGATTGCTTACTTTCAAATAGGCTTCGTAGCGCGAATATTACTGTTTTTGACAATTTCAGTTACAGCGACGCTATGGCTACCTGTATAGATTTATGAACCGGTTCATTTCAGCCGGTCACGATCGAGCACGGCAACTTTCCATGATTCGAAATTTTAGTCTCGCACCATTGATAACCATACATGCGGCACAAGCGACAGGTAAAGAAACTATTGATGTGATTAATGCAGTGGAGAAGGGACGGGGAATATTTTGGGATCGACTGATCAATCGAAAGAGCCAAGTGGTGGCACTAGCAGAGAAACACGAGGAGCTTGCAAGTCGGTACTGTGACATTCGTAAACGAATGGGCCAAATTGGACAGCCCGATTTTTTCTTCGAGGATCAGCCTCAGGACAAGTTTCTACTGAAGTCGGAAATGAACGACTTGGTTATAAAGATTCGTCAGCAGAACGGTTTTGAGGATTTCCTACTTCCCCCAATTGACCCTTCGAAGATTCAAACGTATGCTAGTCAAGGGCCCGTTGTCATGCTTATTGCAGGGCTTGGGCCCAATAATGGCTACGCTTTAGTGATATCAACAGATTCAGTCTTTTCCCTGAATTTGGTAGGATACAGCCAGGAAGCTTGCAAGGGGAAATTTGATCTCCTTCGACTGGGACTCGATCAAGCCAGCGATTTTCTGGCACCAACAGCAGATTCCCTACACCAAGTGCTCACCTGGCTCTGGTACGTTGCGGCCGAACCAGTTTTGAACAAATTAGGCCTCGTAGGCTCTCAAAGTCCTTCCGACGTTACGCCTCGCTTGTGGTGGATCACGTGTAACTGGGTCAATCGTTTGCCATTACATGCTGCTGGTGATCATCTCAAACGACTCAAAACCAATGAGCCATGCACCGTTATGGATAGGGTAATAAGCTCTTACAGTCCAACCTTGAAAAGTCTCATGTACTCAAGAACACGCATGGAAGAGCTCGGGAAGCAGAGTAGTACGACAACCCAGCCGCAAATTGCCCTCTTGGCTGCCATGGAAGAAACCGTTGATCGACCTAAGCTAGATAATGCAATTCAAGAGGTCGAGCGCGTCAAAGCTATCCTCGAACCCCAATTCCAGGTCTCCTCATTCACAAACCCCCCACCAACCAGGGAAGTCGTCATCAAAGGCCTTCGCAAATGCACCATCGCCCACCTAGCCTGCCACGGCGAAGCCGACCCCTCCGACCCACTGAGAAGCAAAATCTTGCTCCAGGATTGGGGTCCAAAGCCACTCCGCGTGGGCTTCATCATGAGAATGGAGATGGAGAATTGCCAGCTCGCGTACCTCTCCGCGTGCGAGACGGCGGTCAGTAAAGATGAACAGCTCGCCGAGGAAGGGCTGCATATCTCCGGCGCGTTTCAGATGGCCGGCGTGCCGAACACGGTGGCGACTTGGTGGGAGATTAATGATCAGGAGGCGGTGCCGGTTGTGGAGGGGTTTTATGGGCGATTGAAGGGCGAGGATGGGAGGATTGATGTCGGGAGGGCGGCGGGTGCGTTAAGGGGGGCGCTGTTGGAAATGAGGGATATGGGGGTTAGTCCGTTTGTTTGGGGGAGTTATGTTCATTCCGGGGCGTGAGTTGTTGGGCTGGAACGAATGAAAAAGGTTGTTCTTGATGCACATGAGGGATCTGGTTATATATGGCTCATTTTTCTCACCAAGATAGAGCAAGGTGATACGTTTCGTTTCTTTATAGAATCTCGGAAGGACCACGTAGATTGTCGTTTAGCGAAAGAATCAGTTTTCTGTCAACTTCTTGGCGATGGCTGTTTCATTCCTCTGTTGGAAGAACAGTCGAGGATTCTTTGTTTTGCTCGCTGTTCCCTCGTCGTTTCAGAATAGAAGACGAACCCCCCTTTTCAAGAAATTTCAATCTCATATATATATCAGAATATCACGTCTAAGATTTTTTTTTTTGAAATTGAACATGACACTTTTAATTCATTACTTTTCCACACAAAGAAGAATTGGTTGCATCGAGTGCAGCTCTGATCTTTGATGACGACGACGACGACGACAACGAAGAGTCCATAACAGTATTGTCGCGTAAACCTCGGGGAAGAAGAGGTAGATAGACACGAATCGAAAGAATCGCGGGGTGGTGTATTGCGATTAGTGCGTAATGTTTTGATTCGTTATCCTGAAGCACCCCTTAAATGAGGGGCATGTGTAGCGCGAAAGAGAGAGGGCATGTGCGAAAGGGGGGCGAAAAAACTGCCTTGGAAGCCACTGGGCGGGGGGAGCTCTTCGTGAATCCAACCGAACGCTATCGACATAACTCCATCGAAGCCGATGAACGGCTTTGAAAAATCATCATAGACACTGCTAAAGTAGGATCTGCTTCGCGTCTCTTTCAGGACTCAGACGAGGTGTCTTTGATTCTTCCGATCCTTCAGCTTTCAACCCACTCAACGACCGCATGGCCTTTTCTAGGACGCGATGAACGCAATGCTGGGGAGTAAGGGGTTATTAAAGATTCAAGAACGAGGGCTCTGGTTTCTTCTTGTGTATGCAAAGTTTTATTGGAGGGTAGGCGTCGAGCTTTAATGTACATCGGTTTTTTTTAAATGGATGAATAGTGGATCAGGAGAGGATGGATGGAGGGTATGAAGCAGTTGGGGTTGGGAAAGAGAAAGATGTTGATCAAACAGGTAGTGAGCCCGAAGAAGAGTGCAATGGCTTCGGATATCTAGTATTCTCATACATCAGGACCGTTCGCATCCGCAAGTCGTTCGATGTCTCAATCTTGCCCACCATTGAACTACCACGCACCAACGAATTACCTAACCACAGATGTGGATTACCGCCTCCCATATCTTACATTGCTGCCATGGCGGGATCGAAACCACTTCTCCACGTCGCGGCTGTTTTATTTCCCGAGTCAAACTCGTCTTAAGGATATTGGCGCTGGGATTGAAGAAAGATCTGGCGGGTTGACTCTTTGCTTGCTGCCAACAGGGGGCGATGGCAGTCAGTAGACGAGGAGAAGAAGGTTGGGTTTGGGTTGAGAATGTTTTAGTTTGAATGTTTCGCTTTTCATTCTCTGCTGTCGCATCTCGAGTCACTGATTGTTTTCGTTTAGGAAGGTAATGAAAGTAATTGCTTAAATCAACCTAAGTCTGACGAGTGATCAATTGGTTTCATATAGCTACAGTCCTAAGAAAAACTTCTGTGTTATCTTGTATATTGGACGACAACGTTAGGCAATAGTGTGAGTTACAAGTCCGTTTTGTTTCCATTGCCGAACCACGATGCAGATTTCGGTTGATCTCATCCTTCAGAACAGTATTGTCTTCCCGCCATGCTAGCAAAGGGGCAGAAGGGGCAGGCGGATTACTGGAACTCATGGTAGCTTGGGCCAAGATTGGCTTGTTCCACATGTTCTCCTTTTCAATTATACATGTCGCACATGTCTTTTTCAAGCTCTTCAACGTACTTTTTCGAAACATCAATGAGGGCAGTTGCCCGGTTGAGCATATATGATGCAACATATACGGTATGAATGTAGTATAAGATATCAGTATCATTGATGGTTACTCGTCACGGAATGGTAAGTTTGTCGTTTGGTCTAGGGTGGGGTTACTAATCCTGGCATTGTGAGAAGCAAAAGAGGAAGGTTCAACCGTTGTAGTGTTCAGCCTGCCCTAACAAGTCACAAGCTGACTCAACTCTATCTGTTAAATACACGGTAATCATAATGCTTACCTATGTACCCGAATTGATTCGGCCACTTTGCTGACTTGATTTGATTTGATTCGACCCCAACCGCCTCGTTGGGGGCGCTTTTCCGTGCCGTCTGGGCCTTCGCTCACTATCGTTCACTATCAAGTACTCTGTACCTTACTGGGTACTGGGTGTACTATTAGTCCTGACGTACTCCGTACACGGTACACACAGTAGAGATGGCAGGTGGGGAGACCACACGCCCAACTGGCCAATGGCGCATTGCCATTGGCTGACTGTGCCATGCCGCCATCATACCAACAAGTTAACAACAAGGTCCACAGTAATCTCGCCATTAAGATGCAGCTTTACATCCTGGCCAGTGCCACGTGTGATCATCTCTAAGTCTGCGGGAAAAGGAACGAATCCCATGCTCTGCCGCACACTCCACATGTACAGTACAGTACTACTGCTGTAGTAGTACTGTGGGAATCCCCCTGGTGCCGTCGCTGGTGTGGTTGCATGAATCAGGTACCGCAAATGTGCGTGAATCCCATATGACTGGGTCCGTCTTCCCGTCCTTCTTTGCTGCTTCCTGGGCAAATTCTATCACATCGTCGTCGTCGTCGTCGTCGTCGTCGTCGCTGCTGTGTAACGCCACAATAGGACGGCGCATCCCTCGGTCCAAGATCGCCCACAAACATCATGGCGTCTGCTTCGCATGTACCGACGCCGGCGGAGATTAATGTGGAAGCGGGATATGATGTGTTTGCGGACCAGGGCGAAAGGATTTTGGCTGCCAGTGTCACTTTGATATTGTTGCCGACCATCTTTGTTATCTTGCGCTTTACGTCGAGAGCGGTCTCCAAAGCTGGGTTTTGGGTATGGACTTCGAAAAGAGCTTGAACAAGTTCGAGTATCTGTCTGCAACACATGACTGACTCACAAAATCCGATTGTAGTGGGATGACTGGATGGTACTGGTGGCACTTGTTCTCTCCTGGGGCTGCAACATCGGAGATATCATGTCGATACACCATGGGTTTGGACGGCACCTGATGTTCCTCGGCCTGAAAGACCCGAAGATGGCAATGGTTGATATCGAATGGTTCCTCAAAATTCTTTATGGATTCGAAATGTGCTATTGGGGCGCCGTCATGGCATCCAAGTTCTCAATGTTAGTTTCTCCGTCAAGATCCCATCAAGCTGGGTGGTTCAAATGCTCAATTTCCATCCAAAGTCTTCTCTTCTACCGTCGAATATTTCCCACTCCCAAATTCCGAATCCTTCTGTTAGCCTTTGGCGCCGTTACTCTAGCTTCACTTGTTGCTACGATGGTGACCATCATCTTCGAATGCACCCCCATCAAGAAGCTATGGCAGCCCACCATCCCCGGCCACTGCGTCGACATCACCAAATTCTTCGTCGCTTCCGGCAGCGTCAACGTCATCCTCGACACGTAAGTCTCCCCCTCAAAATCCTCCAAACCAACAACCCACTCTAACCCCACCCAACAGCGGAATCTGGATCATGCCCGTCCCCATGCTCTGGCGCCTGCGCACCTCACGCACCCAAAAAATCGTCCTCACCTCCATTTTCCTCTGCGGCGGCTTCGTCTGCGTCGTCTCTATCATCCGCCTCGTCGTCCTCGCCCGCCTCGACCTCCTCCACGACCCTACCTGGAACTACGTCAACGCCGCCCTCTGGTCCGCCACCGAGCCCTCCGTCGCCATCTGCTGCGCCTGCCTCACCACCCTGCGCCCGTTGTTTCACGTCCTCTTCACCGGCAAGCCCGCCGATTCCACCCAGTACTCCACCTCCTCCTCCTCGTCTCGCGCGCTGTGGCGGAGGAGTAAGCTCGCGGAGGCGGGGCGCAGGAGTTTTAATCGGCTGGAGGATGAGGGCGTCGGGGAGGAGGGGTGGAGGCATCGGGTGGATGTGCGGGGCGGGGGAGTGGAGCTGGAGGACCGGGTGCCGAAGAAGGGGATCCAGGTCACGACGGAGGTGGCCTGGAGTCGTACCGATCGGATTGATTACCAGGGCCGGCTGTTCTAGACGGTTTTGAGCGGATCTTTTTTTTGGTGGTGCGTGCGGGTCTTTTTGTGCCGGATTTTTGCGTGCGAGCATACGACATTGCATGGAGTTCTCTGGATCGGTGGCTTTTACACATATATATTACCATTTTCCCATCTTTATGGAATACCCCATCCAACCGCCATCGTACAGCTTAACCCCCCCCTCAACCTCTCGAGTTTTCACCACCCCTCCCCTCCCCCCCCCACCAACACCCCAAATCCATTTCCCTGCTCCCTACCGCCTCCCCACCGCCTCCATAAGGTACCCATCCCCATAGCACTTATACCAAACCCCGGCTTTTTCCGTACAGTCAGTCAGTCAGTGAGGCAGGCATTCATTCCTTTATTAAATTAAATTAAATTGATTAAATCAGTACCTACAGTATGTACAGTATGTACAGTAAAGAACCTACAGTAAAGAACCTACAGTAGCTACAGTAAAGTCCCCACAGCACAGCACCCACAGCGCAGTGCCTACAGTACAGTATCTACAGTGCAGTATCTACAGTACCGTACCTACAGTCCCGTACCCACAGTAAGTACCTACAGTACAGTATCTACAGTACAGCATCTACAGTAAAGTATCTACAGTACAGTACTCACAGTAAAGTATCTACAGTACCTACAGTACCAGCAGTACCTACCTACAGCATCTACAGTACCTGCAGTACCTACAGTACCTACAGTACCTACAGTATCTACACTACAGTACCTACCCTACAGTACCTACCCTACAGTACGAGGCGAGTGACAAAAGTCTTCGACCCCCACCAAATTTAGCGAGAAACCTCTCACATTTACTAATTTGGTCCTCAATATTCAATCAATTACACTATAAGCGATTTATCCAGATCATGTCATCGTCAAGTCATCATATCGCTAATACGAAATGACATATCTCAGTTAAGGCCAAAGTTCACATCTATTTTCACGATTTCGGCAAATCCAAACATGAGATATTCAAGAAACTAAATATCACTCGTTCGATAGTCAATGATATTCTATTCAAACCTGTTCGACGTCAAATCATCTATCGAAGTAGATCTAAAATACTGAATCCGGATGAGGTGCAAAAAATGATTCAAAAGGTCTGTGAAAACTACACTACTCGTATATTTACATGGGAAGATCTCGAAGCCGCATGCGATATAGAGATCTCTGCTCAAACTATCAAACGAGCTATGAACGAAGCTGAATTTCACAAATGCAAGGCCTGTCATCATTCATTTATCAGTACGATCGGAGCTACGAAACGCGTATTTTGGGTGAATACAGATCACAGAGACGAACAGTCTATTGAATATTGACATGACTGGAATTTCAGTGACGAAGTCACTCTCACTACGGGTATGCAGATCACGAAGATGGTGATACGCACAGTGAGCGATCGTCATAATTCTGACTGCAATTCCAACCAGTTTAGAAGTGATCGTGCATCGTTTTCCTGCTGAGGCTTCGTCGGATGGTATTGAAAATCCCCTCTGATATTTCTGAAAGATCATGAAAAAAGAGGTGAATTTACACAGGAAGATTATGCGAAGCAGATCATCGATGCAGTAGTAGGATCTTACTTCGCCAAATTCAAATTCTTTGTGAATGTTAGTCCGATTCTTTACGAAGATGGAAACAGTGCACACGGTTTGGCTGAGATCAGACCTCATAATTCTCCTTCAGAAGCCAAAAAACGGTGGAATATCACCTATGTTGCTAGCTCTTCGAGCAGTTCTGACTTTAATATCATTGAAAATATCTGAAGAATCATAAAATCCCGTATAAAGGTCTATTCTCGACCTATTACACGTCTGAATGATCTGAAGAAAGCAGTGCAGAAGAAGTGAAATCGAATAACAATTTCTGATATCAGGAAGCTGATTTTGACTATGAAAGATCGAATGAAGCAAGCGAAGAAATGACACGGCTATGCAACGAAGTATTAGAAATATATCTATATAATTGAATTAATGATGAATTTTAACAGAGGGGGGGTTTGAGCTTTCTTCAGAGGTTACTCGCTAAATTTGGTGAGGGGGGTCGAAGACTTTTGTCACCCGCCTCGTATCTATTCTACAGTATCTACCCTACAGTATCTATTCTACAGCATCTACAGTACCTACAGTATCTATCTACAGTATCTGCAGTATCTACAGTACCTACAGTATCTACAGTATCTACACTACAGTAGCCACTCTACAGTACCTACCCTACAGTACCTACCCTACAGTACCTACCCTACAGTACCTACCCTACAGTACCTACTCTACAGCACCTACAGTACCTACAGTATCTACCTACAGCACCTACAGTATCTGCAGTACCTACCGTACCTACAGTACCTACCCTACCTACCCTACCTACCCTACCTACAGTATATACAAACAGCAGTCACAAGTCTACATACTTCGTACATAGAAAGCGATTTTATAGAATATACATATATCCGATTGAGCGAATCGAATTCGGGGATGTGAGAAGGTGGGTGTGTATGATGTGGTGTGATGATGTGTGGTGTGGGGGTTTTGTTGGCGGGGGGGGGTTTGGGGGGGGATGAAAAGGAAAAAGAAAGGAAAAAGAGGGGTGGGAATGAAAAGAAAGGGGGAGGAAGAAGGGGGGAGTCAGTCGTGCGTTTTTGTTTGAAAAAAGAACCGCGAAAGATTTGGCTGTTTGCGTCATCTGCCACTTTCTGTCCTGTCCTGTCCTGTCCTATCCTGTCCTGAACTTATCCTCTCCTAGCAAGTCAGTGCGTTCAGATCGCCAGAGGACGAGTACGCTATGCGGGAGTTTGGTTTTTGGTATGTGTGGGTACAGACGACTGTAGATTTGCCTTTTGCACGAGTACAAGATAGGATACCTACGCCGGGCCAAAAATGAAGAAGCTCGTTACACAAAATGTTCAAATTGGGAACGCCGACAGATGGCTTTGGCCGAGTTGCTTCGCCCCTGAGCTAAAGGCAATCTCATGCCCGAAGCCAAACCGGAAACACCTGGCCCCCCCCCAAACCCCAACAATCTCACGGCGACTCACTCCCCCCATCGTTTCGCCTCCATCCCATCTGGCGGATTCGTCTCCACGGGCTTCTTCCCCACCTCCTCCCAGTTCGTACTCAGCGCCGTCCCATTACTCTCCTGGTAGC
>JAABUW010008981.1_pt1 | contig 11521 bp, 24 predicted proteins | sample 5560081 | NCBI WGS metagenome assembly JAABUW01 (sample SAMN10711882, study PRJNA513363) | rock metagenome | isolation source: Antarctica rocks | place: Antarctica: Victoria Land, Knobhead sud | reverse complement strand
TAATGTGCCATTCCGGAAAATCCCGACTGTGGTAGCCCTGTTGTCATCGGCAGAGACATGCACGCGCAGCGGCTGATTCCGTCGGAACTAGCTTCTCGATGGCGCCTGCATGTCTGCCGCTGCTTGCTGGCCGACCACATTTCCAACTCAACACATCCCTGCTGATCGATGCGCTGTAGGTGGGCCTGGCACAGATGCTGAAGGGCGGCGTCATCATGGACGTGACCAACGTCGAGGAGGCTCGCATAGCAGAGGAGGCCGGCGCCGTGGCGGTCATGGCCCTCGAGCGCGTCCCGGCAGGTGCTGCTGCCATGCTTTGACCTGAAACACTCCAGCCGCTGAAAGAAGTTGATGTGACGGCGTCATCATGCACCAGCCTGGGCATGCCGCGGCATTGCTCATGCAATATTTTTCCGAAGGGCAATGGTGTGGCATGCAGCAAAAGCAGGGCGGTCCACAAATGCCACAGCCTGGCTAATGCGCCACTTGCCCCCCTGTGCGCGCAGACATCCGGAAGGACGGCGGCGTGGCGCGCATGTCCGACCCCAGCATGATCAAGGCCATCACGTCGGCGGTAACCATCCCCGTCATGGCCAAGGCGCGCATCGGGCACTTTGTGGAGGCGCAGATCTTGGAGGCCCTCGACGTCGACTACATCGACGAGTCCGAGGTGTGCGATGTTGCAGATGCGGATGCTGCTCTCGGTTCATGGGCGTTGACGGGCAAGAGACTCTGCAACCTTGCGCGCTGAGGCATGATGCTCGCCTGACGATCGGAATTTGCAGTTCTGGAGCGTCGTGTCGTGTCGTCTAAGTGTGAGTTCCAACATGCGGCAGGTGCTGACGCCGGCGGACGATGCGCACCACATCAACAAGCACAACTTCAAGGTGCCCTTCGTGTGCGGGTGCCGGGACCTGGGCGAAGCGCTGCGCCGCATCGCCGAGGGCGCCGCCATGATCCGGACCAAGGGTGCGCTGCTGCTCACCAGGATGCTGGCTCAATGTGAACGACGCATCAGTTGCTGCTGTTACCCGAACAGAGGATGGCGTAATTACATGCTGATGCTTCGGGAACAACGGTGAATCTGACTGGCTGCCCTTGTGGAAGCCAGAGCTGATTGCTCAACGACAGAAGACTGACTGCGCAGGTGAGGCGGGCACCGGCAACGTGGTGGAGGCGGTGCGCCACTGCCGCGCAGTCATGGGCGCCATCAGGCAGCTGCAGACGCTGGACGACGACGAGATCTATGTTTACGCAAAGGTGCATCCATGTCACATGCCAAATGGCCCCTTGAAGCTGCTGCGCGGGGCAGCCAACACATTGTGGGCACTACCAGGCGTCTGGCCAGCGCAGGCACCAGGACAGCAAGGCGTATACAACAAGCACCGACTTGTTCGGTCATTGACACATAGCAACGTCGTGGTACTGCATTCATATCGATCTGTCTCCAATGCTGCCGAAGACTGACGAGTGACGAAAACTCGCCTCCTGTGGCTGACCCACTGCACCTCCGCCGCCACCCCGCAGGAGATCCGGGCGAGCGTGGAGCTGGTGCGGAAGACCAAGATGCTGGGCCGGCTGCCGGTGGTCAACTTTGCGGCGGGCGGCGTGGCCACGCCTGCAGATGCCGCACTCATGATGCAGATGGGCATGGACGGTGTCTTCGTCGGCTCCGGGATCTTCAAGTCGGGCGACGCCGCCAAGCGCGCCCGCGCTATCGTGCAGGTGCGGGGTCAGCATTGATGCACACAGCAGGCTGTCCGAAAGGCAGGCATGGAGGCAGCAGATGAATGTGTGTCGTACCTACGTCGCAGCTTGTTTCCGATGCATCTGTCCAACGATGCGCTCGTGACAGGCTGTACATGAGCTCGACTGAAGGCACATGAGCAAGAGGAAGTGCAGTCAGGTTCTTGATGCTGTCACATGTGTCTGGACGCAGGCGGTTACGCACTACAACGACCCAAAGATCATTGCGGAGGTGTCACAGGGCCTGGGCGAGGCCATGGTGGGCATCGACTGCCGCACCAAGGACTTCAACAGCTACGCCGCACGCTCAGAGTGAACGGGGGTCTGCTGCGCAGAACTGCGCAGAGCTGCGCTTGGGAGCACTCCTGTAGTGCAGAACTGCGCTGTATCGCTCTATCAACGGGGCCAGTCATGGTGCAGTAGCGCTGTGTTGCTCGCATAGAGCCCTGTCCAGGAGCTGTGCCGCAGCCAGCGCTGCAGACGGTGAGCACGGATGACGGCTGCGGGTGCAAGCGCCGGGGCCTGCTGACACCAGGCGCTCATGACGGAACAGCATGGCGCTAGTGTGCTATGTGAACAGTGACGAGATGTACCAACACTTCAGTAGGATGTTTCGGACATGAACTCTTCTACCTAATGCCTTGTCAAAATCTACTTTGTCGCGCGTGTATGACGTTCGCGCCGCCAGTCTGTGAGTTGCTCAAGTAATTTTGGAGGTAACCATTGGAGGCAAACGCGTCGCAAAGGCACGTGTCCATTCTGGACATTGCTGCCCACCTGCCCCGATGAGACCACGATGAAGTGAGCACATAGGTATGTAGTACAGTACCAACGCCGCCGCATGCCTCATGCCACCTCACAATTCAACCTGCACGCTGCCGCTGCAGTAGATGTACCGTACTCACTGACATTGCTCGGTCTTTTCTTGTGTAGTCTGTTGTCAGTCCCAGGCGCCGAGACCTCTCGCGTGGCGTGCACAAGCAGATCCCCAGCTCAACAGTCGCGATTGCTGTCAAGCTTGCTGAAACAACACGGCAGGCCGAGCGCGAAGTGCCTCCGACGCTGCAGAAATAGCAATGCTTGAACGGTCGTGAAGCAACTACCTCACTTGTCAAGGCCCGGCACCGACTAGCTTTGGGGACTATGCCAATGCGCGCCGGTGCACTCTTCAAGACTCAGCTTCATGCACCTGCTTGCGATCACAAATATGTTTCTCTGCCTGATTGATGAAGGAAGTGGTCCTTCTGCAGCATTGCTGTGATCTCGGCATCTAGCACCTGCTCACGCTCAACTGCTGCGCCACTGGTGCATTCACATTCGTTGACACGCACTTGTGATGCTTCCATGCGTTCATGCAATGCGCTTGTGTCCGGCAGGGCGTGCCGGCCGTGGAGGTAGCAGAAGCCGTGCCGGCGGCAACGACAATGCTGGTGGCAGCAGACCTATGGACATGGAGAACAGGATGGACGCGTTGACGGAGGCGGCAAGCACTTCCGGCTTCGGGGCCAGCATCCGGCCCGTGTCACCCGGCGACCTGGAGACACTGCTAAGCAGGCAGCCCTTTGACGAGGATGTTTGCGCAGCACAGCGCAATCGCGCTGCGACGCGGCCGCCAGACATTTTCAGGCCCGCCAACCTGGACAAGCTGCTGAGCAATTGCCGCCATGACGAGGACGTAAGCGCAGTAGACCGCCATCGCGCTGCAACGAGGCCGCCGGACACGGACATGGCCTCAGGGGAGCCAGCCGCGCCGTTAGAAACCCTGGACTCGTGGCCCGGCTTCCGGTGGCGCCTGCTGGCGGCGGTCACCGGCGTCAAGCTGCTGCTGGTGCCGGTATACCGGTCCACCGACTTCGAGGTGCAATCCGTCCGTGCATCTCGTTCTGCATACATGTGGCAAAGGTCTTGTCAAGGAATCTGCCCGCTACACCGTCATTATGAAAATGCCATTTGTGGTTTGCAGGTGCACCGGAACTGGCTGGCCATCACGCACAGCCTGCCGCTCAGCCGCTGGTGGGTGATTTCCGTTTGATGGCACGGGTGCCGGTCTCATCCGCACAAAGCCAATGCTGAGCACATCGATGGGCTCGCTTTTGGTTCGGCACGTCGCAGAGGTGCAACAGGCGGACAGAATAACATTACGCCCGTCTCGAATCCAGCTTTGAGTTATCAGGCAGGATGATCACCAGCAGCATTTTCCTGGCCATACCTGCCACAGGTATGTGGAGGCGGCGTCGCAGTGGACGCTGGACTACCCGCCGCTGTTCGCCTGGTTCGAGTGGGCGCTGTCGCACGCTGCGGCGCTGGCGGACCCCAACATGCTGGTGCGGCCCCTTGTAGACATCCACTGGTAGTAACTGAATCTTGCTGTTGGGCTGCTAGAAGCACTCTGAATTCCGACAGATTGCAGAGACAGCTGCATGTGTAACGCAGGCGCTGGAGAATCTGGACTACGCCAGCAATGCCACCGTCTGGTTCCAGGTGCGGTCCGCCGAGGCTGCGGCAGCGGCTTTTGCGCTGTCGGTGTCGCCACGAGTCTCAAATCGCTCCGTGCCTTCGTCCTCTGCAGGTGCCCGGGCGCCTGTCAGGCTCGCTAACCCCAGAGGCATTGCAGCGCCTGTCCATCAAAGATGACCGCCGTGCATTGACGCTGACAATCTTTGTGCTAATTCGCACAGCGCGGCAGCGTGATGGTCACGGACCTGGTGCTGGTGAGCGGTGTGTGGTATGCAACACGGCGGCTGCCAGCGCGGCAGCGCGACGCGGCTTTTGCGCTGGCGGGCGCGAGCGCCGGGCTGCTCATCGTGGACCACATCCACTTCCAGTACAACGGCCTGTTGCTTGGTGACAAGTCTCTTGCATCGCAGACTCGTACTTGTCGTATGCCCTTGACGATGATCAGTAGAAGGTGTGTCCCTTGCGCAGCGGAAAAACACGCACACATATAGATACTTGATGTGCAGGGCGAAGCATATACAGTCATACATATATCTCAAGGCAGCCACAGCACGTGCTGCGCTCTCATGCAGGCCTGTTAGCTGGATTGTTAATTTGGCAGCACAGCAGCAGCATTTGGCCGAGAGATCTGTTCTCGAAAGTGAGGTCCTTTCAGATGATGTAGCCAGACTGATTGTGCCGCACCCTGCAGGCCTGCTGGTGTGGGCCGGCCGGTGGCAGAGCAGCAGCGGGGAATGGCACAACATCGTTTGTCGCTATACGTCGCCCACAGCAAACATGAAGCTCCACTTGCAGGCATCGCATGATGTGGCAGGACTAGATGTGTATACACTGTTGGCACTGTACATAACGAGCATGCAGTGTCCACCGCAGGCCTGCTGGTGTGGGCAATTGCGTTGACGGAGCACCAGCGCGACCTGGCAGCTGCTGCAGTCTTCGCGGTGCTGCTCAACATGAAGCACCTGTTCGCCGCCGCGGCGCCCGTGTTCTTCGTGTACCTGCTGCGCCACGGCTGCAGGTGAGATGATCTGTTGGGATGTCACAGTGCAAAGTTTCGTCTGTGCTGCTGCCCAGACCCTAAACCCTAAACCCAAATCCTAAACCCAGCATGACGCACGTATGTGTCGCACTCCGCCGCACTCTTGGGGTCCCAGCCGCGCCAGGCAACCGGCAGGGTGTCGTGTTCTGGAATTTATGTCCAACTGCAGTGTCATGCTGTAGTCAGCGCTGTGCGTTGCCAGGAGCTCAACATCTCATCTCGTGTGCGAGACAAGCCTCTGCCATGCCCAGGACTGGATCTCTACCGTGGTCCACAAGAAGCAGAAGCGGTTTGCCTTCATTCGACGCAGGGGCCGGCAGGCTGTGAGCCAGTTCTGCAAGCTCGGTGCGGCGGTGCTGGCAGTCTGCGGCCTATCCTTCGGCCCCTGGATCTACATGGGGCAACTGCACGTGGTGAGTTGCTTAGGAAACCGTCCAAGTATACAGCCAGGTTCTATGCTCAGCCTTACAGGCGCGCAGCGTCATTGTTTACAGCCTTGACCTTTGATGCTGGCGCATCACCATTCACCCAGCACTACTCAGCTACTTCGCTATTCAGCTACTTCACTGTTCAGCTATGTCACCTGTACAAGTCACCCTGCTCCACTCCCGCATCGCTGCCCAGCAGTGCATCCCGTGCACCAAGTACTGGCGCGCATCACCAATTGGCAGGGGCTGACGCAGGGCCAAGCGAAGCTTTCAGACCTCCCAGTATAGTTCGGCTGCACGACCGAACCGGGTCCTTACATACCTGTACGCTTGCGTGCTGGCGCGGCTGCTCCCTTCTGGGCGGAGCCTGATGCACGCCTACAGGGCGGCCTTTTCATGCCTGGACCCTAACCCCTGGAACCAGATCTCTGTGTTATCAATGTATTCCAAACATGTGCCACAGGTGCTGGCGCGGCTGTTCCCCTTTGGGCGGGGGCTGACACATGCCTACTGGGCGCCCAACGCCTGGGCACTATACGCCGCCGCAGACCGTGTGGCGGCGGCCGTGGCGCCTTCGCTGGGCGTGCCGGTCCGGGCGCAGCCCGCCGGCCTGACAAGTCCCGCCGGCCTGACAAGTGAGTGTGCCCATTGCTGCAGCCTGCTAAGGTCTGATCACCTCATGAGATCTGCAAGTCCATCTTCATGCACCCGTTCGCAGGCAGACTCCTATCTGCATCTGCACTTGTATCCTGCTCATCGCCAGTGATTGGAACTTGTGTCACTTTGATCAAGACACCACGAGAGTGGCAGTACGTCGTGCTGCTCTTCAGCAAACACACAAGCAGACTACTGGGCAGAATGCTGAACTGCAGGCGGACTCGTGGGCGTGGCGAACTTTGCTGTGCTGCCGGCGGTGCGCCCGGGCGCCACCGCCGCGCTGGTGCTTGCGGCGCAGGCGCCTGCGCTGGTGGCCCTTTGGCGGCGGCCGGCGCCGGGCGCATTTTGCCATGCCGTGACGTACTGCCTGCTGACGGCCTTCGTGTTCGGCTTCCACGTCCACGAGAAGGCCATCCTGACAGTAAGCTATTCAAGTGAGGGCCATGTCAAATTGAAGAAACAAATGGCCAGACAGCACCAGTCATAGTACAACTATCGGACGCTGCGGCGCACTGTCCGCCAGGCTGCCTGGCAGGCTATCTGGTCAGTGAGACGGTCAATCTGATAGCAGATGTACGGTTCTACTGTGGCAAGCGAGGGCTCAACCAGATGATGATCAACGGACACGGCATGCCCTGCGTCAAGACTCCGGCGTGAGTCAACGAGCGTGCTTGCTGCGGCAGCCATTTGAACGGCAGAAGCTAGCAGACATGTCAGTCTCATTCCCAGTGCGTCAGGCGCGGCTGCCTCATCATTTGTGTGGGCCATGCAGGTCCTGTCCGTACGAAAATCAAGAGAGTTGTTCTTGCGGCGTAGGCGCTGGCATTATAGAGCACGCTACCGGTCCGCTGCTGCTTAATTGACATTCGCCAAAAGATTTATCTTTGGCATGCATGTTCCTCTCTTCTCCGCGCAGGCGCTCATACCGATGGCACTGGGCGCGGCGCACTCAGATGCTGCTGCTTCCGACTTCCTGTTCCTAGCGGCAGCGGGGCACCAGGGTCTGCTGCCGCTGCTGCACGAGCCACGCGAGTGGCCTATCAAGGTGTGGGTGCAGTTCCTGCCGCAGCAGACGCTACTGTTGTTTGCTAGCGTGCACCTGAGATGGAGCCGCCAGATGCATGCCAGCTGTCATTATGCTGAAGGAGGCATCTCGACCTTGTGGTGCAATAGCCTGCAATAGCCTGACGTCTGCAAGCCAGCAGAGGTCATTTCAAAGAGTCCCAGAAACCTGGCCCTGGTTGCACAAACATAGCACCGCTCGATGCAGGTGGCGCTCGTGGTGACGTACCACCTAGCAGCCCTGGTGCTGCTGGGCCGCGCGCTGCGCGGCAGCGGCGTATTGGCGGAGCAGAGCAGCAAAGCCCCAGGACCGCCGGTGTTGTGGCCTGCCCTGGAACGTGCCTATCTGTGGGGCCTTGTGCCGCTGGAGGTCTACTGCGCCTTTGGGCACATACTTCTGTGCCATGCAGCCGTTGGCGGCGAGCGGCTGCCCTTCTTGCCGCTGCTGCTTACCTCCGTATACGGTGCCTGTGGCGTCGTGTGGGCGTGGGCTAAGATGGCATCAAGGTTTCTGAGGTGGCGCAGCAGCGACGCTGTCTTGGAGGCGGGGAGGGGCAAGACTGCTTGACTGAAAGTTCTGGTCTGCTCACCACCTCTTAGCAAAGCACTGACGGCTTTTTGAGATCAATAACTGCATCACACACTGTTCGAGGTGTATTGTAGCTGTAGCTTGAGCAGACGCTGGTAGGGGGCTGCGAATCTCAAGCAGGCGATGACTATGCGCCACACCTACACCGTCCACAATGCCAAGCTGATAGAGCTTTTGTGCCTTGCAAATTCCTACCGTAACCACGTCATGGAATGCGCTTCCACTGCTGAACCCTTGACCTATTCGACGAAGAAGGATGTACCATGGCAATCCGATTGCCATGGTACTTGTTCGAGTCGAACAAGTCTGCATATGGTTTCTTCACCGAATTGAAACAACGTGCTACACACACTCCGGTTCTGAACATACCCGACCCAGATGGGCAATTTGTGGTCACTACCGATGCGTCTGGCTTTAGAGATGGGAACGTTGCTGAAATGCCTAATCAGGGCATAAGTCGCAGGTGAATATTAACATCGCGCGCGGAAAGTCACAGCAAGCGCAGCACAGCCGTGCGAGCAGCGTGCTGGCAACCGCCTGAGCTGTTTGGCAGCGTAGAGGCTTTCAAAGCTTTTCCCACCCACCCGCACCTTTGAAAGGGTTTCTCTACGACGCAGTCAACAATTCGGAAGGTTTGCCGTTCACCGGCGCGCTGTCCGCGTCGCTGCACCTCGAATCTCTGTTGTGCCGGTGCCGGGGGTGGGTTTAAGTTCCTGTAATGGAGCTACAGGCCAGCTTTTGATGGCTAAACTGCTCAGCGTAATGCCCAGCAGTAGAGCAAAAGAGATTGCGACCATGCTTGTCTGGCAGACCCCACAGCCACAGATGTTTTTGTCCCTGCCCGCCGGCACAGCTGTATGTACCAGGATCTGACAGCTGGCCAGCGCTGGCCGGAAGTTCCGTGAGCTTGCACGGAAAATACCGCACAGGTGTGAGTTCAAGGAATATTCCTTGCTGGAGGCGGCAGCTGCGGCCCTACTTCGCACGTGCAGCCATGCATTCCCATACTGCTGCCCGCCCGCAACTGACGCGCCCTGATCTGGTCGTCGGCTGCAAGCATCATGGCTGGCCGCGAGACGGACATGGCTGGCCGTGAAGTTGATGACCACGGCAAGGTCCTGGAGAATGTCTCGCCGGAATCGGACTACATGCCTGAGTATGGGTTCGAGCCAGAATACCATCGGTCCAGCAACCCGCTGTTGCGCTTCTTCCAGTGGGTGGCGTCATGGTGGATCCCGGGGCTCGGGATGTTCTCAGAAGCGTGCGTGATCGTCACACCACCTGCCAAACTCCCTTGCGTAACCGCATGTCCAGCTTGAGCCACCGTCTCTTGGATTTTTCTCCAAATCACATTCTCTGAATGCGTTATCCCCTTGCAACCCGTCCGGGCGTGCACGCCAGCCTTGCCAATGCTTTGCTGGTACGATCTGCAGGTACTTCATCTTCAGCGTCGGCAACCTCAAGTCGCTCTTCAAAGTGGTGCGAAAACGGGCTTGTTGTCCGCAGATATCCAATTCTTTGGGGGTCAGTCTCGCCCGGCCACCGCCTGCCAGACCCTGCCGCGCCCGCCTCCCTGGTATCAACAGCTGGCTTGTGCCTGACGGACACAGGCAGACACAATGCCCGATTCATTCACCAGCGTCTGTGCCCTCGCGTCGCGCAGGAGTACCCTCGCTGTTGGAAGACCAACGAGCTGTGCTCGAGCTCCCTGCTGGACTCCGTCAGCTACAGTCAGATCGCCGGCATCATTGTCGGCATGGTGGGCCTGGGCTTCTTCGCCGACCGCATCGGCCGCCGGGTCGGCTCCATCACCACCGCCTCGATAATGCTGATAGGTGGCATCCTGCTGACCGCCTCCGACGGACCCACCTCCCACGGCGTCTTCGTTATGTACGTCATCTCTCAGGTGAGCGAGCGAGCGGCTGCCTCGATGCCGCCATCGAACAAACATCACGATATGTGCTGCTTGCGGTAGAAACTACGGGTCAAGGCTCTCCATGAAGCTTTCGGTGTCGGCCACTGCGGGATGTGGACTGCAGGCAGGCAGTTGTGTACTTGTGTATTTCTTTTATTTTTATTTTTAAATTAGATTTTTCTGGGTTTTTCATTTCGCAGTCATGTTGCATGGCCGCCAGCCTGATTGTCTTGCCTGTGTCCACACAGGCCATCTTCGGGTTCGGCGTCGGTGGCGAGTACCCTGTTGCCTCGCCTTCCTTGCGCAGCCGCTCCCGCTTGGCCTGTCACCAAATATGAGAAACGTTGAAGAGAGAAAGAAGTGGCGTGCGTCAGAGTGATGAGGGACAGCGGCGGACTGGCCATCATTATTTCATGGATCGTCTCAGTTGACACCAGTAGCGTCATCCTCCTTGTGCAGCCGCTCCTTCTCGGCCTGTCCGAGGTCGCGCACATGACAAGGTGAATTGGAGCAGCGGCACAGCGGCCAACATGTCCCAACATCTTGAACCGTTCCAGCTGGCGCTAGTGACAGCTTTGCGGAGGCGACGGGACTCTTGCGCAGCCGCCTGCGCCCGGCCCGCTCAAGCGTCGACCGGCGGGATGTCATACATTGCCAGCAGCAGAATCACCCGTCCTGAACCGCATCGAAAACACATGCCAGGAAAGTCGTGACTGCCGCTCGCGCCTTCGAGATATACGAAGCCACGCCGCGAGCGACGAGCACAACACAACTGGATGCCTACAGCAGGATTTTTCTTGATGGATGATAAAAAAGAGGAAAAAGAATTCAAATAGATAAATAATTCGATGACTAAGTAAAATATAATTTTCATTATTTGGTGATTCGTAAACAAATGACTTCATGTTCACCTTCCAGATGCCGGACTCCTTCAGCTTGAAAGTCCGCCACCACAACATGAAAATGATGGGCACCAGCCCCAGGGCGGTGGAGGTCCGCCACACTCCTTGCAGGTCACTGGCGCTGTAGGGGGGGTTGTACTGGCCCCAGGCAGCGAGGCAGATGAGGATGATAGCGGTGTTGAACCAGTTGCCGACGCCCTGCAAACGCAAGCGGTAGTTGACACCTTGCGTTTTGTTTTCCCTGCGACAAGTCAGGAGCGCAGATATTTCACTAGCGGGCATGCAAGTCGTGGCAGCGGGGAGGCTGGTGAGCAGCTTTTCATGCCGAAAGCGAGCCGCAGTTGTTGCTCGTGCAGACTGTACAATTCCAGCTTCAGATGCGGGACGGTGGTGAGGAGTGGAGCGGTTATCACTAGGGGATTGGGGACAACGGCAAACCGAGGGCCAGCCTCACTCGGCATGAATGGAATCGCCCGGGGACAAGTGTTTGGGATGGGACTGGGGTCGCAAACTCTACAAGAACAATCCCGTAAGAGAGATGAAACTCGAGAGAAATTAGAGCTCGAATTTACCTGCATGGAGAACACCATGATGACGGTCTCTCCGCGACGTTGGTAATTCGAATCCTAGAGCCTCCCCTCAACTTTCCGGCATGTCTTGGCTACCCACTCGAAGCTCTTGCAACGAGGGTGCCGGATCCGGCCTCAGACTGATTTTTCAGGCCCA
>JAABUW010008979.1_pt1 | contig 11523 bp, 14 predicted proteins | sample 5560081 | NCBI WGS metagenome assembly JAABUW01 (sample SAMN10711882, study PRJNA513363) | rock metagenome | isolation source: Antarctica rocks | place: Antarctica: Victoria Land, Knobhead sud | reverse complement strand
CTTTTTTGAACTGGTTACTGTCTGTCATGGAGTATTTGGTGCAGACTCCAGTGACACATGCACCTCTTCCACTGAAGAATGCATACAGCACATGGCCGCTCTGTAAAGATGCAGCAAATTCCTACAATTTCATGTTGGTGGGCAGCTGCTGCAGCAACAGTCTTTGTTTTACTTGCAGTGAAGGCTACTTGCAAGGGGTGTGAGCCATGGCAGCATCATGCCATCTGTCTGTCAGTCAAGACTGTCCGAGGTCCACATAGAGCAGAGCACTTGGAATGGAAAGAGCCTGAGCATGATGACGGCTTCCAGGCTTGCAGCTTCTAGGCTTACTGTTTCCTGTTACCTTCTGGTGCTGGGGTTCAGGAGCAGTGTGCATGTATCAAACACAAACTACAGCTCTGCCTCAGGTATCCAACTCTTTCTGCAGCTGTCTGACTGTTTCCGTTGCTGCATGCACTGCAATGCCGGCATGAATCCTGATCACTCTGAATCATGCATGAGTGCAGCTGCAACTGAGATGGTCAGTCTCTTGACTGAATGCAAGCATGCAACCCCCAAATCAAGTTGAGCCAACAGCATACAATACAGAGTTGGCAAGATCAGCATGTGTGGGTGTTTTTGTGTGATCACAGCTGGCATCCAGCAGTGCCTGCTCATTGAATAACTTCACGTGCTGAATCAGCTATGCAATGGCTACAGAATGCCATGTTAAGCATCTGCTAGTGGAACATACGAGCCCCCTTGTCTTCTTTCTTATAGTTGTAAATGCAATATTGACTGCCAACATATATGCTTCATTTTGTTGTGCAGACTTACAAGTGATGGGTAGTTACCTATCACACAATTCAGAATCTGGGACTTGGTGCTTGTGCATGCTGGTTGCTGATGGTTGACCAGCTGGTTGTTGACCTGCACATTACTGGCAGGCTGCTGATAGGCATGGGCAAGAAGCTGAAGCCTTTACAGCTTTGCTCTCACTTCAGCACACAAGCACAGCAAAGAGCTGATGTGGTATACAGTGCACAACAGCAGCAGCAAAGCCAGGTGGGGCCCTGCTGTCTTCCTGATTTCTTGTTAATGTCAGGAAGGCTGGTTGGTATTGTGATTGCAATGCAGGTCTGCCTCACACAGCAAGCTGGCATGCATTCATCACACTTGCAGGATTGACAACACCAGCCGGCAAGTGTTCTTGGGAAGCTGTCATATCAAGTGCACTGTGTCAGCATAGTCTCATCAGGCTTAAATGTGTTGATGCTTGTGCCCGTTTTCAGTCAAAGTGCAGCACACACATCACGTACGCTGTCACTGCAGGGTGTCCTTCTTTGCCAAGCTGCGCTTTGTCAGCTGGCATGACACAGAAAGTCTGCTCACAGCTGAGATCCAGCAGTGCTTATGGGGCATCAATGCAGATGCAGAAGTGCTCAGGTCGGCTCAGTGCAAGCTAAACCCTGCTAGGTATGGCAGAGCTGACAATGTCATGACAGCCAGCCTGAGCAGCTGCACACAACAAGTGTTGGCTGTTGACTCTTCAGAGCTGGACGTCAAGCTAGGAGAGACACAAGTTGTCTGGCCTGGTCCAGGCAAGAACACATCTGGCATGGCGTTATCTCAAGATGCAAGCCCATTGTGTTCACATTGCAGCCCATCACTGAAGGTCTAACACTAGTACTAATGTTAGCACATGGTGTGCCTATTTAGGCCAATTTTGGTTAGGTCACAGGTCCTACAATGCAGTAGCTCTGTAGCCATTCTGTTTCAAAGCTACACATAGTAGTGTTCTGCTTCCTCACATGCATTAGACAGCTTCAACCAGATATTCAAGCGCTTTCAGCCTTTGTTCAGTAGGATCAGACACTGCAAGCTAGACCTTGCTGATGGCACTCTAGCCACCTCCAGCAAGCTTCAGATCCTCTCGACAAGGCTGAACTCGTTCAGCCATAAATTGGATAATATCAGACATGTATGCTGAAAGTTGCTGACTGTATTTAGCAAGTTTGGGCCAGTACACGTCCTAGCCTTCATGTAGTGTCAATGTGGAGCTGACTAGGTTCTTGGTAGTCATAGGTTTCTTTTGAAGATGCACTCCCGGAAGAGATTAGCTGGATAAGCAAACGTACAGACATGCAGATCAAAGTGACATGCTAAACAGGAATGGAGTTACCTCACCGTCGCCTTGTTTGTGCAGATTGCACAGCAGAAGAAGAGTCAGAGGCAGCTACACAAGAGTCGATGCCCCCTCACGGGGTAGGGCCTTAGCCTGAGCAGGAGTTGCTGGCACCCTCGGGGAAGCCTTGTACATTAGGCCTATCACGACAAAATAATAATATGAAGAGTCAGAGGCAGCTGCAGGCGTTAATTGGCGTTTTAGACAGCGTGCGGACCCAGGTTCACCGCTTCGTGAAGAGCTCCGACGAACACTTCAATCTCTCCGTTGACATGCTTTCTGCTCACACACATCCGAGATTTCAGACAACGACTGCTCGGTGCTTTTATCACAGGTGAGTGGTGTGTGTACACCCTGCTCAAGTTGAGTGGTGTGAGTCCGACGCTCCCATGCCCTACCCGTTGTAACAGGTGTGCTATAACGAATCTTATGGCACGAAGATAAAGGTCAATACCGTACGCGACTGCTGTAACTGACGGCACTTTTCAGACCTGGCAAGTGCCTGCTTTGCAGGTGGACCTCGCAAGTGCCTAGGCGGCTGACCAGCTACGCTCGAGAGCCTCAGGAAAGGGCTTGAAAACTACACGGAAGTACGCATGTGACCCTCTATTCGTTGTTTTTCCTGACCTGGCAACTCAGCTTAAGCTTAAGCAATAAGTGTGCATGCCTGTGACTGCTGTCCACAAGCATGCTGATCTGCAGGGCACATCTATGGCATGGGCGGTAGTGCTGACAGTATGCCACAGCAGCAAATACTTCAGCATGGTGGCGGGCCTGACATCAGCCTGCTTGCTGACGAGCTGCAGAAACAGTGGCATGAAAAGCTCAACATGCACCTTGGCAACGTTCTCATCAGGCCTGCCGGCCATCGCAAGGTCTGGTGGTCATGCGACCAGTGTCCAGATGGCCTTCCACACATCTGGGAGGCAACTGTCAAGAACAGGACGTCTGGGAGGGGCTGTCCTTTCTGCTCAAGCAATGCTGTTTGTCTGCACAACACGCTTGCCAGAAAGGCACCTGAAGTTGAGCTGTTTTGGGATGCCAACAAGAATCATCCCAGGTCACCAGACCAAGTGACTGCTTTCAGCCACATGAAAGCACACTGAAAGTGCAGCGCTTGCTCGCACGAATGGCGGGCTCCAGTGATGATGAAGGCACGTGGCAAGACTGGCTGCCCCGAGTGTGCAAAGGCAAACAGCGGCAGAAAAGCAGATGGCACAAGGCAGAAGCACCCTACTTTTGCAGCGGCAAAGCATCCCTTGCTGCAGCAATGGGATCATGACAGGAACAGGGAACATGGGGACTTCCCTGACAACACGACATTACAAAGCAACAAGCGCATTTGGTGGCAGTGCCATGAATGCCCAAAGGGCAAGGTGCACAGCTGGCAGGCCCGCCCGGGCCATCAAACCTCATCCAAAAAGCCATCAGGATGCCCATTTTGCGCTGGGCACCAGCTTCGTGAGTGCAACTCCTTAGAATCAGTCTGTCCTGATGTTGCTGCTGATTTTGACGTTGAAAAGAATGGCATCACTGCTGCTGAAGTGACAAGTTCAGCAGGCACTAAGTATAGCTGGCTATCAGATGAGCCTGGAGCCACGAAGCGGTCTGTGGCTCAGCGCACCCATCACACGAGGCGAAAATCCAACATCAATATCATCGATGCTCGGCGACCGTGATCACAAAGTAAGCAGCAATGCTTGCTGTGTGTCTGAACTTTCGGGCACATTGGTACACTTGCAAATGGCTTGTTGTGGCTAACTTTTTATGACTCTAATAATGATGATGCCATCTCTAGAGAGACAGAAGAGGGGTAAACTTCCATCAGTTGTGGTTACAGCCTTGCTATGCGACAATCTAGTTTCTACTACGCTCTGCGCGCCTGCTTCATGTAGCAACATTGAGTCAGACTGCATCTTTGATGTTTGATCTTTGATGTCTCATCTGTCATTGTCAATATCACTTTATATACACCTGACAGTATGCACGTCTATGCAGTTAAGTGCACAGAGCATGGATGTGTTGATTTTCTCTTGCTCAAAGCTTGGCTTGAAGCCATATTGCATGCTTTCTGCAGAGTGGCAGCCTGGTTGATGCAAGCCAGTGTGTACAAGAGTGGGCGCGCTGGCAGTTGTTGATGACTCAAGGTAACTCAATGCCAAGACACATATTGTCATTTCAACATAGAGTCAGCATTGCTTGAAGCTGAGCCAGGAGTCCTGGGACAGTGAGTGAATTTACATATGTGGAGGGGAGGTAACATGCCTTGTGTGGTGCTGATGTACAGCTTGGGCTCTGCAAGTGGTTATGGCCTGGTGATGCACAGATGGTGCTGCTGATTAGCATCATGAACTGCATATATTAAATCGCAGATGCAGATAACTTGTTGTTTGCTTTGTGAGCTTAATGCAGCCTGTGCAAGTAAAGCAGCAAGTAAACAGCGCAAATGTACCATGTGCAGTCTGTATGAAACAGCATTGCAGCGTCTGCAGGGCGCAAGGTCACTTGACGTGTGATGCATATCAAGCAATCCGACCATCATGTGCATGCATGATGCAGGTTACCTACCCCAGGAAGAGCAGCCTGAGAGGACAGTGCTCATGTAGCTGAGAGGGACTGACTGAGAGGAGAGTTTTTGGCTGGTGCCTTCATGATCTTCACTGTGGGAAGTGCACGGGGACAAGCTGAGCCTGCTGTCTCGAAATGCCAACCGTTCTGAACCCGTCATCAATCACAGCTTCAAACAGGTAATGCCTGTCAGCCTCTTGTGCTGATGTGATGTGCAAGCAGCAATCGTTGAAAACAATATGTAGCTTGTACTGTACAGCATGTGTCTGCTTTGACAGCGTAAAGTGCAGGTGGTGTCTGTCCAATTCCTTTTCTGCACTTTGAAAGGGCTCAGAGCAGCCCAGTATCACATTTGTACGTGTAATATACTTTGTCAACATGTCTGCATTGATCTATGTGCATGTTTGAGTTGAAATTGCAGATTGCCCAATTATGATCAATCAAATGCACATGCTGAACCAGCATTGCTGAATCAGCAATGCTGCTTTGCATCAACATTTTGCCCATGGCATCACGCAGCATCACTGCCTGCCAGAGCCTACCAGGGCCTGTTGATCGACGTCTGTAATTGGTATTCTCCAGACACATGTTTGCTTGTCTGGCATCTTAATCCTGTTGTGGTGAACATGATGCTTGTGCAGTGTGCTCTGAGTCTACTAGCCATGCTCAGGCTGTTTACAAGGCGTATGACCCTCAGCAGGCTGAGCATTGCAAGCTGGTGGACCTGTTGCAGTACAGGCATAAGTCCACCACACCCAAAAGAGCTGGCAATGATGTTGGCACACAGCACAGATGCGGCCGAGGGATTTAGCACAGGAGAGCAGCAGCAGGTAGGGCGTTGTGCTGCTTTTCCCCTTCTTGCTCTGGGTCTGGTCAACAAAACAGACATTGTATTCATCATTGTCATCCTGTTGTTGAGTGTTATTGGTAGTTGTTTCTTTTGGTACCGCCGCCCAGACAAACTTTCTTAGAAGCAGACTGGCATTGTTCACCAACACGTAGCTTAAGCCCACATTTGTTACTGTACTCACTCACTGTCATGACCGCTGCACCTCCTCCACTGTAAGTGTGCATACAGCACATGTTGCTCTGATTTTTTTTGGCAAACCCTGTGATCCATGTTGTTGATCAGCTGCTGCAACAGCTACCACTCCTTCTCTTGCAGCGAAGCTAACCTGCAAGTGGTGTAAGCCAGGGCCATATCATGCCATCTGTCTGTCAGTCAAGACTGTCAGAGGCCCACACAGAGCAGAGCACTAGGATTGGGACCTGAGCAAGATGATTGCTTCTGGGCTTGAAGCTCCCTTCCTTTTTCTGGTGTAGAGATTCACCATCAACATGCGTCTACCAGTGACAGAGAAAACCTGTGCTTCAGGTATATAGCGCTTTCTGCAGCAATCACACTGTTGCTTTTTGTGCATGCACTGCAAGACTGGCATGAGTCCTGAATGACTCAAGTCATGCATGAGTGCAAGTGCAACTGACATGGCCAGTCTCTTCACTGAGTGCAAGCAAGCAATCCCCAGGTCAGGTTGGGCCAGCAGCATACCAAAACAAAGTTGGCAAGACCAGCAAGTGTTGTTTGGACTGTGTGATCACAGCTGGCATCCAGCAGAGTCTGTCCAGTGAGTGAAACCACGTGCTAAATCAGCGATGCTGTGGCCAGAGAACGCCATGTTCACCACTTGCTACTGAGACGTATAAGAGTCTTTATAGCCTTTTTGATAGTCACGCAATCTGAATTTGACTGCCGATGTTTGTGCAGGCTTTGAGCTTCAGGGTTTAGGCATGCTGGTTGCTGATGGTGGACCTGCACATCACTGACTGGCTGCTGATAGGCATGGGCAAGAAGCTGATACCTGTAGAGCTTTGCTCTTACACTCTGGCAAACAAGCATAGCAATGAGCTGATGTGGTCTGTGGTGCACAACAACAACAGCAAAGCCAGGTGGGGGCCTGTTGTCTTCCTGATTTCTTTTCAATGGCATGAAGGCTAGTCAGTAGTGTGATTACAATGCAGGTCTGCCTCACGAAGCAAGCTGGCATGCATTCAACACACTTGCAGGATTGACAACGCCAGTTGGCAAGTGTTCTTGAGAAGCTGTACAGACATGTCATGTAAAGTGCACTGTGTCAGCATAGTCTCATCAGGCCTAAATTGTGCTGATGCTTGTGCCCTACTTCAGTCCAAGTGCAGCACACACATCATGTACACTGTCACTGCAGGGTGTCCTTCTTTGCCAAGCTGCGCTTTGTCAGCTGGCATGACACAGAAAGTCTGTTCACAGCTGAATCCAGCAGTGCTTGCGGGGCATCAATGCAGATGCAGAAGCGCTCAGGGCGGCTCAGTGCAAGCTAAACCCTGCTAGATACGGCAGAGCTGAAGATGTCATGATCGCGAGCCTGAGCAGCCGCACACAGCAAGTGATGCTTGATGACATGACACAAAGCTGATCACAACCATGGAGAGAAGCAAGCTGTCTGGGTTGGTCTACAAGAACACGTCTGGCATTATCTCATGATGGGGCGCAGTGTGTTCACGCTGCAACCCACTATATAAAAGTAAAATACTAGTAGCAGTGTTGGCATGTATTTGTTATCACATGCCTGTTTGGGATCTCAGGTCAAGTCAGAGGTCCTACAATGAAGTACTTCTGCAGGGCATTCTGTTGTGTAGCTACACGTCAACATTACCCTGCTTCTGACATGCATGAGACAGCTTCAGAGCACATCAGGTATTCAAGCACTTTCAGCCTTTGCTCGATAGGATCAAAGTCTGCAAGCTTAAACTAGCTGCCTTCAGCAAGCATCAGACCCTGTACACAAAATTGAACGTGTTTGGCCATGTTTCAAAATAACATGAAACATGTAAGATATTCACTTTTAACCAGTGCAAGACTAGGCCAAAAGCGTTCAGACGTTTTGCTTCATTCCCTCAGCGCTAAACGCTGCGTGCTCCCTGTCTTTGCGGCACCTTCTCATTCAAGTCAAGTCACACCCCGGTCCTGGGAATTTGAGCACTGCATTTGCGTAGGGGGTATTCCTTGGTGACACTTCAGAGCTCCTGCTAGGCATCAAGCTGCTGTTGCAGGCCTGTTGCTGCCATTGACATGATCAACAGCTCATCAGCAAGCAAGAGAATAGGCACCAGTTGCATCAACTTGGTGGTGTGAAGCTGTCAACCTGGGATCGTCACCTTTGTGTAGCATGGCATTTTCTAGCTCCTTTGAGTTTGATAAACAGATGAATAAGCTGACGTTACACTCAATCTGCCATTGATGCACAACAGAGCGTTGCGATCAATCCACGCAAGATTGCTGCTGATCTTTCTGCCTCTCGTCTAGCAGATGGATATGCTGCCAAGCCTGCAGTGGCTGATGTCTCATGGGCATTGTGCCAGCCCCCACCCAGGTTGCTTCGCCCCCCCCCCGGTTGTAACGCCGCAAATTGCTTTACTGACATGGTTCGGCATGACACAGCCGCAATGCAGGTGAATGGCTGTGTGAGCAAGAGCTTCCTTGCATCTGTTGCAGTGCATGTCAAGCATCCGCAAGGCAAGTGCACGTCCCTCAACCTCCCTTGAGAACAGATCACATCAAAGACCTGATACGCTTTCGTCGCAGCGATATGGGAGCAGCGTTGTCGCACAGCCTCCACCACAGCAGGTGCCCCCCGCTGCTCACGCTTGAGCGCAAACATCTGCTTGTCATCACAAGACTGCTGCTGTTGATAGCAGCTTTCAGACCTGGCTGTAGTGTTTTCAGGCGACCCGCGCAGATGCAACACTGCGCCCGGTTGATGAGCATCTGTGGCCAACAGCCGCAAGAATCAAGCAAGTGTGTGCTTGCAAGTGTCCATGCGAGCACCTACTTTCAGCACCCCTTCTGCACAGGTGTGTTGTCCTGTTTGCTGTTATAAAGGCTTCAGAGCTAGTCCTTCAACTTGTCCTGGATGCCTCTTCATTTTTGACGCATGCATTGTCTTTTGCAGAGATAGCCTCTGGCATCAGCAGCAGCACTGACAGAATATGCAAGCAGCAGCTGCAGAAAGAGCAGTGTGAAGAGGTTGGGCCCGACATCAGCCTGCTTGTTGATGACCTGCAGAAACAGTGGCATGAAAAGCTCAACATGCACCTTGGCAACACCCTCATCAGGCCTGGCAGCGATCGCAAGGTCTGGTGGTCATGTGATCAGTGCCCAGAGGGCTTTCCTCATATCTGGGAGGCTACCGTGCTCAATAGGACGTATGGGAGGGGCTGTCCTTTCTGCTCAGGGACCGCCGTTTGTCAGCATAATACGCTTGCGAGAAAGGCACCTGAATTTGCGCTGTTTTGGGATGCCAGGAAGAACCACCCATTGTCACCGGACCAAGTGACTGTCGCCAGCAGCATGAGAGCCCATTGGAAGTGCAGCGCTTGCTTGCACGAATGGCAGGCTGAAGTGACGCATAAGGCACGTGAGAAGACTGGGTGCCCCAAGTGTGCCAAGACAAACGCTGGCAGGCAAGCAGACGGCACAAGGCAGAAGCACCCTACTTTTGCAGCGGCACAGCATGCCTTGCTGCAGCAATGGGATCATGACAGAAACAAACGAAATAGAAGTTTTCCTGATAACACGACATTACGAAGCGCCAAGCTCATTTGTTGGCAGTGCTACAAATGCCCAAAGGGCAAGGTGCACAGCTGGCAGGCTCGCCCAGTCAATCGGACCTCACCCAAAATGCCAACAGGATGCCCTTGCTGTGCTGGGAGGAAGCTTTGTGAGTGCAACTCCTTAGAAACTGTCTGTCCTGATGTTGCTGCTGATTTTGATGTTGAAAAGAATGGTGTCACTGCTGCTCAAGTGACAAGCTCAGCACACACTAAGTACAGCTGGCTGTCAGATGAGCCTGGAGGCAAGAAGCGTTCTGTGGCTCAGCGAACAAATTACGTGAGGAAGAAGTTCAACACAGAGGCTAGGCGCTCACGGTAATGCAGCAAAAAGCAACGCCTGCTGTGTGTTTGAGGTTTTGGGTGTACCAGTTGACTTACAAATGGGTTGCCGGTAACTCTTCATGACTCAATTGTTGAGGATAGGATCTCTGGAGAGAAAGGCGGCAGGAGAGGGGTCAGTTTCATCTCCTGTAGTATTAGCGCTGCCGTGCAACAACCTGGCTACCAATATGGATCTGCTTTGCACAACTGCTTCTTGACGCCATGTTGACTCATACTGCATCTATGTTGCCTCATCTGGGTTTTTTTTTTACGCACTTCAAACACTTGACCAACATCATATCTTTTCATGAGCATGCAGAGAACACGTCAGCAACATGGCATGACTGCAATGACGTTTTTAGTGCAAGGTGCTTCTATGGCATGTATTGATTCTTCAACGCAGTGCATGAAGCTATCTTACATGCTTTCTGCAGAGAGACCGCCTGGTAGATGCAAGCTTGTGTGTATTGGAGTGGCTGATCTGGGAGTTTTTATTATTTTTAAGGTGACTGAGTTTCAAGGCACATTTGGTGCACAGTTTAATGTTCCATAGTACGCTGTGTATGGTTCTGATATACATTAATGTACACCATCGGGCATACCCCAAATGGCTGTAGCCTTTGGATGTGCCAAGGATGTGCTGATATTTGTGTTGTTCATAGTGTAGCATGAAGCCATATTGCATGCTTTTTGCAGAGAGGCAGCCTGGCTGATGCAAGCCAGTGTGTACAAGAGTGGGTGATCCCGAAGCTGGTGGTGACTCAAGGTGACTCAACGCCAAGGCACATGCCTGTTAGCCTCTGCTGTTGATGTCATGTGCAAGTGTAGCTTGTATGTTGTCTGCTTCATCAGCCTGTGGTGCATGTGGTGTCTGATTCCTCTGCTGTGCTTTGGCAACAGCTCCAAGCAGTTCTTTAACATGCTTGCGTGCATGACATTGTTTGACAATGTTGAACTGCATGCTTGTTGTGTTTAGACTGCCACTAGAAAACAAAATGCAGAACATCTCGTTTTTATGTGCAGTCATATGCGCATGCTGACCTGCATCAGTATCTTCATTGCACCATGCATCCACAGGCCAATGCCTGCCTGTTCTCTGTGCCATCTGTACGCATTGCGTTCTTCACATGCTCTTTTGCTTTGCCTGGCATGCTGAGCCCATTGTCATGAAGATGATGTCTGTGCAGGTGTGCTCTGAGTCCACTGGTCATGTTGAGGCTGTGCAAATGACGCATGACCCTCAGCAATGTGTGTATTGCAAGCTGGCGGACTGAGCATAACTCCAGCAGCTGCATCAGAGCTGGCGATGATGTCGACTCACAGTGCAGAGGCGGGAGAGGATTCTACACAGAGAAATCAGCAGCAGGTAGGACATTGTGCTGCCGTTCCTCCTCTTGCCTGCAGGCCCTGGACCTAATCAACATGGCAGACAATGTCATCACTCATTGCCAACCTGCTGTTGAGCCTTATTGGTACTTGTTTGAATGATATCGGCCCAGACACAGGCTATCTGCTGCAGACTGGTGCTGTTCACCAAGTATGCATTTGTGATCTTCACTCAATGTGTATGACACAGAGAGATAGATGCAAGCTGTGAATACAAGCACCTTTTGACGTGTTTGCTGACCTTTCTGGAGCTTTTTTTATACTGATAACAGCTGCACCTCTTCCACAGTAAACTTGCTTACAACACATGCTGCAATTCATGTTGTTGGTTGGCAGCTGCTGCAGCAATAATATCTGTGTTGTTCACAGGAAGATTTGCCAGAGGCTGCAGCCATGGCAACATCACGCCATCTGTCTGTCTGTCAAGACTGTCT
>JAABUW010008971.1_pt1 | contig 11534 bp, 17 predicted proteins | sample 5560081 | NCBI WGS metagenome assembly JAABUW01 (sample SAMN10711882, study PRJNA513363) | rock metagenome | isolation source: Antarctica rocks | place: Antarctica: Victoria Land, Knobhead sud | reverse complement strand
CCCCCCCTGCTGCTCCTCTACCTCAGCGTAAAGGGCTGGATGCTGCTGCTCGAACACGGTGCAACCGATCAAGTGCGCAAACTTGTCCGACAGGGTGCGGCTCTGAAAGTTTTGTGGCAGTACTTGCACTGCACAAGCAGCCTCTGACTGGGATCAGACTTCACAAAGTGCGCGTTCACAGGGTGTTCGGGTCGACCGGCCCTCGAAGCAGCTGCCATAGGACTTTGCCACGGCGTGCGCAAACTGGTCTGAGCAGCAACTGGTCCTGCACTGCTCGAAATGCCGGCGCTGAAGGCGTGTGCACCACATGTTACAAACCCTGTTCGCAATTAATTATGTGCATTGATAACATGCAGGGTGTTTATAACAACTAATTCCGAACATGGCCCGTGTTCAAAATCTGTTAATAACACGTTATTAACAACCTTTGTAATTAACGAATTAATTACACTGCCCACACTGGCACGACCCATGTTGCACGTGCACGTGGAAGTTGCAGCACGTGGCAGATGCTAAATCAAACCTTCTTAAGAGCCTCAGGGCCGCATGCGACTTGCAAGTCGGAGAGTGCAAGGCTTCATCATGCTGCAGCAGCCCGAGCACATCACCACATCGGCTTGCCAGGGTCCTACAGCTCTCAGGGCAGCGGCGCGCGCGACGTGGCGCAGTCAGGCCGAGGCCTTTCAGGAGGTCGCCGGCGGCGGGCCCAGCTCTCCCAGCTTCTTGAACAGCTGGCGCGCCGCGCCCTCGGCGCCTAGCGCGTGCTGCACCGCCTGAAGCCGCATGGCCTTGCGCTCCAGCAGCATGCGCCGCACCTGCGCGGTGTGCAGGTGAAGCCGCCGCTGGTGAGCACCCAGCTTTGCCGGCACCGCAACCCATGGACTATTAGCACACCAGCAAGGCTACACGCAACTCATGACGCACACCAACAGGGTGAAACAAAGTCAAGCGACAGCCGATGGCGGCGCACCCGCGCAGCGGCCTTGTGGTGGCCGCCCGTCGACAGCCGCTGTGCCTGCACGTGCAGCTTGCCGGCGTCGCCCGTCTTGAACGGAAGTGCCGTCCACGGCTCGCCCGCCTCTCCAGCATCTCCCGGGGACATATGGGCTGCGTTTCCGGCACCGGCATCCTGCAGAGCAACGACCCAAAGCGTTGGGCGAGATGATTTGGAGATCAGCATGCTGGCGGGGCACGCCCGTCCCCGCAACACGCAGCGTGACCCGCGTCAGTGCAGAAGAGAAGATGAGGATTGTGGGCCGGATGCCATGAAAGCGGTAGCAAGCACGTGAACACTGTCTGGAGGCTCGGAAGAGTAGGTGACTGCACACCCGGCAGAGTCGCCCTTGCGCCCAATCGTCAGCGTCTCGTGCGCGCCGCAGCCGCCGGCGTTGTAATCGAAGTAACCTGCAGGGTAGTCGGCCACAGGAGAGGCTGTCTCTGGCGCAACAAACAGGCTCTTGACCGCAATGGAGTGCACACATACTTCGGCGCTGTCCGCATGGGAGCAGGCTGTGACGGGCCCCCCTGCGTCCGACGCCTTTACTATATAGGTGCAAGGTGCTTTGACAAGACTATGCTTTCAGGGTCGGCCGACTCACTGCCCATGCGCAGGGACATGCCCAGCTCCGCAGCGATGTCGAAGACGGCGCGCCATGCCATCTGCATCGGCTCCGCTGGATGGCCGCGCGTCTCGAAGAGGACGACCCAGTCCGGCACCAGCCCAGTGTCAGCCGCGTTCTGTGGGAATTCAAAGGCACGGCGCACGTGTTAGGCGTCCGCAGGTGGATGGCATGGCGGTCGCCAGCTCGGCTGCCGGGCAGCTGCATGCAGCGCAAGCTGACGCATGTATGCATGGGCACTGATGTGCAGTTGCAACAACGCCCGACAACCAGCAACTCCAGGGTCCAGCCTGCAGAGGTGTCTGACGAGCGCACCACCGCGATGCTGTTTTTCTCGATGCAGACGGCGTGCGTGAGCGCAACGAGCGCGCCGCAGCTGATCAGGGTCATGAAGAGGTCCCGCATCCAGTTGCGGTGGACATGCGGGTTGACCGACGCCGGGACCTGCAGCCCTGCGCAGCGGCAAGAAGGTGTGCTGAAGTCAAGCACGGAGGAGCCCAGAGGCTCACAGCTTGCGGCAGCAGAGTGCCTGGGGCGGCGCATGGGGGTTTAGGGTTTAGGGTTTAGGGTCGAAGCGCTGCGCCACTGGTGCACCTTGAGTGCGTGCGCGAGGTTGCCGTTGTAAACACGTGTAGAACCGTCATGGCGAGGCTGTCCCCACTCACATCTCTTGGCGATGTACAAGCAGGCGTGCGGCTGCAAGTAGACGCCCAGCTCGAAACGCCGCAGGGCCGTGATGCCCTCGATCACGCGCAGCGCCTTCCGCACCTGCGTGCTGAAGGCAGGAAGGCAGCATGCTCAGCTCGGCACCCGTGTGCATTGCAAAGCGGTGCAAGCAGCAGCGGAGGCACAGGCTGCCGTTGCAACCACAACAGCCTCTTCCATGATGAGCAGCCTTTCCAGGATTTCGCGGACTCCGAATTTTAGAGGAAGTCCGACACACATGCTGTTGCAAAGGCACTCTTCAGCTGCAGAGATGCGCGGCGCTCTCACCTGTCCAGGTGCACCCCTGTGATGAGCTCCGCGTCATAGCCAAGGCCCGAAGGGGTGAACCATTCCCCGCGCACCAAGGGTTCCGCAATGACCTGCGCCAGGCGACATGGGCAAGGCTCATGTCCTGCACATGCAGCCACACATGCAGTCGTTCAGAACCGCTGGACACGCATGCCAGCCCCGCATGGCAGGGCGCGCAGACCACACGTGGCGGCATGCACAGCACTAGGAGAAACAGCCGGCGCACGGCTGGCAAGGGGCGGCACCTCGATGAGGATGAGGACATGGCGCAGGGTGGTTGCCTTGACGCGGGGCTTTTTCAGGTCTCACCTAGAATTCCGACTGAATGCGGCAGCCGGTAGGGCGAGCCCACACGACCCACACTTCTTCGAGACCACAGGCACGGCGATGGGCGGCGCCCGGATGAGGGCGCTGATGCACTGCTTGCACCTCGACTTCAGGCCGTTGGGGGAGTGACGGTTCCGCGAGAACTGCGCAGCCGGCAGCGTCTCCTGACAGATGCTGCACTGCTTCTCATCCGGGACCGTAACCTCCCTCGTGCCGTAGCCTCGCTGGCGCTCCGACTCGCATGCCGAGCACGTACGACTCCTGCCGCCAAGCACCGTAGGATTCAAATTGAAGAACGCTGCAGGCAGCCGCTCCCCGCAGCGCTTGCAGCGCCTCGGTTCGTTCGCCGGCGCATGCTCGCTGTCTTCCAGCCTGCAGTCGGAGGCGACAGCTCAGCGATCCAAGCGGTGACCATGCACGTGCAGAGCGCATGCTGAAAGCTGAAAGTTTGACGCCGTCTGCGCCTAGGAGGGCGTCAGGCGTGAATAAAGCGACAGGATTCCCAATCCCCTAGTTGCTGACAGACAAGTCTGACACTTCGCTAAGAGCACAGGTTGCCCATCCCTCGCGAGGCCACAAGCATTGCAGCCCCACTGAAGTCGAGAACAGAGTCGCGGGCGCCCGCATAACCGTCACCTTGCCGTGGTCCAGCTGCGCAGAGGGGCTTGCATTTCAGCGTTGAAGTTACCACGTGCAAAAACGAGGGCATCTGGCACAGTCATGTGCAGCCTGGGACAGGCAGAAACAGGGTTTCGTGGCGGCAAACAGGGCTCTGGGCACTTGCCCAGATGAAGTTGGGCGTCGGGTTCTCGGCGTCCAGGGTCTCCCCGACGAAGGTGGCGAGCGCCTCAAGGATGCCAGCCGCGTGCTCGCGTGTGCGGCCACCAGCCGACACCGGCGTGAGCTGGCGCTGCATTTCTTGCGGCAGCTCGGCCAGGTCGCGCCGCGTAAGCCGCAGCACACGCTCCTGAGACCCCTGCCCCAGCGGCGGCGGCTGCTGCTGCCGCTGCTGCAACAGCTGCTGCCTCGGCGGCGGCGGCGGCGGCTGCGCCGGCGGCTGCGCCGGCGGTTGCGACTGCTGTGACTGCTGGCGGTGCTGCCGCCGCTGCAGGCGCTCCTCTTCCTCCGCCTGCTCCTCGTCCTCCGCCAGCAGCCGCTTCGCCGCCTCCAGCATTGGGCGCCACTCGGCCTGCTGCCGCGTCAGGCCGTACGCCGCGGCCGCATCGAGCGCATACTCAGCAGCTGCAACCAGCGCATGCGTCGGCTGTTCGGCCGCCTCCAGCCGCTCGATGGCCTCCAACAGCGCCTGCCGCTCCTTATCCGGCATCTTGACCGCCTGGCCTGCCGCAACCGCGAAGCTGTGGCTGACCGCCTGGCTGGCGGCTGAGGTGCCAAAGGTGCCGGCGACGGCCACCATGGCCGGCACGGCGGCCATGGCACAGGCCACTGCACGCTGCTGCACTGCGGCGCCGCAGCCGTTGAGGAGGTCACTCGAGAACTACAGCCGACGCTGATGGCTCGGGCGACCGGTCTGATGTCCAGTGGCTGAGCAGTTGCGTGTGCACTCAACCCAAAGACGCCTGCTCGCGACCAGAAGCTGCAAGTTCCAATCCATTATTGCACAAGATGCCAAAGTGAGAGACGCGAAGCCCAGAAACCTGACTGTGAGTCGCACGTGTGTACGATTGGTACAAGGCACCCTACCAGCATTTCCCAGTTTGCAGCCGCATTCACGGCTTGCAACGTGGCGCCCGAGTGTCGCTGCATCTGTCACGCATCTGTGGGCCACGGCCTGCACAAGGCAGCCTACAGCGCCGCCGTTCTGGTGCAAACTGCCGAAAGCAGATGCGGTTCAAAGCCTGGTGCAGCAGCGGTCCGCGACAGGATACGCTTCGCAAAACGGCTGCGGGGCCTGATTCGGCTTCCTTCTTGCACTTGTCGGCGTGCGCCAGGTGAAACTCAGCCCCCTGCCAGGCTCGCTAACAGAAGTGCAGATGTGCGTGTGCCAGCCGGGGATCGGGGCTGTTGCGCTTGCCCTGGATATCTACAGCGGATGACTGCAGGCGCACCAGCTTGCTCAGCTGGAAGCCCTGAACGCTTCAGCGGTGCACGCGAGGCTCGCCTCACGCCGCTGCGCCAATGACAACCCCGTGCGTCACACAGCCAGCGCGGCCGCCCCATCAGCAGCTGAGTCGCGCCAAGGACCCGTGTCAACACACCAAGCATCACCTAGCTTCCATTGTCTGTCCAGACAGGTGCCAGCACTCGGGCGCTCGCCGGTGTGCGCTGCCGCGGGGTGTGGGCGAACAGCTCGGTTGCGTGCACAGTGTGCCAAGGGGGAAAGGCATATGACCTATGGAGCAGAGGAGCGCTGACGCGGCGACCAGCCCAAAGTGGACGAAACTGAGGTGAGCATAGAGATGCTGAAAGGGTCGTGCTCAACATCGTGCGCCTGCGCCGCCGCCGCCATGCTGCTCATCTGCATAACCAGGCCAGTAGCCCACGTCATGCGTAATGAATCCGCAAGGCAGCAGACGCGCTGCCAGCTACAAGCATGGATTGGTGGCTAGACCAAGACACATCCAACCGACCACGTGATGTCCACATGCAGGTCGCCTGCTGCTCTCCACCCGGAGCCGCGCTTTGAGCACCGACCAGCGTTTGTGGCACTGCCACCAAGGCAGGCTCGTCCTCCTTCATGCAGTATCTGCCGTGTTTCTCAACGGTCGAAACTGGTGCCATCCGTCTGCATACAGGAATACTAGAACATCTGCAGCATCACCGTCATTACCGCCGAACAGAAATGACCTGTTGCCTGTGTCTCACATGAATATGCTGCAACATCGCTGGCCAGGTGTCGGTCAGCAAGCGGGAACACCCACAGTCGCTGATCACCATGGCCGCGGCACACCTCGTCGTCAACGCCAGCAAGGCCCCCTTCGAGCTCCACACTGGTGCTCGCTCCATCGGATGATGTCAGAACGTGTGATCAGCATCGGCGCACGCATAGTGGCCAGCACCTGTCGCATGCCAATGCACAGCCAAGCGTCCCAATCATCAGCACAGTGGCGGGCAGCTGGCATATTCCAACACACAGGTGCATGTGCCGCCCTCAGCGGTGCCCGGCCGGCCGCGGATCGGGAAGCCGGCCAGCGTCCTCAGCGATGGCATCGGCGGCGCTGCAGCCGAGGTAGACCCCGTCTTCCGTTGCCGATTCCTCGAACGCAGTTGCGATTCGCGAGAGACTGACACTGGGCAAGTGTGAGACCTTGATGCTGACACTCTCCTATGTACCTCCATGAGCAGGTGTATGTGAAGAAGCCAGAGGATCCGTCAACGTTCCGGCGCGGCAGGCACAGACTACGGCGCCGACGTCAAGACGCCTCCTGCGCGCCGCGGCAACGCTGATGGGCACGGCGCCTATGACTGCGAGGGTCTAGGTAGCCGCATGCCCGACCATGTGGACTTTCTGAATAAGCGTGCGTCGACGCCTCCGGACGCTGATGAGCTGACCGCCGCTGCAAACACACCCGGCTCGCGAGTGGGCATAGCCGCGTCACGCCACACATGTCGGTGTTCTCCTGCTGCCTGCATTGAGATGTGTCATGGTGACACAGCTGTCTGTCACGCTGCCTACGTCTTGGCAGTACATCCGTCCGATCGTAGGCATCCTGCACAGTATATGCTATCCAACGAAACCACGCACCACTGCAGGCTGGGCCGCAATCATCCTTAGAGACCTTTTACTGTTACAGGCGACCCAGCAGGACCGGACGCGCACCGCAGGCGCGCGGGCAGAGGGTGGCGGAGGCGGAGCAGTCGTACGCGGCAATGTCAGAGGAGGAGGAGCGGAGACAACGGCGCATCGATGTGAGGACCTCCCATTACTCCCATTATATGTGCTTGCTCGCGAACAACCGAGCTGATGAAGCTGTTGGTCGAGTTGCTTGACTCATGGTGCATAGTGGGTTTGAGGTAACACAGATCTGAATGAAAGCCTTGGGCGTGTTGCGCGCCGCACATTGTTCGCAGGCCTGCAGCAGGCAAACTTCACTGAGCAGGCGATCCGAATCTCAGAGGTAAATTCTTCTGTTTGTTTCCATGCAGTCCGTCTTCGAGCTGGAGAGGGACACAATGGAGGGCCGGGAGCGGGCGGCAGAAGAGAAGGAGCGATGGAAGGAGCTGGAAGATGCAAAGCGGAAGCAGCTGAAGGCGGTGATGCTCAAGCAGCTGGCGGGCAAGCTGGAAGCGTCAAAGGCCGCGGCAGCCAAGCCCGGCTGACAACGCTGCTATTTAAGGAGCGACCGGCTGCCGAGTCAATGGTCAGAAATGATTTTCTGGGCAGGTTGGCGTTGTGTAGTGCGTCGCGCTGCTGGAAAATGCTGTAATTGGCAACATACTGCACTGGCCTCAAAGATCGGCGAGTCACGAAACGGCTCGCTTAATTTGGATTTTCTGCTAAAATTCTAGACGGCGCGCACAACGCGCCAAGCTTCTTAAACGTCACCAATTCGGCTCGTGGTTATTCTGAAAATCGCATAAAGCTTGGGATTTCCAGACGGGGAAACGCTGCTGGCCTCTAGCAGAGGCTTCTAGCTTCCAATTGCGTACAAGGTGGGCCTGCAGTGATGCAGTGGAGCCTCTCTGCGAATTATGTGCATCAGTCCGTCACACTGGCGATTTGGGTGGGACCTGAATTTCGACTCACCAGCCGCCGATAATTTGCAAAACCACACCAGAACGGCTCCTCAATTTGACCATCAGTTATCCACTGGTCAGTACGGTACATGTTGTGCTCTTTGCTTTTGTGATCATGGAGGTAGGATGCCGCAACTGGGGTGATCGGGAAGCAGTCTGTTTTGATTGGACAGCAATACAGCACATCATCTACCAACACTTCGATACACAACCAACAACTGAAGGTGGTTTGAAACATTGGCCTCCCACACTTGCGATCTGCTTTAGGTAGCTGTCCGCCCGATGCGGTAAGAGGCCGCCGAACCACCAAATTGACCACTGTCAGCAGATCCAGCAAGCAGTCAACCGCTCAACAGACTTCGCCACGCTGATGAAATGTGGCCTGACTGACACAACCTTGCACTTCTTGGCTCACGGGGCGGTCTTCCTCTTCTTGGCGCCCTGCACATTGCCACAAACTGTCCAATTCAAGACTGACAGCACGAAGTCGCGATCGCGTGCCCCTCGCGTGGCAGTCGCCAGACAAACATGCGATACTGGTCATGGCGAGGCGGTGACATCCGTCCAACCTCTTCAGCGCAACAGACCTGTAGACAGGGGCCCTCGTTTGCCCCCTCCTCTTCGACCTCAGCATCCAGCTGCTTCAGCTTTGCCGTCAGCTCGTCCACTGTCATGGTCTTCGCTTGCGGCCACATGCAATCCAGCAAGAGGGCCACAGCATTGCGCACATCGCGGCCGGCTCTGTGCTTGCTGTCGAACATCGTGTAGCTGCTGGATGCCCTGCATTCATCACATCATCATCACATCACACTGTACCAGCAATGTGGCAAATGACCCCACACCAAGACCAGACGCGGCCACATGAGCTGAAGTAGCTGTACAAAGGAGCTGGCCACATAAATTGGTGAGGACACAGCGTTTGCTTACCTGATAATGCCTGAAATATCTCTCGTCTTCATCTTCGTGCCTGGCTGGTGCGCCACTCCGGAGCCGCCTGGCTTGTTATTGTCCTGTAGAGCGGCGCAGAGATCAATTGAATCAACAAGATGACTTGCACACAGAGTTGGAAGCCAAACAGAACTGACAGCAATGGCAAGGACAGCAATGGCACCTGGTAGGTCAGGCACATCATATCGAGGCCGTCCGTCAGAATGACGAACGTTCGCTCAAAGATGCCCTGAGTAGCGTTGAGGCAGGTGAAGGCGAAGAGTTCGTTCTCTGCCTGATTCCGTTTGTGGTCAAACCGCGCCTTCGAGTCCAAGCCTAGCCCCAGCTCGACAGCACCTGCAGCAGGTTGCGGATGACAACCTTGAGCACGGCAAACGGCACCACCTCATGTTTAGCGCCGTATTTTTAAATGCGGCAATGATCTCACCTGCAGTGTACTCCTTTGCTTCTGCGTTCAGCATCTTGAGCTGCAGCTCCACGCTGCCCGAAGCGATGGTGGGCACGTGGATGCTCTCCTCGTGCGCGATGGTCGCCGGCGGCTTCACGGTGAGCAGCGGTCCGTCTGCTTCCCCGGGGCTGCCAGCCGCAGGGTGCTGCACTGCCACGCCGCCTGCCGCCTCGCCTGCTGGCAGCTGCGAGACTGAGGCACGGGCTGCCGTGCCTGCTCCTGCTGGCGCCGGTGCAGTGAGGGATGCCAGCTCAGCGATGGTGGCGAGGGCGATGCCCCATATGAGCACTTTTTCCGCCTCCTTGCCGACAGGAAACAGCAGCCGCGTAAAGCGGTAGGTGGCTGCGGTGACGCGCAGCGCCACCAGGTCGATGATGTCGCTGTCAAATTTGGACAGCGGCGCTGGGCTGCCCTTGAAGCTGCTGAGCGTGCCGCCTGGCTGGAAATCTGCCTTGATGTTTGGAAAAGCTTCCCGCAGGACGAACTTTTTGTCGCTGAGCGTCTGTGTGCTGCGGCTGGTGCCGGGCGGGCTGCCTTTCTCGCTGCCCGCTAAGCTGCCGGCGCCTGCAGATCACCATCATAGATGTGTTCCACTCTCAGCAACAAGTATATGCGGCGACATCAAGACTCAAAGAACACAGCGTGGGCATTCACCGATGCTGGTTTGTGCAGTGCAATTCTGGAAACCAAGAGGCACCTGCCAGCTGCTGCTTGGCCTCCCAGATGATGACGCGTGTGTCGGCAAGCGCCACGCCGGGCCGTGGCCGCCGAGTCAGGTCCTCAGCCTCCGCGCGGGCTAGCTGCCGAACTTCTGAGTAGCCAGCTGCGGCAAGGCGGCTTGCGTATTCTTTGTACCTGTGTTTGCCGGTGTTGTGCCGCGGCTGGCTGAGGAATTGCATAAATTGCATGATCTCGACGCTCACTTCCACCATCCTGCAAGAAAGCGACGTCGCTCCTGATGGGACTGCAGAGGGCCGTGCAATGGCATGGATCATGGTTCGATGCCCAACCGCAACAAGAACAGTCGAGTCCTTGCCCTTACCTGGGATGTCACCGTCCAGGGTTGGTGCTATGGCTGCTGTGTGAAGCGAAGGACTTGCGGCCAGGGCAATCACTAGTCCGCTGGTGTGTTCAATAAGCACCCACGCCGTCTGTTCAAGAGAGTGCTGGACTTCTGAAGTGACCTCTCGAAATAGCAAATTCAAGCTGCAGTGAGTGCTGTGGTCGAGAGCGCCTCACGACAGGCGCTCAATGCTCAGAACTGTCTTCACACAAGGCAGCACTACGGAAGAGGTACCCAGGGATCCGCCGTGCGCACGATCAGTTGAAAGTTGAAAGTTGAGATTGAGAGTTTGACGCTGTTGAAAGTTGAAAGTTTGACGCCGTCTGCGCCTAGAAGGGCGTCGACATGATTCCCAATCGCCTAGTTTGCTGACAGACAAGTCTGACACTTCGCTGAGAGCCCATCCCTCGCGAGGCCACAAACATTGCAGCCCCACTGAAGTCGAGAACAGAGTTGCAGGCCACACTAACCACACTAGCTGCGTGGCTCTGCGCTTCCGTCCCCTTGAAATGGAAAATCGCCCACGGTCAAAAGGCCATCCATCTGGGCAGGAGTAACAGGGTTTCCCACAAGCAGCTCAGCATGCTGAGGAGACGAAAGAGATGCATAGGTTAGGGGCGTAGCTCTGGGCCGGGCGATCGGCGACGGGCAGCAGGCTGTCCCGGCGCCGGTGCCGGCGCGGCTGAGGTCTTGCGCCGATTTTGGCGCCGGCGGGAGCGGCACACTGTGCGAGCTGCAGCGGCGACGTGCGAGGGGGCTGTCTGCGTCCCAGTGATCCGCACAAAGGTAGTGCTCACGAATTTGGCTGGAGTAATACGAGGTCTCTTGCCATGCATGCTTGGGTTCAGGTGCGGACTGCCGCCATCTGAAGACATGGAATGCACTGGCAGCACGGTTGCTGGGGAACTTCCCCCGGGGATGGAGGAATGTGGCTGCGCTGTGAGGTGCATGTTCTTCTTCGGTCGGCCTTCATCGGCGCTTGGTGGCTGCCCATCAGCTGCTCGCTTCGGCGCAATCAATGCGCCGTGCACGGCGTCTGCAAGCCTCCTGCTGGGCGTGCGGTGACGACCACTCCTCCTGGGAGCTCGCTCTCCTGCGGCACCTTCGTGCTGTGCTGCCGTTTCCTCGGATGGCCCCGCATGTGCGTCTCCTGCATCTGTTGATGGGAATACTCCATGCTGCAGCTGCGCGCGTTTGGCGGTGGCAGTCGGCGGAGGCACCGAAACTGCAGCTCCTGTGAGCAGCGGGACACCCAGCTCATCATCGGACGAGAATTCTGCAGCACCCGCTAGCCTGGCTGGCCGGCCGGCAGACCTCTTAGGCCTGCCACTCTGCGCTCGTCCTGCATCCCTGTGAGTACTGCCCCTCATTGCTCGCCGTGCAGACACATTCGCCAGCGTCCACGGCGTCTCTTCAG
>JAABUW010008967.1_pt1 | contig 11538 bp, 10 predicted proteins | sample 5560081 | NCBI WGS metagenome assembly JAABUW01 (sample SAMN10711882, study PRJNA513363) | rock metagenome | isolation source: Antarctica rocks | place: Antarctica: Victoria Land, Knobhead sud | reverse complement strand
TGCTTGCTGGTCCATGCTGTTCTTTGCCATTCTGAGCTGTGATCACAAGAGCAACATGCATGCTTGCTGCTGTCAGCTGTGCAGGGCCTGCCAGTACCAACCATAGCTGTTGTAGATGGCTATGCGATAGGTGGAGGTACAGAACTTGCCCTCACTGCAGACCTGAGAGTGGCAGGTGTGAGCTGTGATCATTTACCTTTGCTTGTGTAGTTAAAATCCATTAGCTGACCATGACAAAGTGATGCTTTGACCTCTCATGTTTACCAGGGTTGCTGTGCAGGACCATCCGCAAAGTTTTCCTTGCGAGAAACCAGGCTAGGCATTATCCCTGGGTAGGCCTGTCTGCGTGCTCCTGTCTCTGGTCACCGCTACAGCCAGTTGGCAAAGCTTGTCCTCAAAATGTGCACAGTCCTGTTTGCGCACTGCCAAGGGCGTATGATACCGAACAATTCCTTGTACCTGCCGAATGGCTTGGAGCACATGATCTCAGACAGACAAACTTGCAACCACAGATTGGCTTAAAGGTGTTTGCTTGATGCATCTGAAGGGCAGGAGGGACTCAGCGGCTGCCGCGCTTGATTGGCAGGAGCAAGTCCAAAGAGATGATCTTCACAGGCCGCTTTGTTGGCCCACAGGAGGCACTTGACATAGGTAGCGCTTCAACACCAAAGCAAAAGTCAATATAAGCCTCTTTGATGTGTACATAAACAATGCATCTTTGCCAGTGTTATACGTCTTTGATGCAAGCACAAAACAATGCTCTGTTCTGTTTGTATAGCAGAAGCATCTCATGATGTCAAGCTGTGTCATGCACAGCAGAAAGAAAGGGATGAACAAGGAATGGGTGAATGCAGGTCTTGTGGATCACATGACCATGTCTGGCTCTGCAGAACAACTTGCTCTGGATCTCGCCAGGGAAATTGCACAGGCAAGGAGTCATGTCTTCAGCAGTCTGTTGCATGTCCTGATGTTCATGGCAAACTCAATGTTATGAGGCTCAGCAGCTCACCATGCATCACAGGGTTTGGCTTCTGCATTCTCCAGACACTGCATGCACTTTTGCGCTGTATCCCAAAGATTCAATGAGCAAAATGTGTCCTTGCACATAGGCTGCTCCAGTCTCGTTGAGGAGTGCCAAGGCAGCCATCAATGAAGGCCTTGAAACAGACCTTGAAAGTGGGATGAAGGTGGAGGAAAAGCATTATGCTGAGGTAAGGTTTGCTGCTGACTCCACAGCTGCTGCTGTGCAACGTAGCTTGTGCATGATGCCACAACCCCAAAGTTGCCTTTGCCCATGGGGATACACATGTCGATTTTGTCTGTAGATTTGGAAACGTGCATGGTCAGCACATTGATTTCCTGTGCATACTCATTGCAGTGGGGTCCTGCAGATCACTTCAACTATTTGACACTGACTTTGCAGTTGTGTTGGTGCAGATCTTGACGACAGAAGACCGCCTTGAGGGTATGAGGGCATTTAAAGAAAAGAGACAACCCACATTCATTGGACGATGATTTCATGCGCGTGTTGCCTATCAATCGATTACATTTAATTTCATGCATTGCATGTAGCCTGTCGACTCTTACTGCGGCAGCTTGTTGTCATGCCCATCAAGGGGTATCTACAAACGCAACATCGACTGAGAGTGCAATGTCACACAGATGTGAAGAGAAAAACAGAAGTTGCACTGCGAGAGAGTTTTGCTCTACAACCATTTGCGAGGAAGAGACACAACCCAAACTGCTCATGACTGTCTTCTTCATGTTGACAGCACAAGGCTTGACTTGTCATGTAGACCGTCTCAGCTGAGATGCACCATAACCAGATGCATACTTGCAGGCTGAATACAATGCTAAGCTTGTTATTAGGATTGCACAAGCATTGCCTGCCAAAGCCCAAGCTGTATTGTGTAGGTTCCGTGAACAGTCTGATTGGTATGGTTAGGAGCATGACACAATACAAGGCAACAGCATCAGTAAAGCAGCTCAACCACCATGGTTTATGCCCTCAAAAGACAAGGTACGGCCTTGTCTTTTGAGGGGATAAACCACATCAAAGGCTGTGACAGTCTTGCGGCGGGCATGCTCGGTATAGGTTACTGCATCCGGGATGACGTTCTCCAGAAACACCTGCAGGATGCCAGGCAACAGCAACCAGTATTCACGCTGCAGTTTTATAAGACTGTGGTACTCCGCTCCTGTTTGCACTGGTTGTACAAACATTTATGATTCCCCATCTGGGCTGATGTTACCTTCAGAACACCGCGCGTCTCCTCGTGAATAAGTCCTGAAATACGCTTGACACCTCCACGTCGTGCAAGACGCCATTGTCACGTAAAACCTTCCTATGACGCTTGGCACCCCCTTTTCCCAGACCCTTACCGCCCTTGCCTCTGCCTGACATGGCAACGTGAACTTCGAGAGATTCGAGCTACCAGGACGAGACAGCTTTGCGTGTACAGTAGACTTGTTTGGAACAATTTTTGGTCACTTGGATTGGGGACAGTACAGACCCCAGCTAATCAAGCACATATGCTGCATCCCCTTGGATTCAGAGAACCATGTCCCCTGATGTGCTTGATTGTCGACGCCAATGCCAAAGGTGCATACAAGTGTATGCTTACTAAATCAGGTGTTACAGTACCAGTACATATATGTCGGCATCCAAAGTTTGCCGGCTTTCTTATAAGGTCGACACCTTGTGAGCTCACATGTGTACAGCAGTGCCACACAAATATTAATACACTCAAGTATAGCCTAACAGCAAGATGTCTTTATTTGACATGCACAATGAAATGTCAGGCTGATGATCAAAAGGCATCAAAAGGCGTCATGCATATAACAGTAACTTTCTCAGTGGTATAAACCCAATTGAATACCAATCGGAGAAGCAACCAGATGTGGACAACATATCTCAAAATTCAACTTGCACATGAAGTCTGCTGACTTAATCACAAACGGATACCATGTCACCATCAGACTTGGCCAATGCAATCAATGTTTGATTTTTGAACATGCCCTTTGTGTTGACGATGTGACCAGAATGAGAGCCAAGCTGGAGAACAAAGGGCAGACACCATCCAATGTTCTTATTCGATTTTGCGCTCTTCGGTCCTGCGGGCAGCACACATGATGTCAATGCACAAAACATTACAAGCATCTGTCAATCGTGCAATCAAAGGCAAATGAAATTCGTTCTGAGATCATAACGGACAGAAATTTGGATGCCGGCAACAAAGTTTCTGATGACAAGCAGCTAGCATGTTGCAGCTGTGCAAGGTTTTTCCGACTCAAACGTCATGTTGCATAGCAGGCATGCCTTATGCATCTCACAGAAGCATTTGACCTGTCTGCAACCGTCATCTTACCTCAGAACAAACCCAGACAAATCAAGCCTACTTAGCAGCAGTCAGACTCAACTGCCCAGCCTGCTTTGCCCTGCACTTCTTACACCCAGTAGGCACGAAGCGGCACTTGCTGCATCCCAGCTTGCTGTCAAGGGCTGCGGCCACAGCATGCCCAGCAGCAGTTGCTGCCTTGCCAGACACTGTGCGCTGGATCTTGGCGGCAGTCATGACTTTGGGGGAAGCTACTGACTTTGTCCTTGCCTTGGCAGGTACTGAAGCAGCCTTCGAAGCTTGTTTAGGCAAAGGCACTGAACGTGACTGAGCACCCATGACCGGTTTGAGCGCAGCAGGGGCAGGGCCCTTGCCAGCGGCCTGTTTAGGAGCTGTGGCTTTGGGGCCCTTCGCAGCAGCCTGTTTGGGCATTGCAATAACAGCGCCTTGGGCTGCATCCTGTTGCAGTTGCACAGCTTTGACATCAGATTTCCGCCTGCCTGCAGCAGATCTGGGTGCACTGACTGCTTTGCCTAGCTGGCCTGCGCTTGGAACAGCTGCTGTGCTGCCCTTGACCATATCCTGCTGCTTACTGCTGCTGGGATTTGGCCCTGCAGGTGCAAGTCTGACTGGCCTCCTGACTGCTCCTGAGGACCTGCTGGGCTGAGGGGCACCACTACTGCTGCCTCTGTGCTTCTGGGCTTCTGTAGCAGCAGCAGCAGCAGAGGGCTTGGATACTGAGCTAGGCTTGAGTCTGTGTAGAGCAGTAGCACTGCTGTTTTTGACACCCACAGCCTTTGCCTTGCCTTTGTCAGAGCGATTGGCAGCAGCATCAGCAGCATTGGGTTGGGATGCTCTGCTGGGCTTTGCCTGTACTGCGCTAGGAGCAGTGGCATCAGCAGCAGCATCAGCTGCAGTCACACTCTCAGACAACCTGCTGCGCTTTGCTGCTGGGTCACCTGGGTCAGTACTGCCCTGAGGTGGGGCAGGGCTGCTGGCCGGACGTACTCGCTTGGCAAGCCTGGCTGACACCTCAGAGGCATGTGGCTGAGCTGCTGTGCCGCTCTTCTTCACACTGCCAGTCAGTCTTGAGCCTGGAGCTGAAGAAGAAGCTGGCAAAACAGCTGTGGCTGGCTTGCCTGATTTGGCATCCTGAGTGACAGGAGCTGTCCCACCACTTGCCTGGTTTGAACTGGCAGCCTGCTTTGCCATGGGCTTATCAGGAGCACGCCTCTGCTTCTTTGCGACTTGCTGCTGATCAATCTCTGAAACAGGGGATTGTCGCTTAGCAGGTTTTAGCTGAGCGGCTGATTGGACTTTACCAGACCGATCTATGCCTGTGCCCGTCACCTGGCTTGCTGCGGCAGATGCTGATGGTGGCTGACTAACCTTTGTTACTGGTTGACCAGATTTTGGCCCTTGACTGGACCCTGATGCAGGCTGAAGAAGAGCAAAGGCAGCAGCCTGGACGCTTCTGTCAACAGGAATGAGCACTCCTGTCTTCTTGACATATGCGTTACGGCACTTCTTGCACCCATACTTGGCATACCGACACTTGGGGCAGCCGACTTTCCCTGAGGCAGCGGCCTGCTCCAGAGCAGCTGCTGCAGCTGCAGGTGAAGCTGCAGGCAAAACTGCTGCCACAGAGGATTTGCCGTCGCTTGGGGTTGGATCCGCATGCAGCTGGGGTCTAGCAGCAGGGCCAGATGGGTGTGTAGGGAGTCTGGGCTTCTTGGCTGGGGCAACTGCAACACTGCCCTGTCTGCTTGCTGACCTGGCGTCGGCGACTAAGCTCTTGGCAATCCTGTTGGCAGCATATCTAGCTGAGGAGGCGGTTGTTGTGGCGCCTTGGTGCTTTGGTCTGCTAGCTGACACAGCGTTACCGGCTGCTTGGCCTGAAGGTGCAGCACGTCCATTCCCTGCGAGCCATACACAGTCTTGGTACCTTGAGTAGGGTGCCTGGAGCACTTTTCAAGTAAGCAGATCCGCTGGAATTGGTGTCATTCAAGTCAGTCATGTCAGCATTTGCACAATAGGACGGGCAAACAGTGTGGGCAGCATCCTGCTATGCATGCTGAGCATGCTCTGGGTGTAGCACACTAGGTGCAGCAGAGTGACTCAAGGCTATTGAATTGAGCAGGCAAACAGTTTGCCGCAGGGTGTCATGGTTTATGATGCTGTGTTACAGCACACTGTGAGAGGCAGATCTCACCTGGAGCTGCAAGCTCCATGGAAGCTACCTCATCATGCCCCCTCTTCCTCTTTGCAGGCGGCGCCTGTGTCCTTGCTGCCGCCTCCCCACTTGGCATTGGCTGCAGTCTGCCTTCATCTTGGGCAGAAGATGATACCAAATTTTTGCAGCTGTTCCTACTGCGGTTGCATGTCCTGGGTAGTGATGTCCCATCAGCAGCAGCAGCAGCACTAGCACCAGCAGCAGCTGTGCTGGGGGTTGCGACTTGCTGCGCTGCAGACCGGCGGGTCACAGGCCTGTCAGGGTCCACCCCCATTGCCAAGACAGCAGCTGCATCTGCAGTTTCAGCAGCGACTGCAGATCTATCGGGTGTGGTGCTGCTCTGCTTCTTTGCTGTAGCCATGTGAGGCGTTGCTGACTCACCCCTTGGGAGAGGATTGTGAGCAGAGCCTCCTTTTGAAGCTGCGACTGGGCCAGCAGACTTCCCCTTCTGTGCTGCCTTGTGGGCAGTGAGTGCCTTTGCCGCTGTGGGCGGCAAAGGAGGCTTGCTGGCTGATATCGTAGCTGCCCCAATGGCTGCCTTGGGGGCTGCTGCAGCAGCTGGTGTAGTCACAGCCCCAGCGGCTCTCAAAGCCCTGGTGAGTGGTCGGTCAGCAGACAGCACGTGACCTGCTGCTGATGTGCTGATGTCTGCCATTGATTGTGTGTGCGTGTGGGCAGTGGCAATGGGTGAGGCATGGGTTGAGGCCAGCAGCCCCCTGGTGGACGGACGTGTAGTGTCTACTGCACTGATGGAAGGGCGTGTGCTGTCTACTAGTGTGGTGGACGCATGGACATGCTGAGCAGCACCTGCAGACTGGTTGGCAGCATGCCTTGTGACTCGCCGAGTGACTTCACCGGGTGTTGCACTCACGACATGCTTCTGTGCCTTCCTTGCAGGCTCTTGCCTACATGCCAGAAGCACAAGATCCTCAGCTATGGTTTGTGATATGCTCAGCAGCATATGCATGTACTTGCTGCAACCATAACAAACATTTGTTCAGCTGGTGATGACAATGAATTGCCCAAAGACCATGACACAGGTTGCTGACACCATGAGCAAAAGCTCCACCATATGTTAGAACATGGACTAAACTAGCTGCGGTACAGAAGTGATCCCCAAACTTTGGACAAGCTTCTAATGACAAAGCTAATGAGATCACGCTCAATGTGTACCTTGCAACTGGCCGCTTGCACTTCGTTCCTGCTGCAGCACCACCTGCTTCTTCAGGTTCTCTGTCAGATCCTGAGTCATCTGAGAAGACAATAGGGTCACAGCCGCGGTCGACAGTGACTCTGATGCTCTGTGAATGGCTGGCAGGAAGCTGGCTTAGAAACTGAGTACAAGGCTGAGAGGGGCCAGAGAGGGCCTGAGGGTGATTAGATGGGGGTGACTTGGGGGGCTGAGGGGGTAAGGGTCTTGGTGAGCTGAGGGGTGGACTCAGAGTCCTGTAAGGCCACATGCGGCAAATTATTCATGTATAAGGATCAAAACATGTGTCACGAATGCAGTCGGTGAAGAAATGATATGCACTGATAATGATCACAAGCTGATCCCAAGAGCATTAAATGTCACCTTGAATGTACACGCTTCCATTGTTGCCATTCCACAACATTATTATACAAACCATCCACTTTTCTTGGACAAGCTTTTTGCTACTATTTGCCTGCTTTGCTCTGCCTGTGACTGCTCTGCCTGTGACTAATTATTGACAAAAACTTAAATTTCTGGTGACGACAGTGAAGAGTGCAATCCTGATCATGCACCGAAAAGTGCAACCACACCCAATGACTAAACTTCCAAGCCTCTGGTGCTGACACCATATGACAAGAACACCTTCTCACTACACACTGATGACACAACCACATGCAGGGACTCATCCTCCAAGCCTGTGGTCCAAGTCTCCAAACCGTGTGACAACAGTTTTCAGATAAATGTCATGCAATACCTTCTCATCATGCTGGCACTTTTGGTCTTATGCCGGGGATGATCTGTGCTGGGTCTCCCTTGATCTGCCCACCGTGCCTCTTCAGGCACGCCCAGAGACAGCCCCACACCCAGCGGGGGTCGGTCCCAGGGCTGACTCGATGAGCCACCAGCAGCAGCTGCTGGAACAGCTCGTGCTTCAGCTGATGTGGACTCAGGCTGCACAGCACCTGGCTCAGAAGCTGCTGCTGTGTCGGCAGATTCATGGGCAGTTTGGCTAATACTGTTTGGTTGAAGAGGGGGTCCTGGTTTGGCAGCAATTAAGCGACCAGACCGGGTGGTCCTGGTACTATTGGATGCCTCATCACCAGACTCACACTGAGCTGCAGACAGAACCTGTGGCTTGTTGAGCAGTGCCTGTGGTATGTGGCTGTCAGGATGTGCATGAGTGGATTCAGGCGCTGCTGAGGAAATGACAGACTCAGAAGATATCACGCCTAGCAGCCGGCCAGATCTTGTAGATCTTATCAGGCTCACATTCACAGCACCGTCTTGAAAGCTGCATGGGTTTGGTGCATCTGCCTCGGCTGTTGAGGGGTCAGATGCACTGACAACACGGTCAGATTGTTTCTTGGCACTGGTAGGCTTGTCTATGTGCAAGGGCTCAGGACTGCTGTTGCTGAATCTGACAGCTTTGCCTGTGCTGGCAGCCCTGATCCTCTTCTTCTGGCTGCTGTGCTGAGAGGCCCTCAGCACTTGAGGGGCCTTTGCAGCAGATGTGATGACAGGAGAGCTGACAGGTGCCTGCTCAGCTTCTGGCGCAGCAGGCTGTGAGTCATCGTCAGCTTCTTCAGCGTCTTCTGCAACATAAACAACATCTTAACTTCACTGGAAAGAGCTATGACTATACTGGACTGAAGGGTTTGGCAGCTGACAACTCTGCACAACATCACCATCGCGAACAGTGAGTCATGATTCAAATGCCAAAAAGACGTCAAGACAGCATCACATGTTTGGGTGCAGCTCACCTTGAGCTGATGAGCTGGGCTGAGCCTTGCTTGCAACAGCCCTCTGACTGCGTGTCTGCCTAGGGCTTGTCCCAGCCTGCCCTTCCTGCGTGGAGCCCTCAGCAAGCACAGGCGTGACTGCAACATCCTTTGGCGCCAATCTGGTGGAAACTCTGAGCTGGCTGATGTGTGAGTGCTTGTCAGGTGTCTGCGCTGGACTGACTGGATGCTGAGTGCGAGGTGATACAGCAGCAGAGCTGACTGGATTCTGACTGGCAGAGCTGACTGGACCTTGACTCACGCACGATTTGCCAGATCTGGTGGTCCGTGGCAAGGACAGGAGTGAAGGAGACAAAGAGACAGGAAGGGTGCCGTTGTCTGAGGGACCCGCAGGGGTCAGCCCTGCTGCTTCAAGGGGGTGATCAATGCTTGTGCCAACTTGTCCCTGCTTGGGCCTTGTCACCCTCTGAAGCACAGGACTCTGAGATACAGCTGCCTGCTGTGACCGATCACTGTGCACTTCACGGACAGGTTGGGCTTGAGAACGGCTGTTGGGCGCAGCATCACTATCCGTGCCTCTGGACTGTGCAGACCTAGTGACTTTACAAGGGCTGATGCCGGGATGTGTGTCTGTATTTGCAGGCTTCAGAGTGACACAGCTGCTGCTGACTGCGCTGGGGGAGGGCACACTGAGCAGACCTTCAGCTTGCATGGATCGTGTGAGCCTTCGTGGACTTTTGCTGCTTGGGTGGGTTCCAAGGTCGCTAAACTTGGGGTCTTCACATGCTTCAGCAGCAATGTCATGTGCCCCTGTGACAGGGCTCGATTGCTGCTGTGTGAGGCTGTGGCCCTGCAGGACGCAGAGGAAGGACCATTAGCGGCTGCTGCGCCAAGTTTCTGCAGATAAGTTGGAAAGCAGGCTCAACAGCTCCTCCTGCTCAGAGACGCAATGCTTTGTACAACCAAGAGCAGTACATGTTTCAGACTGCCTGGAAGGCATGTGCGCGCAACAGACTTGCTGGCTATTGATTGATGTGAAGCTCATTATCTGCTGCGTATGGCACCAGCTTACGCAGTTTGCAATGCAGATAGGCTTTTCAGAGAGATACACGAGCACATGCAACTAGGCAATGCATGGCTTCTTGTCAACATCATTGAAACCCGCCTAACAGTCACAGCAAACAGATCAATGAGTTGCTGTTAGACCTCATCTCAAAGCACTTTAGGAGATACACACTGACAGACAAACAGACGACTGACTCAAGCAAACAGTTGGAAGCACACACCTCTCCACTTGGCACAGCCTCCTCTGATGGCCCTACAGCACCATTGCTTGATCTGGGCTGTCCAGGACATGCCCTGATGATCTTCACATGATGCAGCTTAGCTGCCTCGTCAGCCACACCACGAGTCAGCTGCAGCGACAGCGCCATATCGTGTGCAAGCTTTGCTTGTGCATTCTCACTGGCGTCCGCAATCTCTGCTGCTAGCTGCTTCGCCTGCTTGCTGCTGCTCCCCTTGCTGTGGCCATGCTTACTGCCAGACTGTGCCTTGATGAAGAGTGGCTTCACAGGCTTCCAGGGTGAAACTTGCTTGGCAGAAGTGCTGGGTGAAGAGGAAGCGAGGAGCCGCTGATCGAGACTGACTGCCTGCTGAAGCAAGACATGCATGTTCTGCTGCCAGGAGGCCAGGGCACGCTTCCTGAGCTTCTCGCGGCGGCGGCACTGGTCGGCCAAGATACGCACTTGCTCCAGGTCATCCCTATAACGCAAATGCTCGTTCATTTTGTTCATCGGCCATGTGGCTTTTCCCCCTAGGGTCAAGTACATACAGTCCTGAGTAGCTCCCTGTATGAGGTGCAAGGGCTTGTGTGATGGCACATCTGAAACAAGATGAACGGTGCCCTGGCTGGTGGGCAAGCAGTGGCTAGCTGCTGACCATGGGACTGATGTGGCCAGATGCTAATGTGTTGTTACTGCTTCAAGCCGTGCAGAAAAGCACGTGCTGACAAAAGCAGGACTGCGTGCAGTATCAGGACATCTTTGAGCATACCTCATGGAAAAAAGGGGAAAGAATTCTATGCCTTCTAACAATAGTAAAGGGAGCCTCCTAAGGCAGCAGCTCAGAGCTAAAACAGAAAGCCACAGCCCAAAGGAAAAAGGGCATACCTCATGTCACGCAGCTTGGAATCCACATCCTGCAGCTGCATGGTTTTGCGTGCTCTGTGCACAGGCCGGCGTTCTTCTTGAGCCATGAAGGGCACATCATCTTCAGACTCACCTTCAGTCTTGGCTTTGCCCTTGCTGCCTGCACACAGCACCAGGGCGCTGTCAAAATTGCCCTTGCTGCCTGCACACGGCATCAGGGCATTGTGAAATTGCCCTTGCTGCCTGTACACAGCATCAGGGCGTTGTCAAACTGCCCTTGCTACCTACATATAGCATCAGGGCACTGTCAGATTGCTTCAAGCAGTGAATACCAGAGAGCTCATTTTCAAGGCAACCCCATCAGACACTGTGCATATATTAACAAGCGAGCTGAAGCGTAACTGGTGACAAGGTTACTGCACCTTGGAAGTCACTGTTCTAAATGCATGCACTACATTGCGAACGAAATGCAAACCATGTGTTGTGGTGGCTCACAACTGTCAGGTCTGCAGCGGTCCTTGCCACAGGAATGTGAGATGCCAACAGGACTGCAACCATGCAGCATGCCATGGCACAGCAGCTGCACTGTGTCGTGCTGCTAGCTTAGTGTGCTGACATGTTGTGTCGATGTTGACAGCGCAAATGGTCATAGCTGCAGCGCAGTAAGCAGACATGCCACAGACTCCTGGGTCAGCAGAAGGCCTTGAAGAGGCGCTCAAAGTTCTCAAGCCACTGTTTGAGGGGAGCACTCTACTCTGCTCTACTCTATTCTGCTCTACTCTACTCTCTTTCTTTTTCTACGCAGACATACCTGCAACTGTCAGCCTGTGCCAGGGCGGCTCGTACCACAAGCGCTGCAGAAGCGGCCTCTCAGAGTACTGCCTCTTCT
>JAABUW010008962.1_pt1 | contig 11545 bp, 20 predicted proteins | sample 5560081 | NCBI WGS metagenome assembly JAABUW01 (sample SAMN10711882, study PRJNA513363) | rock metagenome | isolation source: Antarctica rocks | place: Antarctica: Victoria Land, Knobhead sud | reverse complement strand
GGATGGGTGGAAAGGGGGAATGGGGGAATGAGGGGGTGAAGGGTTGGGAATGTAAAGCGAGGGGAGATAGGGGACTTCTGTGAGCGGGAGGTATGTAAGAGATCGAAGAGTGGGGTGCGAGTGGGAGTTTGGGCAATGAAGATTCACGCGTTGGTGAGCTTCGCAAAGACACCGATGTCGGTCGAGTTCTCGAATTGGGTGCCTACGGAAATATCAGTAGGTGTTCATCGGATTCGCAGCGAGTAGCGTACGGACGGCCATGTTGGCTAGACACTGAGATTGAGCAAACCAAGGGCGATACTGTCCGAGGGTTTCTCTCTTGGATGGGGAGATGTCAGACTAAGAATATCGACCAGTGCGCCACAAGTGGGGGATCTGATAAGGATGGAGACCCCGGCCGGGATCCAGGGAAATCCGAGATCCCACTCACCCTCCATGCTCATCTGATCTCCTTCCATCTGTAGCTGGCCATTAACTGAATCTAGCTTGCAGTCAGGATGAAGCTCCAGCAATACATCAACTCCTTCACCGAACCCCTCCGCTCCGAAGATCCCCGACCGCTGATCCGACTTCTCGACGTCCGGAACAAGACTTCCCGAGGACTATCCGACACGGTCGGGGCTATCGAGGTGAAGCTCTCTCCCTCCAAGCTCAGGCCTGACGGCTGTTTCTCCGACTATGACCTGGTTGACAAGCTTGACAGGAACGAAGATTGGCCAATCCGCCTCATACGCTGGGAGAGCCGTGGGATGGTATTGCGTTGCGGCATTGCGCTTGCGTGCATGCGCTGTATACCAATGCGTATACCGAGGCGTGAGTCCGTCTCTCCTGCAACCAGTGTCACTTCCTTTTCGCCAAACTCTTGCCCGCTACTGCGTTGAGTGGGAAATTGACAAGGTGTGCCCAGGTATACCCACCAATCCGCCCTCATCACCCTCTTCTATCGCTGGCTCGTCGACCAATCCGCCTGGGCCCTGCCCGTGCTCTACGTCCTCCTCCGCGACCTTCGAGATCTTGCCGAGCAGGTTGGCCCTTCGTCTATCTCACGCTAGGCCAATGATGACAGATTACCGACTAGGCAGACGCTACGACCTACGCTTCGACCGGACGGATGCCTTGTCTGGAGGAATGTACGCGGACGGTCAGTAAGGCGTTCTCGATGTGTGCCACCGATCGGTGGGTCAGTCAAGGACTTGGTCGCTATTTGGGGAGTCTGATGAATAGTGGAATAGAACGTTCAAGGGCTTCGAGTCGAGACGGATAGGGGTGTATCATGTTGCATGCTTAAGTCTGAAGTGCTATTTCAAGGTCAGCCACCTGCCCATCACGCTGAGCTTGCGGAAGTTGGAAGCTCGTCTGAGCGAAGCGGCGATTGTTGACATCTGGAGCAGGTTGGCAAGCCGAATTTGTGCAAGAATATCATCCGTGCGGTGATGTCTGACCCGAAGACTCCGCCGATAGATGAGGCGCCTCTCACCGATCAGGTGAGCTCTTGGATTTGGCACAATCCGAGCGACATCTGGGACTGACATCGGCAGGTGACGTGGCACTTCTATATCGGTATGCTGGCATTCCTCAATGGTGAGGATAAGAAGGTAGGCCATATTTGTTCTCCATAAATCAAAATTGAAAGGCATCTCGACTTCCAGGCAGACGAGGAGCTCTCCTGGGCACTGGAGCATTGTCCATCCGAGAGCAAACGGAATCAAGAGTCTGTCTAGCCCACTTTACCTTACCCGTTCCTTGTGGCTTATGTGTTCTAGACTCATCCTCACTTACCTAATCCCCTTGCGCCTCCTACACGGCCTCCTCCCTTCCCCAGCTCTGCTCGCTCTGTATCCCCGCCTCGAGCTCCTGTTCACCCCCTTTATAGCTGCTATCAAGTCTGGCAACGTGCGGGAGTATGACGAGCGGCTCGAATGGGCTCAGCCGAGGTTAGTCGGGATGAGCAGTTATCTCGTGGTGGAGCGAGCACGAGAAGGTTGTCTGAGAATGCTGTTCAAGAAAGCGTGGGTTCTCTCAATTGGGAGCAAGGGAAGTCAGGCTGATGGGGTGATCAGGTGGATCGCGAGTAAGAAATCTACGCGGATACCAGTTTCTACATTCCGGATAGCTCTGGAGCTGCACGGAGTGGAGGCGGATGGGGAGGAGGTGGAATGTATGGTCGCAAATATGATCTATCGGGTGAGTCAGGCTCCACAATGTAGCGGAGAACAAGCTGATGATGCAAATGGGCAGGGCTTCATCAAGGGGTATATATCGCATGAGAAACAGACTGTCGTGCTGGGGAAGAATAGTCCGTTCCCCAGGTTGAGCGATATACCTAGATGAATGGCATTTCTGGATATGATCAAACGGTATGATGTTGTCATCGGTTTTAGCGAGACCTACTTCTTGGTCTATTCTGCTCACGCCAGATGTCATGCTGATAATATCTACACATATATAGGTGGATGTCTGTTGAGCCAAAACACGTCCAAGCTGCTCCTGAAGATGACCTGGCGATGAACACCAACATGTGCCATCATGTCATTGGAAGTCCCCTCCACTGGTACCTTTGCTACCACTCCCACCTCCGCCTCCACCCTTCTTCGTATCCGGTGCATCCCCAGACTTGCACGCGACGATCTTGATCTTTGGCGCCGTGACCGTCTCGGAGCTGCATCCGCTCGTTGATCAGCGGTCGCCCCGGTCGCACAGGCCGCACATCGCTTTCACGGATGTTCAAGACTGAGAGAGGAGGGAGACGCCACTGACCTCGAGCCGGAACCTTCCATCCTGAACTGCGGTTCCTTCACCACGAATGTCCAGACGTCGTCACAGAGTCGGTACGTCGAGAGGTGGCCCTGCTCACACTCATCAGTCTCGCCTCCAGCAAGCTTGACACAGCTTGCTAGTGGCTAGCTCCGGAGGAGGAAAGCGGAGACCGACCTTGACGGTGGTCTTGTTCTTCACGCCCTTTTGAAGACTCTCGGTCAAGCTCTTGTCAAACTACCCAACGCCCATCAGCATCATTACCGTCGACTCACGTGATAGCCTAGTATGGCTGGAGCTGGAGAACGGCAATGAGGCGGACTCACCTGCTGGAGGACGCGCATGGCTAGTTGAGGTGGGATGTCACCGTCGGTGATGAGTTCGTCAAGGGAGTCGGTGAGGGCTGTGCCGATGCTACATACCCAACCGATAGGCATCAGCTTGAAGCAAGAAAGCTGGGAGGGAGAAGAGAACTCACCTGGAGCCTCGGTAGAACTCGTAGAAAACCTGTCCAGCAGGGCCCGACATCCTGCCTCACTGCTTCTTATGCTAGTAGGACAAGTCCCAAGACCCAACGTCGAAGCTGCCTCGTCCGACTGTCCTTTGTGGATGGCGGACGAGCTTCAGGAAAGGGTCTATCCTGTTCTCATATGCTTCCAGGTGGATCGTTGTAACTAAATCGAAAATGTCACCTGGGAAGAAAGTGGTTAATACGAGGAATGGCAATCAGGGAATATATGGGGCGTTTCAGCATTTTATCCCGGTTCAGCTCGTGCGAGCGATCGGTCGCGTCAAGAGATTGCTCTCCCACCTGCCATTGTGATTGACTACTGGACAGGCGACCTACCGAGCTCTGTTCTCCGGTAACAGGATAGAGGTCTGATCTCGAACACCTAGATGACTCTCCCCTCGACCGACAGAGCTCCATCCGGACCATCCACCTATCGGATAAAACGGGGAACAAAGCTCTCCGTACGTTCTCACAAGCTATTCCCTTTCTTCCCCTTCCTGCAGCTGTCTTTCTTCCCTTCTGTCCACAGCCAGGAGATCGTTCAAGCTGACAGGTACCCCTTGAAGGACATCTCCACCTCTGTCCCACCCCTATCCTCGCTCGACGGCCCCTTCCAGCTCGCCGAATATCTCTCGCTCAAAATTCGGAATGACCCGCACGTTGTCAAAGCTCTGGTGGAGGTACCTTCTGGTGATGGCAGCGTCGTTGGAAAGCCGGAACGGGACGTCGTACGTTTCTGTCTCACTAGTTTTTCGCCTTCGCTGATCGTGCTTTGCAGTGGATTTACGAGCACCTCCGGTATGATTGAACGTAGAAGCAGTAGCCAAGCTGATGAGGGCAGACGAATACCGATCGACCTAACCCCGCTCCTTACCCAGCTGCTAGGGATCTGCGTGCGAGAGAGTTGTCCGCAGATGAAGGCGGATGAGTGGCTGTACCTCTGCGTGGCGCATGGTGGGGGAGGGACCGAAGACTGTTGCGCAATCGACTATATTCTCCATACGTATGTCTCCCTCGCCTTCACTCGCTTGGCTCTCGCCGATTTGCATTTGGTCTAGGCTGGACTCGACGACAGCACTCCTGAACTCGACCAAATTCTTCCCTTCTCGGTAGGTATCCGCTTGCCACCAATCTAGTGCCACCATCATTGTTAACAAGCTGACCTGAAACCCTCGTTAAGCCTGAACATCCCCACCGCCTCCCTCTCCCATTTCCCCTCCCTCTTCCGCCGTCTCTCCCGGATATTTTCCCACGCATACTACCACCACCGCGAAGCCTTCTCCCTCGCCGAATCCGAGACGTCCCTCTACGCGCGCTTTGTCGCATTGTGCGAGACGTACGAGCTTGTCGGGCCGGGATTACTAATCATACCTCGCGATGCCGTCGGGAAGCTGGGTCAGGAGGACGAGGAAGAAGACGAGGAAGATAGCGAGGAAAGCAGTGAAGAGGAGGACGAGAGGGCAGAGAGAGGTCGGGAGGTCGTGGAGGAGAAGAGGAGTCAGTCGCTTGATCGGGAACTTAGACCGAGTGTCTCGCCTGGACAGGGGGGTCGGATGAGGACGGTCCTGCCATCATCGAATTCGAAAGACCCGTTCCGACCTGGAACGATCAGGGAGGAACGAGGAGGGATGACGATGGGGCGCGGGAAGCAGCCTCGAGGGACGATGCTCTGGTCATCCGACGCGCCGCCTGTTCCCGAGCTCCACCCGGAGCCGGAGCAAATAGACGACGCGGGCCTCGCGCTCGCACGGACGGAAAGTACGGAGACGGCGGTGCATGTTGGACCGGAGGACGAGGTCGAGGAGGAGAAGCCGGTGCCCAAGGATGAGATTGAAATGCTGGAGGACGAAGGGAAGATACCGGTGGAATCGAGCATGGCTCCGTTACCTCAGCAGACGCCGGAGGAAGCGACGCCAGAACAGGTGGAGGAGATGAGGGAGGGAGAGGAGGATGGGATGGAGGAGGTGAAGCTGGAGGACGAGGTCGTGCCAGAGGAAGCGGAAGCGTCGGAGACCGCGCAGGTCGACGAGATACCGGATCAGACCGCGCCGGAGCACATCGAATCTTTCGATGATTCACCTCCAACACCTGCAGCATCGACGGGTCAGGAAGTACCGGTGAAAAACGGAGAAGCCTCGGGGGAAGTAGCGAAGCCGGCAGAAGCTGAGGAGGTGGACAAGGCGAATGACGAAGCGAGGGAAGCGATATGATGACAGCCTGAGCGTGGTCCGTTTCAGCAGTCGTTTAGCATGGCATCGCATTTGTTCAGCTGGCACGTCCGAAGCTTGCATCTTCTCTTTGCAAAGCGAGATCGACAGCGAGCTTGGATTTCCGTCCTCGACCTCAATTGAGGAGGCCTTTCGACCGCGTCTGACCCAGCGGAAAATCTTGACTGGTCTCAAAGCCTGTCGTTCTTCTCAGCTGCTCTGCAAAGACACCTGTCTGGCATATTGTCATGTCGGGGATTTGACCCGTATATAGTAGGTGGAATTCCCCCCCAAGCCCGAGGCCTGATGAACCTTCTCCCCGTTCCTAGCATTCTAGAGTTGCCAATCCCTCTGCTCGTACGCCAGAATCATCAGCACCCGCGATTAGACTGCGGGCCCGGCCTACTTGAAGGCCGCTGCCTGTTGAGCCTCCATAGAGAACTCTTCCTTATCGCGCTACACTCACCAACAATCGGTCAAGCTATGGATATTCAGACCGTCCTTTGATCGAGTCGAGTCATTTCGTACAGCCTCGAGCTACCTCGAATTACCTGAATCTATCTCGTGATATCTCCTCTTGATAAGCGTAAGTGAGAACCACGTCATATAGTCTGCGGGTGCAAGCGCTCGACGGTCCGCGCGGATCGTGAACAGAGAAGCGGAAATCTTGTTGGTCGGATCATGACAGCGATGCGTCTTCCTTCATAGTGTTTCAACTTCAAATGCTCGCTGATGGCTTACCATATTCAGCCACGTACCACCGCTGGACCGAGACAAATCCCAATCTTTCATTATCTTGCAGAATGAGGGCAAATAGCCACAAACTTGACACCGTCATGGACCACGCCACACCACAAATCGCCACTCAACGAAATCAACGAGGTTCGCCGAAATGCCGCCGACTCGCTCTGGGTACTTAAGTTAACTCGGTGACGCATCTTCCCCTTAACCGCTATTATATAGTCTCGCCATGACTTGTATGCAGCTTTAGCTCTGTCAGACCACCTGCCACCTGCCGTGACAAAACTGTCCCTCAAAGGCCCCTGGAGGATGAACACCCGAGACATGGTAAAGGTGTCACGATCGCATATCGAACAACGACGGCAAAACCACGTTTTCGCCAACTATCGCCGAGAGTCGCATCACAGGACGAGCTATGGAAGTATATAGGTACTATAGATCGCTGAGGGATAGCCTCAGCGATTCGAGATTGAAGTCATTGAAGTCATTTCGTAGTATACCCCCTTGTCTTAGTCTTTGCATCGATAGCGCTACCCGACCGGTGCCTACTTCGGCTACGTTCTCATACGTCCCCGACAGTACCTTTGACGCTGGACCCTCTTTGCCTATCAATCGCCACCTTCGGCCACGATCGCCAGTCGTAGGAGTTGGACGTCGGGCCTTATCACTGGTCGGCGTAGCACCCTGACAAAAGACTATAGCCTACAAGATCGGCATGACTTCATCCTTATTACCATCAGTGTGAAACAATAGACAGGCAAGCACCCCATCAGCATAAAGCACGACCGTCATCCTGGATCAAATGGGAAATCCACCCCTGTGTTCTTGGAACTATGAACCTGCAGATGCACAAATCTGGTTGTCATGCATATATCTAATGACTGGTGGATAGGTTCGGGAAATGCGGTAGTTTGAGTCATATAGTGAACAAGGTCATCGGGCAAGCAAGAAAGAGAGCATGTGATCACACCCAAAAACCACTCGATCGATGAAGCGCTTCAATGATAATTCTGCGGCGACATCTCGCGGATGATTTTTAGGCGGAATCCACCGAAATGTCAACAAAGGATGGGAGCGCCACCTTTGCCTTGGCTTTCGAGTCCGTACCGTCCCGATCAAAGCCTTCAATCTGGGTAGTACCTCTCTTGTAACCGCGCCAGCCTTTTGCTATCACCAACGGTCGCCTCGATGCGCTGATCGCCTCGCCTACCTCTCTTACGACCCTGCCTTCAAGGCCATCACTCGTTGCGAAAACAAACTACGATCGATCGCACCACTCCTCTTGACTATTCATATTCCGTGTAAAGTACCATCGTCATGACACCTGGTATACGTCCAATGAACCGCCTCATGTCGGAGAAGCCTCGTACGTCCACAGACGCAGGCACTGCGCATCGCTTATCTTCTCCCAGACCTCGCAGGACTCTCCATCCCCTGCCCTCCTCCACCGAGCTACTCTCCCACGTTCGCCCTTGCCTCCTCCTTCTTTCCGTCAACACTCTCACCGCGGCGCGAAATCATCATGGGCGGCCTCGTCTCTCCCGGACCAGTGATCGAGGGAGAAGTATACGATGAGAAGCGAGGGATGTCCATCGAAGTTCCCGGGATCGTCCTCAGTCAGCCATACCCAGTAGCTCTGGTGCGACCAAGCTGATATTCGGCGTAGCTGAACCGGAACTGACCCGGAGTCCATCACCACCACCGAAATCTATCCTCCTTCTCCCTCCCACCTCCCTCCCTCTTCCCACCGAATCTCCGACGCGTGAACAACCCTTCTCGCCGGGCTTCAGAGCACTGCTCAACGCCGATGGGCGGAGTTTGTCCGGCCTGGGAACCGTCACCGTCAGGAGCTTGGTATTACTGCTCTTCCTTGGAATTGGAGGATGGCACCTGTGGTCGACGATGCGGTGCGGGGGGGATGAGGTCGTTGAGGAATTTTGAACGGGTTTCACGGGTTCTCATTTGCATGGACTTTTTTCGCCATTGCATTGGAGCCACTATCACTTGATGACTCCTCGTACTCCTCCACATTTACCCTTCATGACGATTCCTCCTTCAAGACGATTCCCCATCTTTATACTCTTGAGCACATTTCGGCATTTCAGGAAATCTCCAACTATCACATTAACCTTTCGTAGCATCGCAGGTCATGCAGCTCGTTGGATGAAATCGCATATGATTGAGACTGATATCATCAAGGCCAACTCCTTAGCATCGGACGACTTGGAGCACGAGTACGTCCGACTCAATCCTGGAGCGGCTCCGAGTAGGTGCCGCAGGCCATATATTCGAGCCGATGAGCGACCGACGTCGAGCGGGCACGAGAAGCCTCGCATGTATGTTCCGCAAGTGCCACAAAGCAATCTGCCACTGTTGATCCGGTGATCACTCATCAAAAGCACAGACTTTCCATCATCATTCGTTCGTCTCTCTCTCAACCTCGTAGACCTTGGAAGACTATCTCTAGCAAAGCTCTCGAGTATTCTCGGCTGATGTCCGAGTGAGACTTACCGAGACCTTGAGCGCAGTAGGGGCAACATTTCAACGACCTCATTAGTCGAGGAGCAGTGAGCCGCGAAGGTTAGTACCCCTCGTTTCTCGCTTCCCATATTACTTATTCCCAGACTCCCATACTGACGAAACTCTCTACAGATGCCTGGAAATCTGAAGATTACCAGGAAGGTACCTGGGGTTAAGCCGAACTATGGCGTACCTGAGGAATTCAGTCTGTTTGAGGGGGAGGCTGACAATCGTCAGGAGGTTTCTCCGGCCCAGCAAGCTCTCAGCAACCCCGAACTCATGACAATCGTATTTTCCAGTCTCGCTACATCCTCCATCGCCAAGCTTTTACCCGTCGACGACGCCTTCTACGACGCCGGGACTCAACTCATCTACCACTCAATCACCCTCGATCCGTCCAAGCCCTTCACCACAGCGCATTCGCCGGCATACACGTGCGCAATAACCCGAAGTCAAAGGTTGGAGGCGCAAACGGGAAACAGAATGCGAAAAGGCCACTTCTGGAGAAAATCAAGGTCCTTACAGTCATTCATCATCGAAAAAAGACCTGCGGACAATCAAGGTGGCGTCAGCTCGAATTACCAAGCCTACGGGTGCTACGTCTCCATCTCGCGTTCGACCTTGAGACCGACACCGTGTACCTTTGCAAGAAGGGAAAGAATGGGGAAGGGCCCGTTTGCCACCCATGCCCGATTCTAGTGAATCCATCCGTCACCAAGTTGGTCCTGCACTTCGAGCGTGATCAAGCACGTCGCTACTTCTATTCCGCGCCGCGCAGGATGTACCATACCGAGGACTGGCTGGCGTTTTTTTTTTCGATGGCGCGGAAAAAGTCGTCATCGTCCCCACTATAAAGATAACCGACGGTTTCTTCGCGGGTCTTCGAGTAAGTGAAGACCGGGCCTTCTCAAATGTCCTGACCGGCCTCCCGTCATCGGTAACCGCAGTGGTGTTTGTCCACTGGCAATATTGCCCGGAGTGGTGTTACGAAGACTCAAATTCGGACGCTTCGACCACGATAGATTCAGGTGTCTTAGATCGACACTGCTGCGATGGACAACATCATTCGAGTGTGTCAAGATCTTCCGTGCGGCGTAATGCTCCGCGTCCAGCTGTATGATGAATACATGGCCCGCACGATTTGCGCGGAAGTCAAGGTGGCGTTCGAGGAGGAGCTCTTCGCTGGGATCAGGGAACAGATTCAGGAGCGACACCATAAGAAAGCGAGTATCGAAGGAGTCAGCGGGTCGACCAAGGATGGAGCCGGCCAAGCCGCTTCGGCCGAGATTGGGAGGGCGAGTTTGAAGAGGAAGAGGTGGCGAAGTCGCGCGCTTCTGACTGGTTGCGGGCGACCTAGTAAGGGATATTTCGGTGCAATGGACATGCCGCTGATGAAAACCAAGAAGCTGAAGTCCATGAGCGAGGGCGTATGCGTTCCAACACACGTCGATTCTGTTCTCCATATGTCCAATCTCGTCCATGCATGTCACCTATATATTACGTACCGAAATATCGCCAACGTGACTTGCTATCTACGTATTAGCAGTAGGGAACTCTTTCGTCCACCCGAGCTCTACGGCTTATAGACCGACACCCACGACATACACTGACTTTGCCGTCTACCAAAATGGTATCATTTCTTGATGAAGAGATGACGTGCTGGGAATCACTCCAAGTATACGTATATGGTAAGTGAAAGGGATAAATGGATACAATCTGGTTTCGATCGCGCAAGGTTACACGAGTGCCACAAAGCAATTCGCCACGTTTGATCCGGTCATCACTAGCACACACCTCCCATCATCATCCCTTCACTCCTCTGTCAACTTGGTTACCATCCGGCTGTCAACTTGGTTACCATCCGAACGGTATCGCGACACGTGGTGTTCTCAGAGCTGGCTGACATACTTCAAGGTGAACGGCGGAGCGGAGCTCATTGACGGCTGTGCCTTGCCGAGACCAGCGGTTGAATACCTCGAGCGGCAAAAGTGAGTATTTCTCGTCATCCATGTTCTCTCCTCAACACCGCTGGTCTATCTGAATCTTGTGATGAAGCAATCTCGCTGATGACCTGCAGGAGGTCTCACCCGCTCAGCGGGTTCCAGGTAACCCGGAACTTATCACCAATATCATACCCTTTTGCCCCACATCATCGATCGAGTCTCCTCCCGGTGAATGACGCTTTCTATGACGCTGGAACGCGCCTCATCTATCGATCGATCACCCTCGATCCATCTACACCATTTGCCAGGAGTCCATTCGCTGGTCTGACAGTACGTGATAAGCGCCAAGCCAAAGACGGGCGCTCGGATGGGACCCGGAACGTGGAGAAGGCGGTGATGACGAACGTGAGGCTGCTCACCCTTCTTACAAGTGGGCGGAAAGCCGATGCACGAACTCGACTGATCTAGCCGCAGTCATATGCAACTCGGTACAACGCGTCATCCGTTCTACTCCATCCCGTGCGGGTACCTGATAGCATCCGCATTGCTACTCCGAGAGCAGCCTACGACTCTTCCAGCGTAACAGCCCTACTTTTCCACCGCCAGGACGCATGTGGACAGCCAAGATGGCGTGCGCTGGAGGTACAGCCACTCAACGTCCTCCGCTTGGGCAGCACGGACCACTCTGGGGTCTTGAGCGCCGCCATTTGAACGACCGTTCACTGAAGCGGTCGATAGCAGCCTCAGTGCGGGCATGATATGCCTCATCTCACAATAAATTGATTATGGATGGGCACATAGAGGCCCGGGAGAGAGAATCAGATGAGTGACATGACAAGTAGGGTATCAAGAGCGCGGACCATGATGAG
>JAABUW010008957.1_pt1 | contig 11550 bp, 10 predicted proteins | sample 5560081 | NCBI WGS metagenome assembly JAABUW01 (sample SAMN10711882, study PRJNA513363) | rock metagenome | isolation source: Antarctica rocks | place: Antarctica: Victoria Land, Knobhead sud | reverse complement strand
GAGCATTTTCCAAGAGCGCCTGACTCAGGAAGCAGCACTTCGCAGTTTTGAGGGACGACCCAACCGGGATCCTGCCAGATCCCAACCGCTCCAGAACGAGGACCACTTACGATGAGTACGTTCGCTTGCCGAATCCTCATTATTGATTGCCACTGAGAATGGCTGCGTCCATTTGGCCGCTCATCACTATGATCTTGAGATCAGGCCGCACTTTAACAATCTCTTCAACTAGGGTTAGCCCGTCCATCTTCGCCATTGTCACATTCGTCAGCAGCAAATGGATTGGATCAAGGAACTTGCTACAAATCTCTAACGCCTCTTCTCCGTTGGCAACCGGCAGCGTCCCATACCCTTCCTTATTCAACATCGCGTTTACCAAAATCCGAATCGTCACGTCGTCCTCGGCAATTAAGATCACTGTCTCGGCAGGGTTGTGCTCGGGCATCTTTAGAATGTTCCATTTACAATGGAGACGGTCCGGCTAAAGTTCGCTCCCACTGTACATTCGGCACGGAGAAGCTTTAATTTGATGGGCCAACCTTCGTCCGCAAGTCTTCCAGCACACGCCGAAATCAAACGTCATTCTGATTACTGGGTTCAGTCCACAACACATCACGCCGGAAGTTTCAAACTGGCCCCTACCCTATTTTGCGAAGTAAGTTATTGCCCTTACTTGGCTTGCAGGCTTCGCCACTTCCCGCCCGATATAACGATAGATCGTGGTCCGATCTACCCCGAACTCGCGTGCCAGCGCTGCTTTGCTTTCACCCTCGCCCAAACGACGGCCCAGCTCAGCCGCCCGATCTACTGTCAGCAGGCGCTTGCGGCCCCTATAGACGCCAGCCCGCTTCGCCACTTCGATTCCCTCTCGCTGGCGTTCCCGGCTCCAGGCCAGTTCGAACTCCGCGAAGGAACCCATCATGTTCAGCAGCAGCGTTGCCATCGGAGAATCGTCGCCGGTTAGGGTTAGGTTCTCTTTGATGAAGCGAACGCCGATCTTCCGAGCGGTCAGATCAGTAACCGTCTTTCGAAGGTCCACCAGATTCCGGCCCAGGCGATCCATCGAGTGACCGAGACGTGTTGACGCACGCGGAATACGACAAAGGAGATTGGAAATGATGGGACTCATTGCAGTACCGCTTGCTGCCCAGCCAGAATACGCACAGCTTCTCTCGGAGATGCTGCCCTCAGTGATTCACAGCGAACAACAGAATGAACTTTACCTCCATCAGGTTGAAGAGCTCTTGCAGCAAGAAGGGTCGTTGACTTCTGCTCAAGGAGAACTTCTAGAACTTCTCACTGTGTTGATCGAAAATTTTGAGAAGAATTACAGTCTTCCGAAGGCCTCCCCCCTGGCGATGATTACGTTTCTTATGGATCAGCACGGCTTGAAGCAGATCGATCTTTCCGATGTCTTCGGCACACGCAGTATCACCTCGGAAGTCCTTAGCGGCAAACGGGAACTGAACAAAGGGCCCTGTTGCATTAACTAGCTTGAGCGCGGTTCGCCTGCGTCCGGGCCAGCGATCAGGCGGCAACTTGGAAGAGTTGGTCTACAAAGCGGATTTCATTCGCATGATCTCGAACCCCTTGATTGTGGCTGTCGCTGTCCGCATGGTCTGAAAGCCAAGTGTGGGTCGTATCACCCTTTTGAGCGCCCCATGGTCGGCCTCGATGATGTTGTTCAGGTACTTCGAGGTTCGATGTCTCGTGTCGTTCGATAGCTGGCCATCGCGCTTGAGCCGGGCAATCGCCTCAGGATAGGAGGGAAGCTTATCGGCTGTGAGCGATGTCGGAGGCCAGTTCTGCATGGTGGTCACCGCTTTGCTCAGGAACCGGTGTGCAGCGCGGGTGTTTCGTCGTTCCAGGAGTATGAAGTCGATCAGCCGGCCGTGCTTGTCAACTGCACGGAACAGGTACTTCCATCGGCCGCCGACCTTGACGTACGTCTCATCGACTCGCCAGGAAGTCGAGCCATAGCCCTGATAAGCCCGCACGCGCTTCTCAAGCTCGGGCGCATAGCGATGCACCCAGCGCATGATCGTGGACGGGTCTACCTCCACGCCTCGCTCCTGCATCATCCCGGTCAGATCCCGGTAGGAGATCCCATACTTGCAATACCAGCGAAGACAGACCAGGATGATCTCGACCGGGAAGCGACGGCGCTTGAACATGAACCATGCTAGCGCCCGGAACCCCTGATCCCTATTACTGCAACAGTGCCGGTAGGCGGACGCAAACGGCAGATGACGGATAGCAAGATCTGCTCGGAAGCTGCTCGCCGGCGGAGTTCCGCCCAGGGACGTTGCCGGCAATCTTGGCGTTTCAATCCCCACCCTGTATCGCTGGATTCCAGCTTCAACACTCTCTGAGATTTAGGCCTACGTTGACAAGAGGCAATTGTCAGGCACCTCGATCCAGTTCCTGATCAAATCAAATGCGCTAAACTGTAGCTGTGAATTGCAGGGAAAACACAAGCCGCGAGAAGAGCCTTATTTGCCTGTTCGGGGTCTGCTTATGTGGGATTCTTCTGTTTTTTGCGGTGACGACTAAACTTGCCGGCTATCGCACCCAGGAACAATCTGCAAAGCAGATCGCCGCGATGCACATTTGGCAAGACGGTGACAAGGCTCCCATTCCATTCGGGCAGTCAACACTTATGCCAGTAGTAATCGCGCTCGTTGCTTGCATTGCGCTCTTCGTTGCGAAGCTGAAGTGGTTTCCCCGCACCGGGGAGCCGAAGGTGACCTCCCATCCCTGGTTCTCTGCTGATCTATCCGTAAGACCTCCTCCCGCACTCTAGGCCTGGCTCCCATTCTGCATCCCGTAGATGCAGTCCTGTGCCCAACGGCACGGCCGTTTAGCCAATCGAGTGTTCCTCATGAATGTTGCTTCTATTTCAAAGGCCCGAGTGTCTCTAGCCTTTTTGTCACTGCCCGTGTTTGTCGTGTTCGCTTTAGGCTGTCGCAGCCGCGGTGAAGACGATCAAGCTAAAGAGCAAGCACCTACAGCGCCTATTGCCGTGGTGTCGAGGGCTCCGCTAACGAACACTTTGAGTGTTGCCGGGGAATTCCTTCCCTTTCAGGAAGTCGAGCTTCATGCGAAAGTAGCCGGTTACATCAAGCGCATCACCGTGGATATCGGCGACAAGGTCAAAGTGGGACAGGTCCTTGCGACATTGGACATCCCTGAGTTGGTAGCGCAGGTACAGGGCGCAGACGCCGGTGTGCGCCAGACACAGGAGCAGATAACCCGAGCAAAGAGTGAGATCATGCGTGCTCAGGCGAACTACGATGCGCTCCACTCCGGCGCTCAGCGGCTTCAGCAGGCATCGGCGTCTCGCCCGGGGCTTATTGCGCAACAGGAACTGGATGACGCACTAGCCAAGGATCGCGCCGCTGCGGCACAGGTGGATGCGGCGAAATCAGCGCTTTCCGCGACCCAGCAGCAGCTTGGGGTGTCGCAGGCCGATCGCCAACACTACTCCTCCCTGGCGGACTACTCACGGATCACGGCGCCGTTCAGCGGAGTCGTAACCTGGCGGTATGCCGATACCGGGACACTCATTCAGGCCGGCACTTCGAATACGGGCTCAATGCCGGTGGTCAAGCTGGCCCAGGTGAATGTGCTTCGTCTTCGGCTCCCGGTTCCCGAGTCGCTGGCAGCGTTTGTTCGTGTTGGCGACACCGCATCGATTCGTGTGGGAGCGATCGGAAAGACCTTCCCCGGAACTGTCACGCGAGACACAGCCGCGCTCGATCCGTCCACCCGAACGATGCAGGTCGAGATTGACGTGCCAAATCCCAAAGGCGAACTCACCCCAGGCATGTATGCAGACGTGTCCCTCCCTATCCAAAGAGCGGGAGACGCTCTTGTTGTACCGCTCCAGGCTGTTGATCGGAGCGGATCACAACCGTTCGTCATGACCGTTGACGGATCCAATCACGTACAGAAGCGATCGGTACAGATCGGCATTTCGACGGCAAACCGGACTGAGATCCTCAGCGGCCTCAATTTGGGAGACAAGGTGATCGTTGCCAACCTGGCGACCTTCCAACCCGGCGAGGCGGTCACTCCTAAACGAAGCATCATGGGCGATACAAATGCCTCAGGGGAGGACCAGTAGATGTCTGGATTCTCCATTCGTTACCCATTCTTCATCATCATGATCTGCCTCGTGATTGCGGTGGTCGGCACGACCACGGTTGCCCGAATGCCGGTCGATCTCTTCCCCGACATTAACATCCCTGTTGTGGTCGTCGCCACGTTCTATAACGGGATGCCTCCGGAACAGATCGAGTCCAACATCACCAATCCCTTCGAGAGATTTTTCACTTTAGGAAGCGGAATCGACCATATCGAATCGCGATCTCTTACAGGTGTGAGCCTCATCCGCATCTATTTTCAACCCGGGACCAACGCCGATGCCGCGGTTACTACCATCTCCAACCTTGCGCTGGCTCAGCTCAGGCGGCTCCCTCCGGGCACACTCCCACCTGTCGTCCTAAAGTTCGACGCGTCCAGTCTCCCTGTTTGCCTTATCACTCTTAAGGGACAGGGACTCAACGAAACCCAACTGCACGATCTCGCGCAATTCAACGTGAGAAACCAGTTGGCCAGCGTTCCAGGTGCCTCCGTTCCGCAGCCTTTCGGCGGCAAATACCGACAGATCCAGATCTACGTCGATCCGGTAAAGCTGGAAGCTCATCAGCTCAGCCCTATGGATGTCGTCCGTTCGGTCAATCAGGCCAACGCCATTCTTCCGGCAGGCGATGTGAGGATCGGGCCGAAGGACTTCAACATCTACACCAACTCCCAGTTTCCTACGACGCAGGAGATCGACCGTCTTCCACTCAAGACTGTTGGAAACGGACAGTTGCTGGTCTCTGACGTCGGCGAAGCAAAGGATGCTGCGGCGATTCAGACCAATATTGTTCGCGTCGATGGTCAGCACTCCGTGTACCTGCCCATCCTGAAGCAGGGTGGGGGAAGCAACACGATCGCTGTTGTGAACGGCATACGTGACGGCATAAGCCATCTCCTCGACATCCCAAAGGCGCTGAAGACGCGAGTGGTGTTCGATCAGTCCGTCTTCGTCAAGACGGCGATCACGAACCTTGGCAGCGAAGGAGGCATAGGCCTAGTCCTGACAGCTGTGATGATCCTTATCTTCCTCGGTAACTTCCGAGCCACGATCGCTGTAATGCTGTCGATTCCACTCTCAGCCTTGGCTGCTTTTCTGGCTTTGAATCTGCTTGGCGGAACGATCAATTCGATGGTGCTGGGAGGTCTGGCTCTTGCGTTCTCGCGTCTTATCGATAACTCCGTCGTGGTGCTGGAGAACATCTTCCGCCATCTGGAGATGGGGGAGTCCGCCGAGGTCGCGGCGGAAAGAGGCGGTCAGGAAGTGGCTCTCCCCGTTCTCGCGGCGACCTTTACGACAGCAATCGTGTTCTTTCCGGTCGTGTTCCTCTATGGAGTGAGCCGCTTTCTCTTCACCGCTCTCGCTCTGTCGGTCGTCCTCTCACTCTTCGCCTCTTACGTTGTGGCACTCACTGTGGTGCCGCTCTTCTGTGCCCGTTTTATCAAGAACGCACACAATGAAGCGGCTCACCACAAAGGCGGTAACTGGTTCGAGAAGTTCGTGCGCTGGTTCAACCGAAAGTACAACCAGATGCTGCTGCGCTATGACATCAGCGTGCGGTGGAGCCTGCTTCGGCCAGCGGCCACTGTACTCGGAGTTCTTGGCATCTTCCTCTTCAGCCTCGGGCTATTCCCCTTCATGGGACTCTCGTTTTTCCCCAGGACGGACCCGGGTCAATTCGTCATCAATGTGAAGGCGCCTAGCGGCACTCGCATAGAACTTACCGATAAGTACATAGCCCGGGTGGAAGATGACATCCGGTCTGTCGTGCCGGCAAAAGACCTGGGCATGATCGTCTCCAACATCGGCATCACTCCCGATTTTTCTGCCATATACACCAGCAACTCTGGGCAGCATACGGCCTTCGTCCAAGTGAGCCTCAAGGAAGGACACGGGAAGAGCAGCTTTGCGTATATGGACCTTGTGCGAAAAAAGTTGAGAGAGGACCTGCCTGAGGTGTCCACTTATTTCCAAACGGGAGGTCTCGTCGACGCAGTCGTTAATCTCGGCCTTCCCGCTCCGATCGATATCCAGGTGAGCGGGAACAATCTTCACGATGCTTACGCGACTGCAACCAAGCTCGCCGGGAATATCAAGGCGCTGAACGGGGTCAGCGACGTCCTGATACCGCAGGACCTCGACTATCCAGGCCTTCAGCTCAACGTGAACCGCGAGATGGCGGGGCGACTTGGGCTGAACTCAAGCGAGATCGTGGACAACGTCATTACGTCGCTTACCTCAAACGGCATGATCGCTCCGAGCTACTACGTCGATCCGAAGACAGGAAACAACTATCTACTCACCGTGCAGTTTCCTGAGACGCAGGTGAAGTCATTAACGGATTTCCAGCAGATTCCGGTTCGATCGCACGATGGAGCACAGACGGCGAATTTGGGCGCGGTGACCGACATCAAGTCGATCAACACGCCGACAGAGGTCGATCACTACCAACTTCGTCGAGTGATTGACATCTATGTCTCTCCGTCGGGTCAGGACCTTGGAGGCTTGGCAAAACGCGTTGACAAGGTAATCGCTGATTCAAAAGTTCCGGAGAATCTGAACGTCACGATGCGCGGGTCCGTTGAAGGTATGCGCAAGTCCTTCACCAGCTTCAGTGTTGGGCTTATCTTGTCCATCATTCTCGTCTACCTGATCCTCATGGCTCAGTTTGCTTCGTTTGTCGATCCGCTGATCATCCTGCTTGCTATCCCACCCGGGATCACAGGAGTGATTGTCTTTCTTCTTCTAACCGGCACGACTCTCAACGTCATGTCATTGATGGGCGTCGTGATGATGACGGGAATCGTGGTCTCGAACTCGATCCTCATTGTCGAGTTCACACGTAGCCTTCGCTCGAAAGGGATGCCGATCGGCGAGGCAGTAGCCATGGCCTGCCGAGTCCGTCTGCGACCCGTCCTGATGACCTCTCTGGCGACGATCCTCGGCATGATTCCGATGGCATTGGCGCTAGAGGCAGGAAGTGAGCAGTACGCTCCACTGGCACGGTCGATCATCGGCGGCCTCACCGTCTCCGTCATTGTGACCGTGTTCGTCGTACCCGCTGCTTACCTGTGGGTTCATCGCAAAGAGGAGCGACCGACAGCCCCAGCAGGAGAAGGAGCCTAAGATGAAGACCACCCAGCCCACCGCTTTCCTCCTTGCGATGTTGTTGGCACTCCCACTCGCAGCGCAAACACCCAATGCAACAACATCGCAGCCGAATGCTGCTCCTGTTGGGCCTCCAATGACGCTTGCACAAGCCGAGCAGATGGCTCTTCAGAACAACCCCCGGATCGCTGTCGCCAGATTGCTGGCGCTTGCGGAAGGCCAGGTCACTCGTGAGGTCCGGTCTGCTGAACTACCAACGTTAACTGGAAACTTCACCGCCGTAGACTCCCACCAAGGCAGCCGCATCACAGCAGGCGCTCTCAACAACCCGGTCGTGTATCAGCGTGCGGCAGGCGGCGTCACCCTGTCACAGCTCATCACCGATTTCGGGAGAGTGCGCAACCTCGTAAGCAGCGCTTCTCTCCGAGCTCAGGCCGAGGCGAGTGCGCAGGCTGCGACTACCGCTGACGTAACGATCGCGGTGGACCAGGCCTTCTATCGGGCTCTCGGCAGTGAAGCCGTTCTAAGAGTCGCCCAGGAGACGGTTTCCGCTCGTCAAACAACTTCGGATCAGGTGAATGCGCTGACGGGAGCGAAGCTCAGGTCTACCCTGGATCTTAGTTTTGCCAACGTCAATCTAGCTCAGGCGAAGCTTCTCCTGCTCGATGCGCAGAACGAGAACCAGAACGCCATGGCAGCGCTCAATGCTCTTCTCGGCCAGGAAGGGCCGGCTGCTTTCACTCTCGTCGACGAGAACCCATCAGCGGCAGCACCCGCTCCCGACGATCCTGAGCCTCTCGTCAATCTGGCCTTCCAGGCTCGGCCTGATCTGCTCTCGCTCAACCAGCAGTTCGCGGCAGCGAAGAAGTTTAGCGCTGCGGAACATGATCTATTTCGACCCACTATTTCGGCCCTCGGCACCGCCGGTGGCACGCCGGTTCGGGCGGATGAGATCACGTCCTCCTGGTTCGGCGCGGTAGGAGTAAACATGAGCATCCCAATTTTTAACGGATTTCTCTACTCCGCTCGCGCGAAGGAGGCCGATCTCAGGGCTAGTGCGGCAGACCAGCAGGTTAGACAGTTGCGAGAGATCATCGCCAGAGACGTTCGGACGATAGTGTTGCAGGCGCAATCCAACTTTCAGCGGATTGCCGTTACGCAACAACTCCTCGACCAGGCCAATGAGGCGCTTGATCTCGCGCAGGTCAGATACCAGATTGGCCTCTCATCTATCGTCGAGTTGAGTCAGGCGCAACTCGCTCAAACCGGAGCGCTGATCGATTATGCGAACGCTCGATATGCCTATCAAGGCTCTCTGGCAGCGATACGGTATCAGACGGCTCAATAGACTCATTACAGGTTGTAGCGGGGAACAGCCAGGAACGTGTCCCCCGCACCCGCTTCAAGCCCGAGAATGATTCCTAGCTACGGACAGTGAACCGTCAGGATCGGACAGACGGCCTCGGCCAAGAGCTGATATGCGAAGCTGGTGTGCAAATGCTGCCCCCAGTGAGACTGCCTCTTAACGCCCAGCACAATCAGACCCGCCGATTCGGATCTCGCTCTGTCCAGGACCTGCTCCTTTGTCAGGCTACGATCGAGCTGAAACGCAGCGGAGGACCAGCGGTGTGCGTCCTCTGGAAGCGTGTTTTTGATCCGTTCACAGTAGGCGATGGCAAGCCTCTCATGCAAAGCCGGATCGTCCTTGACCCCATCAGGAACAATCTGGCATACATCAACCCATGCATTGAAGTCTTTGCCGATCATCAGAGCGAAGGGTGCAGCAGCCGCGGCTTCTAAGGAAAGATCGGATACATAGAGGATCTCCTTGAAGCGCAGATCGAGATCAACGCCTCCCAGTACGTGGTGACCGGCCGTCAATGTTGGACAGCACGAGGCCAAGAAAATCCGCTCAGTGTTGGAGCCGAGAAACAGATGGTCCAGGCCGCGGTGGATACCGTGTGTCCCCAGCACAAGTAGGTCGGGTTTATACTTGTCAACTGCTTCGAGAAGGACGTCGCAGGGATTTCCTTCCGCGATGAGCGTCTCGACAGAAATCCCAAGTCTGCGTACGCCCGCCGCCAGCGCCTGTATACGCTCGTCGGCAGACCGTCGCAGCATGCTAGCCCTGCCGCTCATCATCTCGGCCTCTTGTGCAGCTTGCGTAAGCTCGATCGCATGCACCATGAGAACGCTAGCGCCGTAGTGATGGGCGAAACCGATTGCATAATCTAAAGCCAGTCTCGAACTCTCAAGGAAGTCAGTTGCGATTGCGATTCGTTTGTTGGAAAAGAGTGGTGAGTCCGTTGCGGGAGTCATACCGTTCCCCCGCGTATTTTGGATCTTCCAACCGCTTCTCGCCCTTTAGAGGGCCAATCATCGTTGGAGTTCCACAGCGTCGGCTTCGCGTGTAAATCTACAAGGTCCCGGACCTCCCTCTCGGCCTGGGTATCGTTTTCTCGCTCGATGGCGTTTCTCCGGGCTACATAAATCCTGTAAATCCCAGCCAGGGCAGCTATTGCGACAAGCACATATATCAAATACATGAGTCCACCACGGACCTCTCAGCCGAGGTTGCGTTTTCTCGGCGTTAAGCAATCCTGAAGGTCAGGATTGTGCTCTCAACATGCAACGTAGTGTGACGTCACAGGAAAGCGGCGGCCGAGTAGGTTGGTGGGGGTCGCCCAAATAATGGCGGTGAAAAAAGAAAGGTCGAAGGGCTAATGGGTCTTCCCACCCGTAGATCAGAGCCAATCCTGGGACCGGCGCTCCGATCGAGTACAAGGGCGAGGAGTAAACAAGACGCGAACGCGGGAAGCCTGTGCGATGCCGACTGCTGATCTTGAGAAATCGAGAGACGCTGTTGCTTGTCTTGCGCAAGTTTAGCTACAGAAATAGCACGTGTCGGAGACGGGGGTTGGTACAAAGCGAGTTTCGCCTGTAGTCCCCATGTGAAGATCGCCGCAGCAAGGAATACCAGCCCCACTCGGAGCGATTGTCCTACCGGAGGCTTTGTACATATCTTCAACATTGCCGTCTCTTGCTCGCAAAGCCGGTGGACTCGCCTCGAGCGTTGACAACTATAGTCCTTTTGGACGGCGACGCGGAATTGCCAAATCCAATCTGCGTGCCTACCGGATGAAAAGCAGGTACAACGCCATTCCGGCGCCTAAGCACGCCAGCAACAGTGCGAGGGCCACGGCACTCTTCGACACCCTTCCCGCAGTCCAAGAGCCAGAACTTAGCTGATGAACAATCTGAAAATGTCGGACGATGGCATCCACGATCACAATGACCCCCAGAGCAACCAGGCATACGCCGGACCAGACGGAAACACCGGTCGAGTGTTCGGCTTGAGTGAAAAGGCCCGGTGACAATTGCCGCAAAAACAAGCCAAATCGGGCGACGGCGAATCCAATCCCCATGAGCGCGAGCCCGGTACGAATCCACGCCAAAAAAGTGCGCTCTGCCGCGAAGTAAACACGCGGGTCGCGTTCAGCGGAACTTTCCATCAGTGGATTATAGAGAGGCGGCTCACCGTGGGATATGGATAGGATCAGGTGCGTCTGCAAGCTTTTGATCGGAGGGAAGATATGCAGTCCGTTCTCGTTCTGGTGCTCGGCTTGGTCGTCGGCGCTCTCTCCGGTGTGATCGGGATCGGAGGTGGTGTCCTTATAGTCCCGGCACTCATCGATTCGATCGATGTCACTTCCCTTCCGGGCCTGCGTGACCGAGCTCTCATCGGGCTGATGGTCTACACCTTTGCCCGAGTAGGAGCGGCGATATCGATGAAGGTCGAGGATTTCTACGTGCAGGGCCGGCGAGGTTGGTCCGGCTTCATGAGAAGGGCGGCAAGGAACACGAGATGCCAACGCACCACCATCTCGACCGCTACTTAGACGAGTACATCAGGACAGCCGGCAGGAGATCTCGCTCGATGAGGTCGAGCGGATAGGGATCTGAGCACCGAAATCAAACTGACACTTCTGAATGCCAAATTGAACTTGATAACTCCAAAGTTGCATACAAACCTTCGTGTGCAGGCCTTACTCACATGGAAAGGCTTAGTAGCCTAGACAGAGTGACACCAGTCTCAGAAGTGGGCGTTTTCGGAATTTTGTAGACACCAGAGACACCCCACAGTTTTATAGAATTGAGCTTATAAGTGGATACGGATCCATGCACGTTCAGATATAGGATTTTGATCGTCGATGATGAGCCCAGCCTGCGGCAGGTCGGCAAGTTGCTCTTGGAAGCGCAAGGCTACGAGGTACACTGCGCGAGTGACGGGTTCGGGG
>JAABUW010008954.1_pt1 | contig 11551 bp, 6 predicted proteins | sample 5560081 | NCBI WGS metagenome assembly JAABUW01 (sample SAMN10711882, study PRJNA513363) | rock metagenome | isolation source: Antarctica rocks | place: Antarctica: Victoria Land, Knobhead sud | reverse complement strand
TGGAAAACCGGTTACCGGCAGACTTGAAGGTGACTGTTGACGGCTTCAGGTGGTAGAGATTTGTGTTTAGCTAGAAAACGAGCGGAACCAGTAGAGTTTTTTTCTAATCATAACGTCGATTGCTACAATCTCATGATCCGGCACATATCCCTCAATATTCGGCCTTCTTCCTCACCAGCTCAGGATGAATATCGCGGAGCTACTACCCTTCTGCGACTTTGCGTTGCTGAGCTCGCCAATGAAAAGCAAGCATGGTTGTCGGTCGAGTTTGAGGATTGATCGACGAAGCTGCAGGGGTCGTTCGAAAGGATGTTCTGAGCCAGGAAAATGTGCGAACCAAGAATAGGGGTGAACCAGTGTCAGGATTTTGTCTGTTGTTGTGTTTTGGCCGCTTCGGGCTTACGGTGATGTTATAGTACCGGTACTTCTACTAATACCGGAACATCTACCCTCCGGTATCACGCCCTGACGTCACATGGATAACCCAGTGTGCAACTTCGAAGAATTGCATCACTGCCACTTAGATGATTATTATTTTGCCTCATTGCAACCTCTTCTGCGGAGCTTCTCGGAAAATCCCAAAAACGGCTATCCCAAAACGTAGTAAATCACTACATTCCAATGACAATGTCATTCCTCAAGGCTCTACCGCGCAACTCCCTGCCTTTAGCACGCACTCGGGTGTTTTCGACTTCACCGTATGCTCGCAAATCAGCTATCGATGCAGCTAAAGAGGCAGCTAAAACTCTTGATCGGACCGTTGCTGATGCTGCAGTCAAGGGTATTGAGAGAGGTGGTACGTGATTATTTCATTCAATCCTAATCTCAACATTCTGCTCCATATACTGATATCTTCCATCAGAGGCCGCGACTCAGACCGTGAAAGAGACAGTCGGCATCAACACCTCAAAAGCCCAAGGTTCTGCATCTCACATGGCTGGTAAAGCGAAAGGCACTTCATCTGAAATGGCTGGTGAAGCGAAAGGGTCTGCATCTGAGATGGCTAGTGAAGCGAAACCACGAGGATCTGAGATGATGGGGCAGGCTAAGGGCAAGGTAGAGGAGATGAAAGGTTCCGCATCTCAGATGACTGGCGAAGCGCAAGGTTCTTCGTCTGAGATGGCTGGTGGAGCGAAAGGGTCGGCTTCTGAGATGGCTGGTGAAGCGAAATCAAAAGGATATGAGATGATGGGGCAGGCGAAGGGCAAGGCAAAGGAGGTGACGGGGCAGGCTAAAGGCAAGATGGAAGAGGTCAAGGGGAAGATGTGATGGGGTTATTTTGTGAGATTGTCGGCTTAGTAGTTACGTGTCAGGGCGGAAAGGCAAAGCATGGATTTGTTTAGCGACTTTACTATCTCACTCATGCAAAGGCCAGTGTCGGCGACAACGAGCTTTGATGAGTGCATTCCTTTGTTTTGCTACTCAAGTACGGCATAGTAAGTGGAGTCTTTGACTGCTTCCTTCTAGTTTGTCCTAGCAAGAAAAGCCTTCCGTCGATATTTGTCATTATCGATTCGACGTACAAGATGTTATGAGCGGTCACGTTTTAATTCCATCAATATGCGTACGGCGTTATGTAGCAAAGATCTCAATGGACGCTAAAGCTGCCCTGGTGAATTAGCTATAAGACAAGCCTCGCCCATTCATTCTATGGGCTCTTCATGCTGTGTCTGCCCTGGTGACGTACCCAGATGATATCAGAAGTGTTTCACGAGCTTGGGATTGAATCTCTCGTTCTCAAAGATAGCCCTGGTTTCCACGTGTACATGTAGTAAGCCTGAAGCTAAGGTTCTGATTTGAGAAGTGCATACCATTCGTCAAAGTGCCCCTAGCCATAACGAATCCAAGGATCAGGCATGATTCACGTAAGTTCTTCTAGCCACAGTTGTGACGGGGCGTTTCGTAGCAAGGCTTGTTGTACTTGTGTCCGGGATATCTCCAAGGAACACAGAAGATAATGAGGCCACCGGTATTCGTAACCAAGTCGAGGATTTCTTCTTCTTTTGGTCGAGGCTTACAACTCTCTCTGGCTATGCATGATACCGTATCTCGGGATTCAGACTCCGAAGGTACAACGAAAATTAAGGAACGCTCTAGAGCAACAGCGCCGTCAATTTTCCTCCAACTGTACACCGATCTACCTGCAAAGTATGGGGAGGAAAATTGCAGACAACAGGTGATCATAGCAATCAAGGGCTGACAAAGCCTTCCCACAGCTAGAATAACAGTATGAAGGGTGCCTCGAGTCTGCTACTCGCCAGGTTTCGAAGACCTTATCCTGCAAGACAAAGACCTTGATGGGCTGCTGGGGCTCTCACATCAGGGCTTGCTAGTTACATCGGCCCCCAAGAGCAAACCACTGGGGTTTTTGCGACCACGGTCTGTGAGCTTACAAGAGAATTGTATTGGGACAGTTTATGTCGTCTCGGTAAGATAGTCAGCAAAGGCCAGCAGTGACCCGCGTTACACAAAGCCAAAGTTGACGAGAGCAAACATCTTCTAGAGGACCCTCTTAAACAGGGAAATCTAACAGCAGGCTCTCTCTAATACTCTAGCCCGATCAGAACATACTTTCCCTGTCATCTATCGTTTTTTGAAGAAGAGTTTGTTTCGCACTGCATCAACTTTTCTTTTTTCAACAGCAGTTTCCATGGTTCATACGGGGTGCGCAGGCCACGGGACTGTCATCGACTGGAGTATTTCACCAATATACTCGAACACTGCGACGCGTTTGCTGAAATCGATGCACAGAAACCAAGATCTTCCTACAGGATCACAGTCTTGACATAGTCGTGCAGACTCCGAGTCCGTCCAGCGGTAAATTTGTTGATGGAAAATCGAGCCACCGAGTTCAGCCCTACAATAGCGCGCTTGCGAAACCCCTGCTGACCTCGAAACGTCGTGCGCCCCCCGAATCCACAATGGAGGACCAACTGCGCCTACACCTTTGGGTGTGCCAGCTGATCTTCTCACTCGTCCTCAACACTCACGGGGCTTTGTGTGCCTCGGGTCCCTCCGCAGAAGAGGCTCAGCCGAAGCCAGTCATCATTCCTAGATTAAGACATCTCCTTGCTCTGCCTGCACAAGTGTAGTCCTGAGACTTGGCACAACAAAGATAGTATTCGTCATAGGCAGCGACTTGGGTGTACCTGACTCACTCGTACTACATGACTGATCCGCCTCGTCGGCTTGCATAAATCTACATATATGGCCTATAGTCCATACTGCACCATCAAGGCGTCAACTTCACGCTTTGGTCTTGCCGATAATGGTGAGTTATGACTTCCATGTCGCGCGAAAACCCTGTATAGATAATAATTACGCCAGGCTACTTCCAAGACTCAAGTCGTGAGCGTTAATCGCTTTGGGTTGACAGAGATCCATACATCTCGACCCGCCGATGTGGATATTGTCTTTGTGCACGGTTTACAAGGCAATCCCCAAAATACATGGACGAGCGAAAAGTCGAAGATCTTCTGGCCGGAACAGTTGCTACCACCTATACTCGAGGAACAGCATGCACGAATTCTCGTATATGGCTATGATGCAGATATTACATCTTTTACGGATGGCGTTTCGAAGGATAAGATACACAACCATGCAGAGCATCTTGTTGCCGAGCTTGCTGCAAATCGACGAGTATGTCATCCTGCCACTGGCCCTGGTCTCCGAAACCCGTTGGAAAGAACTCATCACTAATAAAGGTGTGTAGATTAGAAAGGCCACTGAACGCCCAATAGTTTTCATAGCACATTCACTTGGCGGACTTGTTGTTAAGCGTGTAAGTACTCAGGCCTTGCCTCCCACTAAAAATTGCTGATGGGTCGGTATGTTCAGGCATTAATCTACTCGTCGGAAATTCGCGGTCCAAAGACCGAACACCTGCGTTCCATATTCGTGTCAACGTATGGTATTTTGTTCCTCGGAACTCCACATAAAGGTGCAGATGTTGCAAAATGGGGATCTCGTTTAGAATGGATATGCAGTGCCGTAATGCCACAAAACTCCACCGCGCCGCAATTAGTCGAGGCTTTGAAGACAAACAACGAGACTTTACAAAATATCGATCGTCAATTCATCCAGATCATGAATAGATATCATATTTACTTCTTTCATGAGGCAAAGCCTACGCATCTCAAAGGCTCCAATACCTCGCGATTTGTAAGTACTCGATCAGTTCGGAGTTTGAAGTTGAGTACCCTAACTTTGGTGCAGATCGTTGATGAAGAATCTGCTTCGCCAACAGTTCAGGACGTTGAGCGAGCGGGTATCCAAGCAGACCATTCCCACATGTGCAAATTCGAGAGCGAAAACTCCCCTGGCTTTGACCTCGTTGCCGAAGGTATACAAAGATATTCAGAAGACGCCCCAGGTACTATCAGGACACGGTGGGAGTCGGAAAAGGAGATGGGGAATATGCAGAAGAGAGCGGAGGCGGCGGAGCTACTACCACCTCTTTCTGGTTTGTGCCACCCTTTGTTGTTGGAATGAGCTAGACTGATAGCTCCAGAAAGTGTGAAAGGAACACCAAAGACCACTTCAGCCAGTACATCAGCCGGTAAGATGAGGGCACTTCCTTCTCCAGATGATCCGTCAGAGTCTCGGTCTTTGTTTGAAGCGGATTATGAAGTCGAGGAGGTTGATGACAAGGTGGAAATGACGCGCTGAATCCACTTCATCTTGAGCTGTCGTCAGAAATATCTCATGGATTACGCATTACGAGCAGTCTTATGTATGATATAGCTGCAACTCAGATTTGCTGATTTGCTATATTTTCTGTAGGTAACTCCACAATCAATCTCTCAAAAGATTTCCCTTTACCTCCGAAACCAGAAACGAGGGATGATGGCATGAACACTGAATCTCCTACAAAGCCTACAGAACCGTATTTCATTGTCCCTCCTGGTTTCCGCGCGAATACCTACTTTGTAGGTATGGAGAAGGAGCTACAGCAGGTAGATTGCCACCTTTTTGACAAACGGCGGCAAGATGGCTCAGCCTGCGTCCTGATCCATGGTCAGCCAGGTGGCGGAAAGTCACACCTAGCTCGTCAATATGTTAACAAGAATCGCAAAAAGTTTAGTGGTGGTGTCTTCTGGATCATCGCAAAACTAAGAGAGGAGAGGTACCAAGCGTTCTGGAACATTTACACCAAGGTTGTAGCAAGGGATGCTCCTGAGTTGTACACAAAAGCCACTGGAGACGAGTTTGTTGACATTGTGAAGTCTTGGTTTGAGTCAAGACAGGAATGGCTGATAGTTTTTGACGGTATCGTTATTGAAAAAGATGGAGATGCAACGGAGCTCACACGATTCGTTCCGGACAGTCGGAATTCCAGCATAATCTACGTCTCAAGAGCCAAGAATCTTGAGTCGAAACAACGGCTCTTGAGACCCTATCCGATAAAAGTTCCACCTCTCAAGGAAGAAGACGCACGAAAGCTACTTTTCGACGAATTACACATGAAGAAGCCAACCGAGGCGGATATCAAAAGTGCGACTGAATGGGTTAGAAAGGTTGGAGGGTTGCCACTTGCCATTGATGCACTTTGTCATCGTCTGGCAGATACCCATGAGCCTCTCACAAAAGTCAACATAAAGTCCTTTTCGACAGATTCCAAGATGGGAACCACGTACAACAGCATTCTTGACGATTTGTTGGCCTTGGGTCATACTGAGGCATGGAATTTCATCAACCTTTTATCATTCTTTGGGCAACATGTCCCTGTGGAGATGGTTCATCTTGGGCTTAGGTCACTTCGAGGCGACGACATTGAGGTGAAGTCGCGGGAGAACGGAGGAAAGCCTGATATGAACGTGACTTTCAAGGTCTTAATGAGGTATGCCCTCATCGAAAGAAACGAGCCGGATGACAGAAATTCAATGTCCTCCAGCCGTGATAGTTTGGTTGAACCAGAGCCCATTGACATGTTGAAGATACACAGCGTGGTCCAGAAGTTTTGTTGCGATTCTTTAAATGGCAAGAGAGTTCTCCCAAAATGGCTGGGCTATGCTGTTGGATTGTTCGCCTATTCATACGATCAAGCAGACAAGAGAATCAAGCAAAAGCCAGAGCCTGGTCGTGTTTCTGATTATCGAGAGTACCAAATTCATGGCAAGAGGTTGTGGGAGAATTCTATGGCCTATGAATCAAAATTTCAGCCGCTGGAGGGCATTCGTGCAAAGCTCGAACCGGTACTAGCATCAATTGCCACAGAAATTCAACTCCGAGAACCAGGCTCGTCTCAAGAAAGTGTAGGGAGAGGGGTTTTCCAAATCTCAATCTTCGATAGAACGAGCAGCTCTTCGGAATCGGCAGAGTCAGAGGCACGAACGCCTGATCATCCACCATACCCACTGCAGATGCCAAATGAGAATACCTGGGGTATGGATCATAGCAAGTCTTCGATCGACTCTCCAGCGAGCTACGGCACAAGTTCGCCTCGATACGAGCCAAGAATCGTTGAGAATAGTCCTACACCCCGCTATCCGGCCTCCATTCCTGACGATGGCTACGACAGTGATAGAGAAGGGTTGGCGTCATATCCGATGCAGAAGAATTGGTCTGATGCTACTACACGTCCCCGTGCTCCAACTCTAGAAGGTCAAGGTGAAGGCTGGCAAGTCGTGGCTTCTAATAGGAAGGGGAGAAGGCCGGGTAGTCGCCGTGATCTTGGGAGCTTCCGATCTACTCCGGCAAGAGCTAAGATCAATAGGGATTTTGCTACTGGCTCGGTCTCTTGGGCTGTACAAGGATCAAAGGATTCGTCAAAGCCTCCTAACGCTTTCACGTCGTTGTCGGAGGTGCAGCACCGCAGCCCGCCACCATCACGAGATGGAGAGAGCTTCTGGCGGCGGCTAAGTCCAGGTCGTACCACAAAGCCTATACCCACTTATGCTGGTGTCGCTGCTGGACAATTTCAGCGACCATCTTCGGCCCATCCTTTAGTAGTGGCTAATGGAAAATCACCATTAACACGACAGACGAACTCTCCCACGGCGTCTCTACATAGAGAACGTGGTAGATCTCCTGATAGTGTAAAGGCAGGCAATGCGCAGCAATCACCTCGGGCCGCTGACTACGTTCCCGGCCACAAAACTCACTCCGACCCGAATATTAGTGCTCATTTCTCTTCTCCATCTTCAGGGTACGCCAGCCCCCTAGGAAACACCGTACGTTCCCCATCTTCTGGCTTACAATATGTTACTGGCCCCGGTTCGGACGTTTCAGAGGCCTCACAACCGAGATATATAAACGAAACCTTTACTTATGTCCCACCGCCTATCATTGGGGTGAACCCAGCACCGCTTCCACTTGATGAAGCTGTTACTATAACCACAACGAGACGTATTCTTCCCGATTTACACGGCGAACAACCACTTGTCTACCCATCACCTCCATCATTACACCATACGCCATCACCTCGGAGTATCCCCATCAGCCCTCTTCAACAGGTACCACTTTACCCTGCTATCATACCAGCCGGTTACTCCTCTCAACCCATGTCCCGCGAAGGCTCTCGTCAATCCCATGCCTCCGCAGCCGAAACTGAACCCGTCCGTTACCCCTCCCAAGTCTCCTTTCCCTGGAACGTCACCTCCCTCGGCTCCCCACCCCCCAACCGCCTCCCCGATGGCCGCCCCATCCGCAAATCCCCCAAATCCTCCACCCAAGCCTTCCCCGCCGTTCTCGAAAACGTCTTACCCCACACTTCCACCGACCGCCTCTCCAGCGCCGGCAGCTGGACCTCTCCCATTGCCTCGCCCCCAGTCAACACCGCCCTCTCCCGCACCAGCTCCGGCCCCGGTCTGGCCCTCGATGCCGGCAACGCCCTCGGTATCATCCCCGCCAGCGGTGTCGCCCACTACGCCCGCGAAATCGTCCAGTTCGGCTCCCACTCCCCCATCAGTGTCGAGGACGCCCGCCGACGCACCTGGGAGCACGAGCAGCGTCTGCGCCGTGATAGGGAGGATGCGGCGCTGAGGGATCGCATGAACGAGGTCGAAGATCAGAGACTGCGCATGCGACGGTCGGAGGATTGGGCGAGGGGGGTGTATAGAGGCAGGGCGCCGTATCCGGATGTGGATTTGATGCCGATGGATGGGGCGGGGGTGGTGGGTAGGGATGGAGGGAGGAGGAGGGGGTATAGTGCGCCTGAGAGCCCGAGGGTGCAGATACGGACGGGGATGGATTTCTGATTTGTGACGGAGGGTGAAAACTTGCATTATGCGCGGCGTTTTCTTTTTTTCCTTTTTGATTCATTCCCACGGGCGTTCTACAAGGGTTTTGACGCATTTACAAGAAGCTAGAAGAGCAAGCCGGTAGTAATGGGGTGTGAAGGATTAAAAGTGGGCATTTGTAGCGAAGCATCTATGGGAGACGGTAATGGTAATGTGAAAAATGCTGAGATGGGATCTTAGGTAGGTTTATAGATGACATACAGTATCTATTAAATCCTCGCCCCATTCAACCGAAGCTTTTTTGAGTTTGTTCGATATCTGATTCGTAGCTTTGTGGAATAACCCCTCTAATGAGAAACGATGATGGATGATATGCTTACTGCGCGCATGAATTTCTTGAAACAAGAGCGTAGTTGGCTGCTGTAGGGAGCGAACAGTGAGGAGTGGGCGTATTCAAGGGAAGTGTTAATGATGAATAAGACAGTGGGTTGCGAGTGGAATTGAAGGTGGCACCCATTTCAGGGTGCTGAAGGTTAGGATATCACATCGGACGGAAGGCCTAAAAAGTATCTGCACATTTTCGATTTCATCGACACAAATGACTAAACTATTGCTGGGTGTTCAAAGATCGGCGTGAAATTAGCATCATCACAACAAATGTATGAATATGTCATTCCATCACAAGTGTAAAGAACTTGATGTCCAAAAAGACGAAGAAGCTTTATATAACAAATAAGCGCTACAATTTTTGCCTTCGGGCATTTGGTCAATTTGAAACGATACAGAGAAGATTAGCATGGCCCCTGCACTAAGGATGACACGCTCAATCAAGGAGAAGCTAAAAAATTTAGTCCAGAAATGTAGAAATCACGTGACCTACTTGAAAAAGTACGAGGTCTTAGGTTCAATTAGCATCAGCGCAAAATGTCAACCTCAAAGAAATCCTATCATAAGTTCGCAATTGTTGTAAAATCTCGGAAATGCTTTTTAGTGAAATGCTGAGACCCCATACAAGCACCAGTTACGCTTGCTGTTCAGCGTACCGTAAGTATGGCAACCGGTAAGCTATCAAATTTCAAGTTAACTTATATCTCACGGTCAAGTCTCACGATGATCAAGACGGGAGTATGCTTATGATATTGTCTCTGTCCAAAGTACTGTTCAGACTAAGATAGGTAATAATAACGATATCTGCATTAGACAGGCTTCCTATATACTTCCTATATGTCTATGACCTGCTTTTGACGGGTTTTATTAACGAGTATTTCGACTTGCATTGATCTGCTATTGACGGGCTTCTGAGCGGGCTTTTGACGAGTATCTCGATTTGCGTGCAGCCAGGCTTCGTTCCCTGGTTCAACAGGGGGCCCGAAGCATGTTCTTGGCGAAGACTTCGCAGGTTTTCTTATTCGATTGCGAGACTGTCACAAGGCGTAGTCGAGCATACAGTTGCTGGTTGACGAAAGCAAGGACGAGGGGATTGGGACGGAGAGACAGTGGGTGTTCGGTGCTGATGGGTGTAGAATCGAGCTTGACCGGAATCGTGGGGTTCGGGATCAAGGGGATTATGAGGGGGGATGGTTGGGAGAAGGAACGGTATGGAAAGGGGATGATGTGGGAGGGGAAGGATGGGGAGAGGCGACGTGGAGAAGCGATATCGAAGAACGGGAAATACGAAAAAGATGCTAAATAGCAGCATAGAATCGATGTGAAAGAGATATAAAGAAACAAGAATAAAACCGGTGTAGACATTCGATGAAAAAGTAAAAGTCGATGCAAAAAAGCGTTAGTGCTCAAGAACTCATCTGAACAGAATACGAAGCGGAAAAAACGAAAGCAGTTCGAGGAACGTGCTACGCAAAGACAAGAAACTATATCAGTACTGGCGACGAATGTAGCGAAAAACCCCATCTAGAAAGGTAATACTGTCATAAACTATTCCTGCTCACCAAGAAACCAGACTTAAACATCTAAGATTTCCACGGACCACCGTGATAAGCCGCATCTATTCCATAGCGCAACCACATGTTAGAAACGCCATGTGGAAAAATCGTCACTCTCGCCTAGGCGCTGTCTCTTGTTCATGGAAACCGACCTCGTCCGTTCCCTATAACTCGCACAAGTTTCCACATCCACTGTAGAAATCTGGAATGGCTAGAAAACCATCATCATTCAAAAGTTGTTGCGATGCAGCGTCTGTACGGCTCCGTGGAGAGCCCGCGAGCTTGGCTTTGTCTTCGAGCATTCTTTAACGGTCTTGGCGTCGACGGAGTCTACTATTACTGGGCGGTAGAGGTGGAATTGCGGGGTTGGCATCAGGTTGCCTTTTGTTGAGTGCTGCGAGAAGTATCCTTTATTTAGTGATTGCAAGATAAGCATTTGACTCCCTTGTAGCTTCAATTCGAAATTTGATATCACAGCAGACTCACGGCCCATGAGCCTTTCGTTGAGATTCAGCAATGTGCTGTAAGAACAGCTTAGAAGACGGAATTGGTCGGTTGATAGCAATTGGTCAATACGTGCTTGCCAGGTAACACCTACACTCTCGCGTCTCCAAGAAAGTTAGCATCATGGATCCGAGCGTTTCGGATCCGTTTCGAGGTCCTAGACCGCGTCTTCTTCGGGATGCGACGTGGGTCCCATATAGCTCCAATCCACACCCTCCCGTAGCGCTGCTTAGCCCTTTGGCGACTTCAAACGAGCTTTGGGGCTTAGACTAAAATCGTGGAGAAGAAGTACGAGAGGGTTTGGGCGGACTATGGATTTGACATAGCCGTTAGAGGAATTAGCGCTTAGGAGCTAGACCTGGGGCAAACAGCGACTTGGTGGGCTGTAGACTTGGAAAGACGTGCTGAAGTGCAACTGAGCCTTAAATTGTTGACTGCATGGGATTTGAGCACGGAAAAGAAGGCCGAGATTCTGGCGTCCTTTCGGGTACTGCATACATAGAAAGATGAGCGAATCTCCCTTCCAAAAATATACTGTACTGCCTGACCAGCCTTACAAGATCCTGATCCTTGGAATAATTGTCCATGTTCACGTTCTGACCCATCTTTGGCAGTAAGGCCCTGATCTAGTCGTTTGTCAATATCGCCCGATTTGACGATCAAAGTCACCTGTATCCATGATCTCTCAAAAATTTAGCCTGCGTTGTCCCACGTCGAAATCTTACTCACCTGTACCTGATGAGTTATCTCAGATTCTACGATACTCTGAGCCTAACTCATTCCGTGCAAGTCATATATGTTTCCACCTTCACTTGGCTAACTGTAAAGATCATCACTGTCTAAGTGTCCTTCTTTGCTAACGGCCTCGGGTCGCCACGTAGAACTTACGATTTGGCATGCTAAGAAGGGACGTTTTCATGTCTT
>JAABUW010008953.1_pt1 | contig 11552 bp, 17 predicted proteins | sample 5560081 | NCBI WGS metagenome assembly JAABUW01 (sample SAMN10711882, study PRJNA513363) | rock metagenome | isolation source: Antarctica rocks | place: Antarctica: Victoria Land, Knobhead sud | reverse complement strand
GGAAGCTGCTGCTGAAACTAGGGCAGCAGCTGCTGAGCATTCTCTCCTGCAGCTGAAGTCTGTGAGCCAGATGGTTCTGGACCTGCGTGAGGTACCGTCATCCTCATCTGTGCTCGTTGATGCACTTGCTCATGGCGTTGCTGCTTTATGCTTTATACCTTGATATGTAGCGCCAAAAGCTAGCTGGGTGGCAGTGTGTCATGTCATATCACTTGTTTCAAAGTGGGCGCCTACAACCATGTGCTTTATGATGGATCGTCATTTAATGTGACAATAGGTCACAGGTTGGTTGAACAGGTCATGCACAGCAGCTGACTGGTCTGTGCTGTTTTGGGCTACAGGACAAGCAACAGCATGACCGCCGCCTGCATGAGTTAGAAGCCTCTGTTGCCCTCATGCAGCAGCAACGCCAGCAGTCATAACAGCATGAGGGGACTAGCTTGTCAAACAAGAGAGACAGAAATGTGGAGTGCACGCAAACCGCGCGGTTTGTGGCATAAGCACTGGCAGACAGCTGATGTTGTGCCAAACATTGGGGTGGGACATGAACACAGAAAACCCTCAATTAGCTGAAACATACTTACTTAGTCTTGCTGCTGCAAAATCCTTGACCAAAAGAGTTTGCAACCACAGAATAACTGCTGCTTTTTTGGCTCATTGTGTTTGACGTCCGCTTTGGTCATGATCATGCATCCTTTCATCTACCTGTAAGGCGTCCTGGGTTTGCAGTATGCGCTGCAGTCGCTTTTGACATTGCAGCATAGCAAACTAGCTTCACAAACCCTGTAAACCCTTGTTTGCGACACAAAATTCCAACTGGCAAACTTCTTCTTGCGGCAATGTTTAGCAAGGGCAGGGCAACATGAAATTGTTGGCATCCGCCCTGCAGGACGGTAGGTTGACCGTCAGGCCTCGAGCCGGTTGACGCAAAGACAATAAGCTTGGCCACGGCTTTGCGACGAGCATATAAGGTCATCATGCCCGTATGCAGAAGTCAGCACCGCATTATAAACTTCAAGACGACCTATACTGGAAGTTGCTGTTGCTTTCAGACTCTCACAGGTTGCAGCCCTTTCTGCGTGATCTCGACACGCACGTCGCATCTGCTGTGCCTCAGCAGAATACAGCGACTATAGGAGCTTGTGCGTGTAGAGACGGCATAGTGTAGCCGTTGAATTTGCTGGGAGGACAGCAAAAGTGAGTCTGGCTGACACTACCCTACAGTTGACTCTCACCTTGCTGGCTTTGCTCACCTTCTGGCATCTCATCCGGCCCGTCTGCCCTGCAGGCAACTCTGCATATGGACAGCAAGCCGAGCTGCCGTAAAGATGCCATCGAATTTGTTTGGAGACAACCAGACACAGCTTTGATCTTCACAGAAGCAAAGCATCGCTGCTGCTTTGGCCAAGGACACAGATCATACAGCCAGTTTGTACTTCCTTGCTCCACTTCCAGAGCAATGGCTGGGCACGCTCAAGGAATTGCTTGCACCAACAGGTACTCTCCTGGTCTGTGGCAAACTTTGCATGGAACTTTATAAAGCATCTGAGCAGAGTCGCTGCAGCCTCTCAGCTTGGCCTGTGGCTTGAGGGTTTGTTGTGGATTTTTTTGCTTCTGAGAACAGGCAATGCAGCGTCTCAGCCTTGCCTGAGACTTTGCTGTTGATCTCACAGCAAAGCTCAAAGGCATTGTGTTACAGCAGTGGAGCAGAATCAACACAGCCTCTCAGCCTTGTCTGTGGCTTGAGGAATTGCTGTTGACTTTCTGTGCATACCTAGCTTGCCTGCATCTTGACCCTGCTGCTGAGAAAAGTCAATGCAGCCTCTAAGCCTTGTTTGTGGCTTGAGGGGTTGCTGCTGATGTCACAGCATATTTAAAAGGCATTGTCACATAGTTGTAGAGTACATAACCACAGTTTCTCGGTTTTGTCTGTGGCTTGAGGCATACCAAGCTTGCCTGCACCTACACAAAGCTTCACAGAGTGAACGCATCCTCTCAGCCTTGTCTGTGGCTTGAGGGTCTGCTGTTAACAATTATGCATACCCAGCATAAATGCCACCTGACAAGACACAAACCAGCTTGTCAGCCTTGCCCATGGCTTGAGGGTTTGTGTTTGGGCATGCACCGTCATTTTTCCTCCATGGGAGATGTCGCTTAAGGAGTAGTCAATCGACTTGATTTCAGCTGTGATATGTTTATACGCAAGGTCTTAGTAAAGCCCTTTTTGGTGTGTGTGGCTTGAGGGTTTGCTGTTGATCTCACAGCATATCTAGTATTTTGTTGTCATGTAGCTGTAGAACCACTCAGTGCTGGATTATTGTGTGGCTTTGTTTTTTCTGTACGACACATGACCATTGCAAACACAACAGTGTACAGATGTTGACTTGAGGTGTCACGTTATTGCAGGGCTTGGTACTGATGATTCCAAGTTTGAACAGATTCTCAGTCTGCTCAAGGCCAAGGCAAACCCAAAAGCATCACCCATCTCCAATGTTGGGTCAGCAGAAGCAGATTCTATCCTGCTAGAGTTGGGATTTCTACAAGAGGATGGCAACAAGGCATACCCTATTGTGGTACCAGCTGAAGCGCCAGATTGCAGCTCATTCGATTACTCACAGTTCTCATCGGCGGACAATGGCACTCCTGGGCTTTTGAAACATCACCAGAAGCAGTTGACTCAATTTGGAGTTCGTTTTGGCAGAAGCTATTTTGAGATACATGATGTTCACACCAGAAGAGATCTAAATCTGCTACTACCATCGGGTATATCATACGGTGGAGGGTTGGATGGGGTTGTAGCACCATGGGGGTTGGCAAAGGCTGGTGCCGTCACAGAAATGCGTATCGCCTATGAGCACAAGCAATCAGCGGCCCAGAAGCAGTTGTACCGAGAAGCACATCCAGAAGGCTTTGAGGTAAATCTGCTGCTGCACCCATATTACAGTGCGTCTTCTGGCAAGAATCTCCACAACTTATTTCATCACGACTGCAGCGCTTGCAAGGGCTCCAATTGGAAGGGCATTGCCACTACTGTTCAAAACGGCTGGCTTGCTCGTGTGTGTACAGCTTATTGGGCGAGTCAAGTGTGGTCGCATATGGGTAGTTCTACATGGCCATAACTTGCTTTTGCCACCTGCATTTGCCTCATTTAATCCCTTTGCAACGCAGGGCAAGCAGTCAGAGTCTGGTGATGAGCAAATAACATTTACCGGCAGGCGCAAAGGGCAATCTGTTGTTGCATTGTTGGCTGCTTGTGCACTGAACAGCTATCCGATGTTACTTGATCTCACTGATGGGGCTACGCACCATGTGCTGCAGCTCACTGGCACCTCCTTGATTTGCTGGACCAATCTGATGCCACAACAAGCATACTATAAGCAGGCAGAGTGGCTGGCCAGACCAGAAGCAGCTCAGCGCCAACATACTCTTGAGTCCATCCCAGAGGATGATGCAGCTCCACTGAAGAAGATGCGCTTGTGCAGGCCCGAGGCAGCAACAATGGCTCAGTTATCCCCTGAACTTCTAGACGATTTGTCACCTGCCGAAAGGGTGGGCAGGGCGTACCATGTGTTGGACAGTATTGCTGATGTTGCATCTCCTTTGCCAATGCCAGATGCAGTAGCAGCATGGTACGGACATTGAAACAATCCTCATAGGCGATTTGATGTACATTGGCAGGTCATTAAATCTGGTTTTGTGGTTACGGCCGACAGCCAGCTAGAGTACAAGTGGTCTTTGCAGGTCCAGGTATGTGCCTAACCTACAAAATAGCTGTCAAATTCCAGACCTCAGCTGAGCATAACGGTTTATTGTTCTGTAGATGATGCATTTGAAGCGTGTTGCAAGAACAAGTCACCACTTCAATTCTACATTTCCTGTCTTTAGGACTCATCAGGGGAGTCAACAGACAACAACTGGGAAAACAACTAAGCACTTAATGTTCAGGGCGTTCAACAATAAAGCACCAATGAAATTGCAGTAGTGATGCTGTAATGAAGGATGGCGCTAGTACCGCGACGCCGTGTAGATGCTCTACACTAATCTAGCTCTACAGAGATTAGAAGCCAAGCTAAAAGTGGACTGGCCAAAGCAGATTGTCTTTGTGCAAAATGCCCTGCAACCCAAGGGCTTCAACAACATTGGAGTTGATTTTGCTAGGTGTTTATCTCTAATTACATATCGTGATTAGTGCTGTTCAAGCTAATGTCATGCTAACAACAGACTGCATGTCTCTGTTTCACAAACTATGCAACATACCGCTCGATTGGTTGTGCACCAGCCACTCTGCAATCCAGCCCTTGGCACGCGATCCAAGGGTGACTCAGCAGCTGGATGGCTGTGCTTGCCTGCCCTACAGGCTGAGATATGAGCTGCTTGAAAGACATGCCAGAAGGGCTCAAGCGCTGCTGCATTGCATCAAGATGACACAGCATTCTACCTAACAGGCAGATGTCAGATGCTTTTGTATATTTTGTGTCTTGCAGCAGATCTTCCCAGATGCGCATATGGATTTCTGGTGTCTTATCTGCCCAATGACATGTCTCCAGATCCAGCAAAAAGTAGGCCCTGTCAACAGTGCATGCCACATTTGCCCAGCGCAAGTCTCGGTGCACCAAGCCAGCCTGCAGTTAAGAAACAGCAAACCATCATTTCAGATTGACAGTGGGAATGCTGCACTCTGTCAAGGTGGTATGTATGGGGCAAAGGCATGGATGCATGGTGTGTTGCATGTCGCAAAGCAATGTCTGCATCAGGGCTCTGTGTGTATCACAAAGACTGGTGAAGCTGTTGAGAAAGCTGTTAACAGCTAGGGACCTCGCAGCTGATGTAAGTGGCATGCAGCAAACTGCACACACGCAAACCCACAAGGTCACCTTGTGCAGAGCCTCTAAACCATACAGGCAGCCATGAGCTGCCCGTGCCAATTGTGCTTCATCCTTTGGCGTAGCGTCTGCACCACGCAGACCCACAGGCTGCATCACAATGCCGTAGTGGTCATTGGTAAGATTTGGGATGGACAAGCTGCGCTTGCGACCAGTGCTGATTGAACCAGATTCATGGATGGCAGGGACTTCAATTGCATGCACAATGCCAGCGCTGTCTCTGGTGGCTCTGTACACTTCTTCCAGGAGCTTGATGTCTGTGAACCAGGCAGCCCAAAAATTACTCCAGCCCTTGATAACTTTGTGCACGCAGAGATCTGACCTGAACACCCTGCATCAACAAAATCAGTTGATTGACCCTGCATGTCAACATGTTTGTAACTAACACAAATACATAGGTACAATTTAAGAATTGCATTGGAAAGCTGAGACAAACGTGAAAACCAATTGGCATTCAATACTCAAACTGACTGCGCTCACAATTCTCGGATGTAGCCTTTTGGGTCAGGGCTGACTTGCAGCTGATCCACTGGCAAAACCTCTTGGGGTAGGTAGCTCTCCACTGCTCGCAGTATCCTGTGAAGGTTCACAGCTGCTAACAGCAATCTGACACGCCCTGACACAGTATCCAGCATGATCTTTGACCCAACAGCCTTTGGGTGTGCAACATTGCCTCTTTCAATGATGTAGAACTGGATGTGTGTCTTGGCAGCAGCAAATGTTACCAAATACGGTAGCTGGCCGTAGTACAATGTAGACCACCGAGCTGTCGTGGCTGCAGTACACAAATCCAAACATTAAACTTGTTAAAGAAGGCCATCAGAAGCACCAGCCGTGCTCATGCATTGCAATATTCCTTCTGACATTGGCTGTGGCACGTTCTGATGTGCCATTTGGCATCACTTCATGAAGCATACTGCAAACCTGCCATGCGGTGCCCTACGAACATGAATGACAAACATGGCAAAAGACATAAAAGCACACAAGCAGCGCAGCACCTCTGAGGTCCTCAACTGCCTCTGTCAGAGACTCAGCTTTCTCTTTCCACTTCATGAGCAGTCTGCGATCATCATTGCTGCGTATTACCCCATCAGGACGCAGGCTGGCACTTTTTTCTGACAACAAGGTCATAGTGCTGTCTGGAGCACCCTTGTCACGTACTGGCAGAAGCCTTGGTGGGACTCAGGCGCTAGACTGTCAAGTTCTTGCAAAGGAACAATCAGGCCCTGATTGACATTATGCATTGTATCTGGCTCGCCCCCAAGCCAAAGCTTGAATGTGAGCTGAGTGGAGACAAGTCTTGCCAATTTTGCAGCTGAGCCGTCATCCACAACAAACATTCGCCTCAGACTCGAGTTGGCCCCAAAACTGTCAAAAACATCCTTCTGGATCGGGATGAGACGAGCAGGCTGTGCAAACAACATGATTGCAAGCTGGTCAGGACTCTGTGGCAGGGCAAGCAGTGCCGGCTGCAACAGACCTTCGCAGTGTATGTCTGACGTGTCCTCAACAGTGGCCACTGCAATCAACTGAAATAGGGTCACTAGATTCACCCATTGAAAAGCAATTTGCTGTCAGAGGAAACGTCTCAGACAAGTAGCACTGAAGTCCATTCAGGTGCATTCAAGCTGAAGGCTGAGAGCCTGCAACTCTGCCCAATTACTTTGGGGCATCTGCACTAATGTCAACAAAGCATTTCAAGCCACAGACAAGGCTGATAGACTACATCGATTGCCTGCAAATGCCATGGGCCCTTATAGTGGAGTTTGCACAGAATTTAAAGCAACCCCTCAAGCCACAGAAGAGGCTGAAAGGCCGCATTGAAACTGCTCAGAAGCTTGGTGTATATGCAGGGAAGCTGGCTATGTCTCAAGCCCAGACAAAGCTGAGAGGTTGTGTTGATTCGGCTGTATTGCTGTGTGCCAAGGCCTTCTAAATATGCTGTCAGAACAACAGCAACCTCTCAAGCCACAGACAAGGCTGAGAGGCTGCATTAACTCTTCTCATAAGCAAGGTGAAGATGCAGGCAAGCCAGGTATGCACAGAAGTCAACAGCAATTTCCTCCAGACACAAGAGAGGCTGTGAGGCTGCTTTCTTCAAACCCATAAGTCAAAAGAGTAACAAATAGCACTGACCAGCTTGACGTTGCAGTGTAAGAATGTAAGAAGAGCCTGGCTTCAATAGCTGTTCACCGCCCACTCTTTTTGAGCTGCCTTCTTCTTGCAGGGTGCCAACCCAGCTTGTGTTTTCCTCCAGTAGTGCTTGCTTTGCTTGTGCAACACTCAGAGGACTATCATAATGCACAACAGTCACGTCCTCTTGGCCTTGCCGTATCTTGAATGTGATTTCGCTCATGCACTGCACAACGAGCTGTTTTGAGCTGTAAACGTGTTTCTGCAATGAGCACGCAAGCCAGGAGACAATCACGCTCCTCAGCGAAGTCTTTATCAAGTTGAGCAATAGAAGCAAACCTGCCAATCTAACTGGCGCAAGGACCTCAAGCTAATCGTCCTCCAAGACTGTGCTCAGATTGCTGCACCTCATAAAACCCCTCATCTGAAACAGGAAGCTGAGTCCAGAAGAGCGTCGTGTAACTTCCAGGTCGCGGTGAATGGGGTACGCCTATTGAGGCCAATCACATGAACATCAGGCGTCCGGCCAAGCGTGCTAACGGCAGCAGCTTTGCACCTAACTGTCCTCCGCCCCGGTTGAGCAAGCTCCGTGTAGCTCCGTGCAGCTCCGTGCAGCAAAGGGTACAGCTCCGAGACCAGAGGATGGGATGCAAGGGCTCTTGTTAACTAGGTTCCGCTTAATGACCGTACAACTTGTGTTGCATAGGAAAGCATGCCACACGTCAAAACCATTAACGGCGCTGCGGCACTGTGCGTGTGTAAGCCATTCAGGACCAGCACTCGACCTCACGCCCCTCCGAGCAGAAACACCACCAGGACAAGGGCCGGTCCGGTGAAAGAGGCAGAGACACCGGCGATAGATGTCACGGTAATGCTACCACCCAGCAGCCAATGGTGTCTGCACGCACTCAACGTGTCAAGCAAACCAAGCTGGCACGACAGTTGACTTGTACCCACAGACCAAGACCTTGAACGAAGGTATTGCGCGGTTCTATGATGAGTCTTCTGGGCTATGGGAGTCTATGTGGGGGGAGCACATGCACCACGGTAAGGTCACAGGGTTATTTCGATTACCAACACATGCTTCTGCTGTGCGTATGTGCTGCACCATCTCACTTGCAATCACACCCTGCGAAGCAAAATACTTGCATGTAGATTGTGACCAACATACATTGTTTGCACAGGCTATTACCCCAAAGGTGGCCCAACCAAATCAAACTTGGAGGCCCAAATTGACATGATTGACGAATCTCTAAGATGGGCTGATATAGACCAAGCTACTGAGGTGGTGTTCTGCTATGTTGCATGGCAGCCTGATACATTATCTGACTTTGCATCCTGAGCTGTCACGCCATCATCCCAGATAGTGAAGCTGACCTGTAAGTCCGACTGCTTGCAGATGGTAGACGTAGGTTGTGGCATTGGCGGCAGCAGTAGACACATTTCCAAGAAGTTTGGCTGCAGGGCAGAAGGCATCACACTCTCACCTGTGCAGGTATTGCTTGCATTTGTCAGCTATCATGCCACATTGAGCACCAACAATCCACTGCCACCCTTGCATGACAAATGCATAGTGCATCATCCCTGAATGCGGCGCTGCTCATGCTGCTGCTGCTCATGCTGCTACTGCTGTCCTGGGCAGCCCGATATAATACTTGGCTTCTCATTAAATTGACGCCGCAAGGTGTAGCCTTTTCTTTTTCTTTTCTGCTGCTGCTGCTGCCGCTGCTGCTGTCAATTTGTGGCATGACATTGCTTCAAGCTTACACCATGCATGCCACACATCTTGCAGCAAGTGTGTCTTGGCAATGGCACTAACTCTTCATACTGCAGGCAGACAGGGCAAACAGCATATCACAAAGTCAAGGCCTAGGTGAGAAGGTAAACTATCAGGTAGCAGATGCGCTGCACCAGCCATTCAGAGATGGGCAGTTTGACCTGATCTGGTCAATGGAGAGCGGTGAGCATATGCCAGATAAAGCCCAGTTCATCAGTGAGCTTTCAAGAGTGTGCAAGCCTGGTGGCAAAATCCTTATCGTCACCTGGTGTCACAGGTAAGCATTAGAAACAAGGGGAAAATGCAATATGCCTTTTGGCATTGATTTATGTGATACACATGTACATTGAGATTGAGCTTCCATGTATGGGAGCACCACCCACAGCTGCAGATGAGCACAGAAATTCAATGTTCAATACACGACCATTCATGCAGTGACATCACATACTGCACTTTTACGCTGACACGGTTCTGAAGCCTTAGCTTGATATTGCATGCATGTAACAGTGTGCGTTGGGACATGCAGCTTGAATTGCATACACCAACACCCAGTAATGGATGGCATGCTTGAGTCATATGATTGCCTGGTGACTTGACCTGACATCATTGCATGTACATGTGCACTGTCAATTGTTGGACCATGAATGAACCAGGTCCCTGCTGCATATCAGAGACAAAACTTGCTTAGCTATCAGTCTTCTTACCACAGCTATGTTGCATGCAGAAACCTACAGCCCGGTGAGTCTCAACTAAAGGCAAATGAGGAGGCTCTTCTAGATAGCATCTGCAAAGCATACTACCTTCCTAAGTGGTGCTCAATCAATGACTATGAGAAGCTATTCAAGGAGAATGGCCTGCAAGGAGTCAAGACTGCTGACTGGTCTGAGGAGGTAGCACCTTTCTGGGGTGCTGTCATCAAGTCTGCTCTGAGCACACAGGGCGTCATGGGTCTCTTCAAGGCCGGCCTTACAACCATCAAGGTGATTTCAGCTACAGTCACCACAGCATGCTTCCTCCGACCAACAGCAAGCTAAGCTTTGGCCCAAAGCTCACTTTGAAAGTCTTGCTGGCGTCTGTGTGCTTCTCAGAGATTGCAAACATCTGAAACCTGTGGCAGTTTTGTGTCAGACGCAGCAACCTATACAGGCTGTGGATCTGCCAGCTGCTGCATTTGTTGTGCTTCCTTTAATGTAGCCTTTTAACTGGCTTCTTGGCATGCATGTTAATTCTTCATTGATCTCAGCCACAACTGTCATTGAGTATGTATGTCATGGTGTTGCAGGGCGCCTTGGTCATGCCCTTGATGTCCAGAGGGTTCAACAAAGGTGTTGTGAAGTTCAACCTGATCACTGCTACCAAGCCATTGTGATTGTGGCTGTCCAAACCAACACTGTGTTGGAGTGCCTGACATGACTCATGGCGTCTCTATTTTTGGCAGCAGTTTTGCTGACTGGGTCAAAAACTGCCAGTTCTGAAAACTCCTGCAAAATGGTGCCAGAACACCCAGTCCCACTAGAGTTTTAAGGAACACAGAGTTTTCACACTCATGGCAAACTGGCAGTTTCCGAAACCATGGAATACACACAGTTTGACACTGTATCGGACCTCATTGAAAACTCTCTGTTCAAGTACACACACAAACTATCAGTATATTTCACAGAGTTTCGGCTCACACCACATACAAAGCAGCACGAGACCACTGTAACCGAGCATCACTGATAGCGTGCTTGATGTCTCAAAGCACAGCACAGCATTAATTACAAGGAGTGTGCCATACAATGTGTACCACTGTGACTAAGCAGTCTACGCTGAGCGCTGATTGCAATTCTAGGTACAACTTGAAGACACCGCCGGTCAAATCCTGCTCCCTCTGTTCTTTTGACAACTGTTGGTCAGGTGCTGCAATATTGTAGCGGACAAACAACAGATTGGCTTCTTGTTCAAGGTCAGGAGCATGCTGATAGCGGACTCTTGTTGTAAAAAGCATTGCACCTGCAGACCACTATAGTTAGAATGTATTCAAACATAATTGACATGGAAGACAGTGGCAATCAAAGGGTGTAAAGTGGGTACATTCAAGTCAGCAGCAACCAGCAGCAGCAGCGAAGCTGCATTATTATTATCCAAACAGCCTGAATACAGAGGGGTCATCTGCGCTATGCTGGTGTTTCACATGGCGTTCCTATGCTGGTGTTTCACATGGCGTTTGCCTGTCTTGTGTGTGCAGTGCAGAGGCTCAGCTATGCCACAGAGCAGCAATGCCAATACAAGCAGCAGTGGAGCATCTTAAGTTGGCTGGTCCTAATACACACAAAGTGATCTTGCCAACAGTCATCATCTGCATGCTGTGATTTGATTGTTTTCTGGCTCACTTGCTGACATTTGCAGCAGTGATGCAACAACATGGTCAAATGGTCCAAGAGAGCAGGGACCCCTATGGGTCAATGCCCAGTAACCCCAGCAACAAATTGTATGTGTTGATTTTGGTCTTGCGAAAGGGGCCTCACCTGCCAGTCCCTTGGCAAAATTGCATTCCTGGTGAGTGCACAATGCAAATGGGTTGACAACACAGTATGCACTGCCAGAAGCCACAATTCTCATAACATTCCTGTAAGGGTTGGAAGTTCTCAAATGGTTCTCATATTCTTCTCAAAAACTTTTGAGAAGGGATGCCGGCTCTTCTCAATTTGCGTTTTCAAGCTGAGCATTCCTATATGCTTCTCAAAATTTGAGAAGTTCTTGTAATGCTTCTCAAAATT
>JAABUW010008952.1_pt1 | contig 11553 bp, 15 predicted proteins | sample 5560081 | NCBI WGS metagenome assembly JAABUW01 (sample SAMN10711882, study PRJNA513363) | rock metagenome | isolation source: Antarctica rocks | place: Antarctica: Victoria Land, Knobhead sud | reverse complement strand
GGCGGGCACTGCCCCAGCTGCGGCGACGTCATCACCATCACCGACCTCATCGAGGCGCCCATGCCCTAACCTGCAACCACCGGATTATGTGGTGACCGCCTCACACACCACCACCGTGGACTCGACCTAGCATCCTCTGACTGGTCGGTCAGTCATTTAGTTTTCCCGGACGGCCGGGGGACTCACGCCATGAGGGAGCTCGTCATGACTGTCGGTTCAGCCGCTTCGAGAACTCCGTCCTACGCCTCCGGTGTGTCTGCTGCCCCCCTCCTGGGTGACACCATCGGCGACAACTTCGACCGCACCGTCGCCCGCGATCCGGAGCGTGAGGCGCTCGTCGAGGTGCAGTCGTCCCGACGATGGACGTATGCCGAGCTGCAGGCCGATGTCGATGCTCTGGCGCTCGGCCTGATCGACGGGGGCGTCGTCAAAGGCGACCGGGTCGGCATCTGGGCACCGAACGTGGCCGAGTGGACGATCTTGCAGTACGCCACCGCAAAGATGGGCGCGATCCTCGTCAACATTAATCCTAGCTATCGGACGCACGAGTTGAAATTCGTGCTGAACCAGGCCGGGATTTCTACCCTCGTGTCAGCGCGCGAGTTCAAGACCTCAAATTACGAGGCGATGATCCAGGAGGTCCGCGGCGACTGCGGAGCCCTGACCTCGGTCGTGATCATCGGGTCCCATGGGTGGACGGCCTTGTTAGATGCCGGACGGAACGCCGACAAGGCGGCTCTGGCGCAGCCGCAGCGCGAGCTCTCCGCCGACGACCCCATCAACATTCAATACACATCAGGGACTACCGGATTCCCGAAGGGCGCGACGCTCAGTCACCACAACATCTTGAACAACGGCTTCTTCGTCGGCTCGATCTGCGGATACACACCCGACGACCGGGTTTGTATCCCGGTGCCCTTCTACCACTGCTTCGGAATGGTGATGGGCAACCTCGCCTGCACCTCCCATGGGGCCACTATGGTCATTCCGGCGCAAGGCTTCGACCCGAAGGCGACGCTCGAGGCTGTCGCTCAGGAGCGCGTTACCTCGCTGTACGGCGTGCCGACGATGTTCATCGCGGAACTGAACCTGCCGGAGTTCGACAGCTACGACTTGTCGACGCTGCGTACCGGCATCATGGCCGGCTCGCCGTGTCCAGTGGAGGTCATGAAACAGGTTGTGTCGCGCATGGGCATAACGGAGGTGACGATTTGCTACGGCATGACCGAGACATCGCCGGTATCGGTGCAGACCAGGGCCGACGACTCCCTCGACCGCCGGGTGTCCACCGTCGGCCGCGTCCACCCCCATCTCGAAATCAAGATCGTCGACCCGCAGACCAGACTCACCGTACAGCGCGGTATACCGGGCGAGCTGTGCACCCGCGGTTATTCAGTCATGCTGGGGTACTGGGACGAGCCGGAGAAGACGGCAAGCGTCATCGACGCCGCGCGATGGATGCACACCGGCGACCTCGGAGTCATGGACGCCGACGGCTATGTCAACATCACAGGCCGGATCAAGGACATGGTCATCCGCGGCGGGGAAAACATCTATCCCCGTGAGATCGAGGAGTTCCTCTACACGCACCCAGACATCGTCGACGCGCAAGTCATCGGCGTCCCGGACCAGAAGTACGGCGAGGAACTGTGCGCCTGGATCAAACTCCGCGACGGCGCAACACCCATCGACGCCGACGACGTGCGCGCGTTCGCCGCTGGCAAGCTCGCCCACTACAAGATCCCGCGCTACGTGATGCTCGTTCGAGACTTCCCGATGACCGTCACTGGCAAGGTCCGCAAGGTCGAAATGCGCGAGAAGTCAATCGTGACCTTGGACCTGCACCAGGCGGCGGCGGTGCGCAATGCCTGATCCACGCTTCCCTACGGTGCTGGACCGCTCGACCGCTTGCCGTCAAAGAGCACGATCTGCGAGGTGGGTCCGCGACGGCTACAGAATGAGCCCGGGTCCTGCCCGTCGAGGCCAAGTCCGAGTTCACCGCCCGTCTCATCGACAGCGGGCATACGAATGGACCGACGCCTGCGCCGCGTCACCAGCTCCTACGTCGGCGAGAACAAGGAGCTTGCCGGCAAGTCTGTCCAGCGCCTCGAAGTCGAGGCTGCCCACAGAGCTACCTGGCTGAGCGTCTGCGCGCCGGCGGGCGCGCTCCGCAGGCAGGCGGGACTGGACCGGTTGCCCCGCGGGAGTCTGTGCTACTTGATGTACTGTACCGCAGGGGGTGGTTGGCTTCGGCCGCCAGTGCCGCGATGGCGCACTTTCACTTGATCGCCTAGCGCTTCTGGTCTTGAAGCACCTCATTGGCGCGACCGTTAGAGCCGGATGCGACGATTTGGACGTCGCCGGTCCAACGGCCGGTCGGGGGGCTCAAGGCCGGATGCGCTCCGGCCGCCCGGACAACGAGACTGGGTAGCCTTGGAACGACGGGTCACCCTTTCCTTCGGGCCTGCAAGGCTCGCTGCTCGACCGCAATAAGCTGCCCGCGTGACGCGGCGAGGGTTGTCGTCGAGGCACGTCCAACAGTACGGTGTGGGTCCGTTCCACCACCTCAGGCAGACTCCGTGCCACGCCGGGTAGTACGAGAGGTCGACTATGCCGTTCTTCGACGGTGCCACAGGTCCCGTTTACTACAGACGGTGGCCGTCGCCAACCGCCGTAGCAGGGATGGTGTTCTTGCACGGCATCGGCGAGAACACTAACTTCTATCACCGACTTGGCGCTGCCTTGAATGCGCGTGGCATCACGTTATGGGCCCTTGACGAGATCGGCCACGGGCTCTCCGCCGGTCCTAGAGGTCGAGTCGAGAGCTTGGACGACCTCGTCTTCAATGGGCAGCGACTCACCGACATCGCCGAGGATGACGGGCTACCGCTGGTGTTTGCAGGACATTCTATGGGCGGCACAGCTGCAGCGTTGACAGCTGTCAGATATCCCGACCGGTTCCAAGGGGTTGTATTGTCTGGGGCGCCGCTTAGGGCGCCAGGCTGGCTTCAGTCACTAATAGCGGCTCCGGACACCGCACCCGACTTCTCCCTCGACCCTGAAGAACTATCAGCCGACCCGTTCTACCTCGACTCCGTCAAGAACGATCCCTTGGTCCCTGATGACGCCGGCATGAAGCACACACTGGCCTATGCATTCACCTCAGCATTCGCCGAGCTGGCAGATCGCTTCGGTGAGGTGGACCTACCTGTGCTCGCCGTCCACGGTGCTGCTGATCCGATGATCCCAGTGGACGACGCGTACGGTGCTACGCCACAACTGCGCTGTCAAAAAGGACGGCTTCAAAAGTTCGAAGGTTCGAGGCACGATCTCCTCAATGACACCGCTCACGCCCAAGTCGCCGAGGCGGTCGCTGACTTCGTCTTAACCGTCGCGGACATCGGGCGGTAGACCCGGCCAGTCACGCTACGGTCGAGACGCACGCCACCGCGTTCGACACCCCCCGCGCCATCAACCGCGCGAACCACTCCCGCTTCGCCGTCCGTCTGCGGCGCCGGGCCCGGACGACCACGAACCATCGCAACTCCCGAGCACCTCAGGTGTTGCGACGATGCCTAAAACGTGCCCCTCACCCCGGGGCCAACTCGAGTTGACACAGCCATTCGATGCGGCCAATTTGCGCGAAGCATCCCAGGGCATGAACCATGGCCCGCGCCACGGGGCACCGGCCGAAAATGCGCCAAAGCGACGAGGTCGCCGTTGAGGCTCCGGGACATCACGGACGGGAATCGATCACTAGTTGGGGCCGAGGATCGCCACGCACGCCTCTTTTAGACCGGTCGGCCAACTATCACAGGGCAGTCCTTACCTTGCAGTCGCACCGTCGGCCTCCGTCGCACCAGCGAAGGCTCGACCAGCCTGTTTTAGGGCTTCCGGGCGACGAGTTGCCAGCACGACGGTCAGCAGGGCTCCGATTGCGATCCAAATGAGCGCGCCCCAGTCAGCCCAGTTGAACGGGTAAGTGACCGTCAGGTGAAACACCTTGCCGGTGAAGAGTGCGCCAAGATCAAAGTACTGTGCGTAGAGCGGAAGCACAAAGACGAGAAAGCCTCCAGTGGGTATCACAATGTGGAGGAAGGGCTTCAACCGGCTACGTCCTTGCTTCCGCGTAAAGAATGATATGCAGGCTAGACAGCATATCATATAGATCAAGATGGCGAACACGGTGAATATGGTTGCCGTTACCCCCCAGGCGGCGTCTATGCCGAACTTCCAGCCGGCCAGTAGGGTGACCACAACGCTCACGCCCAAGACAACGATGATGGAGTTGCTGGGGGTCCGGTACTTGGCATGCACCCTCGCAAAAGCCGATGGTGCGGCGCCTGCCCTTCCCATGGCCAGCAAGACTCGCCCCGCATTGTTAACCGAGGCGACCCCATTAGCGATAATCGAGTTCAAGATGGCCAAGAAGACCAAGACCCAGCCAGCACCCCAATACTTGTGTCCAAATATGTTCCAAGCGTTTCCTCCAGAAGCCTTGAGGTTATTGATGATATCAAACTTTGCGCCTACGACCCAAGCATAACTGCAGAAGACGAAGTAGGTTCCCACCAGCAGTGCGGCGAAAACAATACTGTACTTTACGGTCCGGCGCGGATTTCTAGCTTCTTCACCAAGGGTGGACGCCACTTCGAATCCAGTGAATGCCAGGATGCCAAAGACTGCGCCTTGAAAGAGTCCGCTGGTTGAGTGACCACTGACGCTGAATGCGGCGGTAGAATTAGGTCCGTGGATGATCATAGTAACTGATAGGGCGGCGAAGACCAGCAACTCAAACGAGCCCAAGATTATGCCCGAGTTGGTTGACAGACGCACGCCAAAATAGGTGAGGGCGAACGTCACGGCTACGCCGCACAGCGACCACACCCACCACCCCGGCGTCGGTATGTGCTCGCTCTTTAAAGTCGTCTCGATGAACCACCCGAAGACGAGGAAGACAAACGGTGGGAAGAACAACGCGACTCCGACGTAAAGCCACCCGACAGCAAATCCCCACTTAGGCCCGAGCCCCGTCGCAGCGTACGAGTACAGGCCTCCCGCCGACGGGATCTCGGCGGCAAGTTGCCCGATCGCAACCGCGGCGAGAATGCACGCAATCCCAGCAATCACAATCGAGATGGGAAGGGCGTTGCCCGCGAGCGGAACGGCAATGCTTAAAGAAAAGACGATGGCTCCCGCGGGTGCCATAAAGGTAATAGATTGAAAAAGTGTCGCCATAGGCGAGACCGATCCAGCTAACAGACTAGGCTCGTCGCCCCGCGACTCCATGGCACGCTCGACAGCCATAGCTACCTCCTCCGACTAGGTCCGGACGCACTTCGATCGAGGCAGACCGGCCGGCGGTCGAAGCTCACACACGTGTACTCGGCGGCGAACTCCTTTATCTGAGCGGCCCAACCGGTGTGGTCGTCGCCGAGGCCAGCTACCCAGACGAGCGAGGGGCCCGAGCCTTGCTGAGCAACGAAGATTTGGCCGCCCACCCTCGTCGAAATGATGCTTTCTGTGGCAGCACCCGTAGGAGGCATCTGAACCACCCTCATCGCTTGCGGAACCCTCAACGTGAACCGGGCATAACTTGGTCACCTGGCGACTGTGATATTTCAAGTAGCCGCTTGAGCAATGTCATTGCGGTACCTGAGCGGCCCAGGCTGTCGGATGCCCGCCTGTGTGTCAACCCCGCGCCATGCTGAGGCGGCGTATATCTGTGCATGCTTTCGCCACCCGCCACGCATGCGCGCCTGAGTACGGTTCGTGCGGCACGCCTCACTCACGCCATCTGCTCCGGTCTCGCCACCGCCGGCCCCGACCGAGTAGACGACCGCCGAAGGGTCCGCTAGGTTCCCACTGGATCCGGATCGGTCTGTTGGGTACGCGTGACTAACGCTGCTGCTGGCGACTTGGGAAGCTCGCGCAGCCGCCTGCTGGGTGACGTAACGAACCGACCCCTCAAAAGGCGGGGCGCCTCTTGGCGGCTCGAAGCCGGTGAAGTCAAGGAGAGGGAGCGTCGTGAAGTGGTCTGAACGCAGTCCCGACGAGCGGACAGTCGTGCAGGTCGACGGATATGACGTCGTCACCTACTCGTTCGGAACGGGCGACGACGTGCTCCTGTGTCTTAACGGCGGCCCTGGCCTGCCCTGCGATTATCTGCGGGAAGCGCATTCGTGCTTGGTTGACGAGGGATTTCGTGTGGTCACATTCGACCAGCTCGGCACTGGTGCCTCAAGCCGCCCCGCCGATGAGTCTCTATGGACGATCGAGCGCTACGTCTTCGAGGTTGAGACAGTGCGAGCTGAGCTCGGTCTGGGGCGCGTTCACCTGCTCGGCCACTCGTGGGGCGGGTGGCTCGCCATCGAATACGCCCTACACCATCACGACGCGCTGAACAGCTTAATCTTGGAGAGCACCGTCGCTGACATTCCACACCTGACGACCGAACTTGAACGACTCCGGTCAGCCCTCGGGTCCGAATCGGTGACGATGATGCAGCGGCACGAAGCGCAGGGATCGTACGATCATCCCGAGTACATGGCCGCGGTCACACTGCTGAACTACCGGCATGTCTGCCGGCTGGCGGAGTGGCCCGCACCGGTCAAGCGCTCACTCGACGATTGGAACATGGGCCCATACACAGCAATTCAAGGGCCAAACGAGTTCTTGTACATCGGCAATCTCAAAGACTGGAACCGGCTGCCGTACCTACATCGGATAAGCGTTCCGGTACTTATTGCCTGCGGAGAGCACGACGAGCTGACCCCCGCGTGCTCTATGAAAATGCACCTTGCCATCCCGCAGTCAGAGATCCACGTCATCCCAAACGCGTCCCACATGTCCTTTTACGAGAACCCTGGGGCCTACTACCCAATGCTCCTGAACTTCCTGACCGAGCAACGCACCTCGACCCCCGCTGGTATCTAGGGGCGCCTCGCGCCGACGACCCGCAGCGTCGCTCTGGTGGCGCCTCCGGCGTAGCGGGAATACCTGTACGCAACCCCTCCCCAGCGGAGCCCGCTAGAGCCGGCCACCCAAGCAACGTCCGCATCTGCTGCGTTCCGGGCGCCTGCGAACACGACCATAAGCGCCGCTCCGGACACCGGACCCGGCCTTCTGGACGGCTCGCATCGGTCCGCCCGTGAGTGCGATCACCGCCGCGTTGCTCCTCCGCGCTTTTGTGACGGCTATGTTCATGCACCCATGCGGTTGCCGGGCAGTAGGACGTGTCTGTCAACAGCTGTAACAGACGGGTCTGGGAAGCCGCCGCCGTGGGTCGCCGGCGAGTACGAGGTCGGGCTGCCGCCGCGGGACGTCGCCCAGCGAGCCGGTCACTTCGAGCATGCCGAGTTGGTGCAGTCCGGCGCCGGGCCCGTTCGGCTGGCTCGAGGATCCCGCGTCGTTCGTGCGGCCGCTGGCGGCCTTACTCAGCCGACCGCGTTGAGCAGCAGCGTCGCGGCCATCGTCGCCCCGGTCGGTGCGGATCGTGCCGGCCACGGCGGCCGCTCTGGCGCGGGTCTCGGAGGCGAGGGCAGGGGTCCTCGTGAGCGCGGCTGACAAGGACTCGGGGGTCGGAGTCGGACCGTCGTGTGCGGTGCCGATGCCCAGGTCGGCCACTCGACTGGCCCAGTACGGCTGATCCGCCATCTGGGGTACCGCCATCCGGGGCGCGCTGGCCCGGGCGGCGGTCCTTGTGTATCCGCGCTGCAGTGGTGCACGACGGGGGGCAGCCGGCGGAACCGTTGCTGCTGGTTGGCCTCGCCGACGGCGAAGCAGTCGTCCCGGTCGTCGATCGATGCGAGTTCGGCCCGGCTACGGGCGACGAGTGCGCGGTGGCGGTCCTGCGCCTGGATCGCGTCGATGCCCACCCGGGCGATGTCCTTCGGGTCGCGCAGCTGCCGAAGCCCACGTACCCCGGTGGTTTCCGCCGCCCATGAACGCCTCCAGCTCGGCGGGCAGTGGGCGTTCGTCCGGCAGGATCCAGGCGCCGGTCTGCACGGCGTCGAGGTCCGGCGACTCCTGCCAGGGGCCGGGATCGGGTCCGCGGCCAGCCACGGGTGGTCGTGATGACGTGGTCGTGGGCGTTGTCCACCGGTGGCAGGCTGATCGGCGCCCGGTGGGTGTTGAGCGCGTCGCCGAACAGCGCATTGTAATTCTGGATGTCCAGGTCGTTGGGCACCCGGTTGTCGGTCACGTCCGGCGGAACGGCCGGCCCGGTAGCGGATGCGGCGGGCGGGCGGCGACGGCGGCAAGATCGGGCAGTCGGCCGCGACGACGTACCGAATGCCCAGTTTTCTCGGCGACAGACTCCGCGCTGGCGATGACCGGGAACAGGCCGGTCGCCACCAGTGCGTCGCAGCCCGCGGCCGCCGCGGGGAGCTTGTCGAACTGTTCGACGATCAAGCAGGCATCTTCGTGGCCGCCTATGGGCAGTTTCTCGTGGCCCGTGTCAACGGCAGCTGAAAGCTGACCCCCGGACGACGATCGCCTTCAACGTCGCAGAGCGCCCGCCAAGAGCTGGTGGCGGTCTGTCACCGCGAAGCGGGGGCGAGCTCAAATCGGGCAGCTCGCCCGTCGCCTCTGCGTCGGTCGGCAGAGAGTCGGTCACGAAGTCGTCTAATCCCGACAGCCTGGTGAGGCCGACCGCCACCTGGTGAGCAACTCCCGGAGCCAAACGACGATAGTCACCTCGAAGAAGCGCTCCTCTAGAACTCCTTCTGCAACGCTGTCAGGGAATCGGCCCTTACGGCGCCAGTCATCGCAGGCCAACCTTCACCACCGCAAGCACCTTTGCCGAAGCGATTTGGGGAGCCACTTCGACTGGTCTTGGACCCTCGGATCGAAGCCGTGCAAGGTCCGGGCCCATCGGTCAGGCTGGTCTGGGGCGCCCGGCCTGGTCATAGCGGGCGCGAGCCTGATTCACGCTCGGCATGTTGTCCGATGACCAGCGGACCAGCAGCCGGAAGATGGGACTGAGCGATAGGCCAAGCTCGGTGATGTCATATTCGACCCGCGGCGGCACTTCGGGGTAGAGCGTCCGGGTGGTCAATCCGTCGCGTTCGAGTTGCCGCAGTCGTTGCGTCAGTGTCTTCGCGCTAACCGTGCCGAGAGCGTCGCGTATCGCGTTGAACCGCGACGGGCCTCGCTTCTGCAGCAGCCACAGGATCGGGGTCGTCCAGCGGCTGAACACCACATCAATCACGGGCGAAACGGGGCACGGGTCGTAGCGGGTGCCCTGCGGGGGGAGTCATCTGGCCGGCCGGCTGGTTGTTGTGGTCATCCGGTAAGTATTTCCTGGGAGCGTCAGTATCTCCTTGGAACCTAGTATCGCCGCCGGGGCAAGCTGGACCGGAGCCCCAGTAACCGACTGAGGGCAACTGGGCATGAGCCGCCCGAGAAGGAGCCTCCATGGCTACCCCACACCCCTCCTCCGACCGCGTCACCCACGTTCTGTCGCTCATGAAGCAGGGCGAACGACGCATTCAACCGTCACGACATCACGGCGATGAACGCCGCGCATCATCCCGACATGATCGCCCACGTGACCGGGAACGCCGAGCCGATCTACGGGCGGGCCGCACACGCTGCTGCGATGGAGGGCATGTTCCGGGCATTCCCCGACGTCCACGTCGACAACGATCCCTACCCAATCCAATTCGGCGATGGCGACTGGATGACCGTGGTCTGCAAGGCCACCGGGACCTTCCGCGGCGAGCTGGTTCTTCCCAACGGCGATGCGGTCCCCGGCACGGGGAAGTCTTTCGCACTCGACTTCTCCACCACCGCCAGGTGGGAGGGAGAGCTGCTCGTCGAAGAGTACGTCTTCTGGGATTCGGCGCTCATGGCCCAGCAGATCGGCATCGCCTAGAGGACCGAGGGGGGCCCGGAGCGGATCGCTTGAGTGACCGGGCGCAGCGCTGGACACAGCCGATAAGGGGAGAGTTACCTTGACACTTATCACCACCATCGTCCTTTTCGAAATGCCTCCCGAGAACCTGGCTGAGTTCCTTGCCTTGTGGCACGACATTCAGGACTTTGTGTCCAAGCAGCCGGGCATGATAGACGGCGTAGGTCACCGGGCCGCAGACGTCCAGGGGCCTTTCCAGTTCGTGAACGTTGTTCGATGGGACAGTGCAGAATCGCTCGACGCTGCGCTACGCGCGGTGGGCAAAGAGTTCCATGACAAGGGGGCGGATATAGGCCTATCATTCGAGCGCCTAGGTGTCACGCAGACGCAATCCAACTTCACCGAAGAACTTCGCTACTGACTTGGGGCGGCAGCCGGGCGGGGGCTCGGCCGGGTTGAGGCCCCGCCGAGACCGGCCAGTACCTCAACGGCGTCGACGAGATCCTGCCGCAGAATACGACCCCGCTCGGCTAGTTCGAACGCCATACTCAAGCGCCACCCGATCGCCTCAACACCGGCGCTCTGCGGCGTGGACCGTTTGGGCCCCACTCCGGGAAGGCTCGATGACCAACCGGATGACCTCGCCGGCCACCACGTGCCGACTGCATTCCGATCCCCCGCATCCTCGTTACATGCTTTTCTGGTGCGCTATACGTTGCCGCGCCGAGCTGCACGCTCGGTTCGGGCGCCTAGATAGCGGCGCGGTGGCCGATGGACTTGCCGCTTGGGGGATCGAAGAAGTGCAGGGTGCTTGTGTCGACGGTCAGACGCAGTGGGGCACCTGGCTTGGCTTTGCTGCGGGCGTTGACCCGGGCGGTCCAAAGGCTCGTGTCTTCTGCGATCGGCAGCGTCGGCTGCTCGTCGTCGCCAAGGTCGGCTGCGGCGGCGGTGTCCTGGTGTCGCACGGCGGGGGCGTCGACCGTAAAGATGACATTCACCTCCGACCCCAACTTTTCGGTGACCTGGACCTGAATGTCGAGAGTCGGTGCGCCGCCTTCGCTGTCGTACGCGGCGTCTTCAAAGCTCGACGGGCGGATCCCCAAGATGACATCCCTTCCAAGGTATCGGTCGAGGCCGGGCCGCTCCGACACGACTGCCTCGGAGATTGGCAGGCTGATGTCGGCGAACCGCACCCGGAGCCCACTGTCGCGTATCACCTGGGCGTTGACAAGGTTCATGGACGGCGATCCCATGAACCCGGCTACGAATAGGTTGACTGGCCGGTCGAACAGATTCTGTGGCGTATCGACCTGTTGCAGCCGGCCGTCGCGCATGACCGCGACGCGTTCCCCTAGCGTCATGGCTTCCACCTGATCATGGGTTACGTACACCGTCGTCACGCCCAGTCGCTCGTGCAACTGGCCCAGCGACGCCCGCATCCCTACTCGTAGCTTGGCGTCGAGATTCGACAGCGGCTCATCCATGAGGAATGCCTGCGGCTCACGCACGATCGCGCGGCCCATAGCGACTCGCTGGCGCTGCCCCCCGGAGAGGGCCGCCGGCTTCCGGTTCAAGTAGGGATCCAGCCCGAGCATGTTTGCGGCCGCGGCCACTCGGCGCCGGAGCTCTTCCTTTGGCGTCTTTCGCAACTCCAGCCCAAAGGCCAGATTCTGCTCAACCGTCATGTGCGGGTACAG
>JAABUW010008951.1_pt1 | contig 11555 bp, 15 predicted proteins | sample 5560081 | NCBI WGS metagenome assembly JAABUW01 (sample SAMN10711882, study PRJNA513363) | rock metagenome | isolation source: Antarctica rocks | place: Antarctica: Victoria Land, Knobhead sud | reverse complement strand
GCTGTACCTTGTATGGGTTGTTAGGGTTGCTCTTGAACCAGGTCCAGGGCGCCGGCTTCTGACTGTCACTGTTGTACTTCTTGCGACTGTTCTGCAGGGTTGCACACACAGCATTCAATTCAGGCAAACGCAACCACTGATGCTGAAAGGCATGCTTGCAGTGTAGGGAAACACTAAATGCATGCTGCAACTGCCGTGGCTATAGGGTTTAGTCTAGGGTCAGCTCATGTTAGGATTGTCTTAATGTAGGCGTTCTGTGCTGGCCAAATGACATGTCTGACCAGCTTCTTGACACACAAACGTACATTTCTCTGCAAGACAACCCCAAATTTGCCCTGTCGCCGTACACTGAATCCAAAGTTGATCTGCCTGACATCGCTCCCAACAGAACAAACTGGGACAGGATGGCTTCTAAAGCGCATGGACCAGGTGCAGTGCATGCACAACAGGGTTGATGCGCTTAAGTCTGCAGTCAAGATTGCTGGCCCATTCACAGGTAAGCCTGGGCAGCCTAGCCTGAGTGTTGAATGAAGTCTGCAGACAGCCCATGCATGGAGCGCAGATTGCAACAACACCTCGATCAAGGCATCTGAGGCATCATACAGGGTCTCAAAGGCCTCGCGAGACTCAGTCATGTTCTGGCCGGGGAAGGTGCGAGCCAGCAGCCTGATGGGGGGCAGCAGGAACTCTGGGGCAATCATTGCAGCCAGGCTCCAGAAGGCCGGAGTGGAGTTGTCAAACACTGTCTTGGCTGCTTTGACCAGAGGGACTTCCTCACCCTTCCCAGCACTCTGAGTGTCAAAGTGCACGCTGCGCATTGCCACAATGCGCTCAGTTCATCGCTGATGCAGTCCTGTGACGATGGGGCAGCGTGCAGTTTTGGGATGACAGAGCAGTGTGCAACCCTGTGATGACAGAGCAGACTGCAACTCTGTGACTGACAGAGCAGTTTGGAAACAATGGACACAGGAAGCTTGGGAGATTGCTGCCATGTCTCAGCGTTCCTGTGCAGCCGAATTGGGCTTGCAGTGCCTAATGAGCGAGTCTTGACAAATGTGCATGCCTGCCATAGTTCACATGCACTGCTGACTTCAATTTCAGCAAACCACCATATTGGCCTTCCATGAACGATACATCCGGCATTTACTGGGGAAAAGGCTGGATATCTGCTGTCAAGCAGAATAATAAGTAATCAAACTGAAGAGTGAAGAATAATCATAATGATAATATTAATAATATGTATAATAAGTTAATTTGATATTAAAAAAGCTGATGAAGAGTGCAGTGCTTACCCAAAGGCTGCAGCGCCAATGACCTGCATGGTCATGCGCCCCAGCTGGCGAAACATGTCAACCTCTTCCCCTGACTCAGCAAGCTGGTCCAGATTCACAATGACGTCATCCACAGCTTGGTTGATTGTCTCAGCATATGTGGCCAGGTGATGACTATGAAACATGGGCTGAACACCGGCACGCAAGCTACCCCAGAAAGCACCTCTGCACAGTCAGACATGCCATTGGATAGCACAACAGGGAGTCCCGCAGCCCAGACTTTCTGTATGCTGAAGGGTATTGATGGTGAACCAGAACATTCTCCAGCGTGCAGGTAAAAGCTGTGTTTTGATCAGAGTTATCATGAAGCCATACTACTGCAGTTGACATCATGCGAGGTTTGCGCAGGCCAGCTTCATTCAGAAGCTCATTAGTCTCGTGTGGCATCGAGCAGCTCTGAGAAAGCATGACTGGGTTGCAGTTACCTGGCTATCACCATGCCAGATTGCGCAGCCTCCATCCGTGCGCCTGTGAAAAGGGATCTATTGAGGGTGGGTGCCACTCTGTCATGGAACTTGTTGAAGTCCTTCACAGTGATCTGCCTGACCAGATTGGGATCTGCATGCATGCATTGTCAGCTGACTGCATTTGCATGCTGGGCAGGTCACAGCATGAGAGGGCTGCATGTGCCTGTGTGCAGAAGCTGGCTGACCTGTAGTGACGATAATTGGCTGGCGTACAAAGAAGACCTTGAAGGTGTCGCCATACTTGGCCTGCCAGTCAGTGTACGCCTTGTAGATCTGTTTCTTGCGAATCACTTTGAGGTTTCCTAACGGAAAGCTCGGCACGGGACCCGGTATGTGTTTGAATTTCAACCTGGCCTGCCAGTTGGTGCAGTAGCTGACGACCTAAATACACAAGCAAGGTTGAACGCAGTCATCACTCTGCTCGCGCATGCGGCTGTACTGAAAAGGAGGCCATCGAAGTGCAATATGTTGTAAGGCGCCAACGAACAGCCAGATGTCCGCTGAGTGCACAGAATACTGCAAGCTGAGCTACGTGTCCTCCACTTGCAGCACAAGAGAGGCCGGCTCACCGTAATAGTCAAAACAGCGATCAGACATGCGATGGCGGACGCGTTATCTGCGAACATCACCAACAAGGCAAGGTGCCAGTTGGGCCCCTATTTGCAGAACAGGCTGTCAGAAACACTAACCCCAGTGATCAACGCTGTCGGGGCCGGTTTCTGCAGACGCTTCTGCTGCGACGCTTCTTTGAGACTTTCCGGCACAGCAGGTATGGTCTAAACTGATGGCACCTGGACAGCCTTGCTTTTTCGCCACGCTTTGTAAGCTTTCCAGAAGGCTTACCTGCACCAAGTTCTCTGATGAGTCAGATATTGTATGGGTGCATGTGGGTTGACTAACAAAGCTTCAAGGGCGCTTGACGCCGCCCTGCAGACACAGAGCAGACACCTGCAATGCGACAGACTCAGCGCAGCAGCGAGCGTGCATTGGAATAGGTGGCGCCACGGTCCTGTGATCGGGGCGAGCGCCAGCCGACACTTCCGTAAGCGGCTGTGCAAGCGCGGCTGCTGATCAGTGACAGCGGTAATGACAGAGCTCGCGGCCCTGTTCAAGCAGCTTCACTCTGGCGGTCAGTCCGAACACGGGTGAGTCCCTGTTGTACATGCGACTTCCATCGGCCAGATGTTGGCCGAGCAACCTTTTGCTGGCACCTGTGACAAGCTGATGTTTTCCCCTGCACAGGCGTCTCGAGCTGGCACGAACCTTGACAAGCTGCTTTATCAGCGTTTCGCAGCAGCAACAGCTAGGGTCAGAACCTTCTCTACATGCCGATCGTATTCAAGCAGGCCGAAAAACTCCGCTCGTAATAGCAGACCTTCACAGCATGCCGTCACGGGTCAGAGCACACTACGTCAAGCTGCTGCTGGACTGGACTATGTCAGCCCTGATAAAATCAAGTGCTAAGGCTTCGCTTGATGCCGACAGCCAAGGACTGCAAAAGATTCTAAGCAGCAAGTGGGAGCTGCTATTTGTGCTGCTGACCTCAGTTGACAGTCCTGCTCAGGCAGCACCAAACGTGACATTAGCGGCAGCTGCAGCTGCTGCATGCAAGGGCTCCAGCTGGCGGCAGCCATCATCAGAAGAAGGTTCCAAGCTTGCGCTAGCACTGCAGCAGACTGTGCTGGCATTCAACACCAAGTTCAAGCACACTTTCAGGCCAAGTCTTGAGCACAGGTAAAAGGCGATTGACTGCAAACCAAAGCCAGCGTGCCCATGACAAGCTAGGGCTGACTAGCCTCTGTATTCTGCTACTGCAACAACAACGCTGCAACACCACCCTGTCCCACTGATGTTGCTGTTGTCCTGTTACAGCATTGTGTTATTGGGAAGCAGCCTAGCACATGTGATCAGCTGCCGCCACATGGCCCCACCACCAGGAAGCCTATCAGCATGGGAGGGCCTAGCAACTCAAGCTTGCATCCAGCTGCTGGAAGTGTGCACCTCACATCCCAATCAGAAGAAGGTCTTCACTGCTGTAATCACCAAGCATCTACTTCTGCTGTTGTCACAAGCAGTCTGGCAGACAAAGTCAGTCTCCACGCCATCAAGGCACATAAACACAGCTCAGCTGGGCTTCACAGCAGTACCAACAGCCACAACTGGCAGGCAGAGTGCTGATCAGTTGGCTGCTGTGACCAAGCAGCTTCTGAAATCAGTTGTGTTTCACAACAGCAGCATAGAGGGCCTCATTGAGCTTGGCAACAGCTTCACTAGTAGCGGGCATGGAGTGCAAGCTGTCCTGACATCTGAGCGAGGCTCAACACCACGCAGCTACCACTCACAGCTGCTACAGGTACAACCACTTCATGTTCACACAGCTGCCAGTCTGATTGCCTAAGGCTGGCTTATTGTCAGTGGCCATGCATGGCGTAGTCATGTTTACATCCACTCCATAAGCAGCTAAGCATTTTTTCTGCCCTCCTCTGCAAAACAACTCCCAAACTTCCAAATCCCAGAGGCCTGCAATAAGAATGTTGAACATGACAATGCAGGTTGTGAAGGAAGTGCTGACAGACACCTCAGATGCAGCAGCACCAGCAGCCTTCATGCAATTGATGTCCTGGCTTGCACCCCAATTTGCACACCTGGTAAAGCCAACCCGCCAAGCATCTCTTGGAGAGCAAAGTCAGAAACATCAGCAACAGCAGCAGTCCTCCATGTCAGCAACTGCAGCAGTGCCCCTGTCAGCAGACTTCTACTTCTTCGCCACACTGCTTCAACCTCTGCTGTCACATCTGCAACACCTGGATGCAATTTCAAACGGCAATGGTGCTGGAGTTGAAGTGCAGATGGAAGAGACAGGTGCGCATGTGGAAGCAAGTGGCTCTCACACTGCAGCGTCAAAAAGTAGAAAGCAGGGCAAAGGCAACAAGAAGGAGGTGAAGAAGACAAACGGTGCGCCAGTAGCTTGGCACATTGCAGCTGAAGGGGCAGCCTTGCTGGTATGGGACAACACTCTCATCTTTTATTTGCATAATTTCTTGTTTGAGCTGTATCAAGCCACCCAGGACCCTCACAAGATACAATGCTGGCACCCTGCCATGTCCCTGCGTCAATGTGCATCTGTCTGTGACGACTGTCAAAGTTGTTTGCCGTTGTCTCATGTCTTCCCAGTGTCTTTTGGTGCCCTTTGGAAGTTGCACTGGAGAGTTGACACCTTGACCAGACTTTCAAAACTCTGACTGTTCACAGCCTGAGTTGTCATGAAATGCAAGCTTGGTGCCAAAGCTCACTGCACGCATCATCTCAAAAACAGGCAGAGACAGCTGAGGAGTCATTGGACGAAACAGCCAAGGCCGAAGTATTGTGTCGTTTTTACTTGTTCCTTGTCCTGTTGTGCTCATTTCAGTTCATCATTTTCTGCTTGTGGAAATGATTTGCACAGTGATATATTGCTGCAGGTGGGAGCCATGCAAGCTGGAAATGTGTACAGACCAACAGAGGACACACATGGGCGCCACAGGAAGCTGCTGGCTGACCTGGCGGACACAGTGTTGCAGCATGCCAAGGTCATCATGCATGGATCCCCATCAGGTTGCCTTCTGCTGCATGAAGGCTGTGCTGTGCTGTGCTGTGCTGTGCTGTGCTGTGCTGTGCTGTGCTGTGCTGTGCTGTGCTGTGCTGTGCTGTGCTGTGCTGTGCTGTGCTGTGAAATCACCTGCAGCTATGTGCTGCTGTTTGGCACAAGGTGCTGCCCTGTATGGTGTTACACAGTCTTAGCTGAGATCATGACAAGCTTACTGCAACCCTGGCAGCATGCCTGGAATCTGTATGTGTGTGAAATCATAATTGGTTTGAATACCGGCTTGCTTTGAGTCGATGTACTGGCCAATGATGGTAAGTGACCCGGAGGGATGGCAGCAATCTGTAACAGTCTGAAAAGCACTGTTAGCCATCACAGCATTGTTATGCATGTGTGTCCTGAGATATATTGCCCCATTTTCAATGAAAAGCAGAAACCTTGCCCTTTAAAAAAGCAAAGCAGTAGTGCTTCTCTCAACAAGAAGAAAGCAGAAACACCTCCTTGCATGAGAGTAAAGCAGATTGGCATTGCAGGGTCCAGTGAGCAGAGACAGCGTGAGCTTGTGGCAGTGTGTGGTATACTGTCAGCCATCCTGGCTGTGGAGCACCGTGCAGTGCAGCCCCATCTGGCTCACATCTGGCAGCTGCTATGGCTTGCAGCACAAGGTAAACATCCTCACCTGCAAATAGCTGCAGTCCTGGCCAAGATCCTGATGCTGCTGCTGCTGTTTTGGTGTCAGGCCTCTTGTTTCTGTGCAATGTCACCACATTGGTGGTGTTGTCTGCTATGCAAAGCGGTCTGTGAAGTGCTCAGGCCATGTATTGACTTGGCTCAAGGGGTGTTGCTGACACTTGTTTCTGCAGACAGCTGGTTACTTGTGGCTCTTGAAGAGCAGCTGCATGCAAGTTGCTATTGTCTTCTGGCCCCATCACTGGACAATCGCCCATCTGTCTGTACAGACATTGCTTTGGTGTTGTAGCTCACAAGTACCAGCATAGTTTTGCATGTGCCCATGTTGCTAAGCAATCCTCTGTTCAAACGCACTGAAAATGGCATCATAACGATGTTTGCCAGCAGTCGGTGGCTGATGACCACTGCCAACCCAAGTACAGCTGTGTCCTCAATGCATGAGTCGCTGCTCAGACTACAGAGACCACTGTATAGACTGCTCAAATTGGCAGCGATTTTCCTATTGCAGAAAGGGATGGTCTGGCGGTGGCCACAGCTGTGGCAGCAGGCTTGGTAGGCGCGTACGCAGAGCTGAGGCAGCTGCAGTTCCTGCTGCAATCTGTGCTGGAAGCTCTGCTGTCACAGCATCCAGCCACTGCTGCTGCAGTCATTTGCACCTCTGCGTTTGTTTCTGCTCTTGCAAGGGTGAGCACACAGCTCTGGCTGTCAATGTTGTGGCAGATGCTTGTCAGGTCGTCAGTGACAATGCACATGCCAAGCCTAGAGACGCACCATGCACTGTCATCTTTCATGCTAGTTGCACTTGTACTGATGATGAGAAGCAGCAGTCTAGAGTGAATAGTGCACACATGATCTGTTACCCACTTGCTTAACAAGGGCCAAAAGCCCAATAACAGACAAGCCTTTGATACTGATTTGTACAGTCAACGTCGACCCTCTTGGATACTGCAGGCAGTACAAGAGATGCCTTCTGGACAAGCAGCTCCAATGATCACCTTTGCGGCAGAGCACCTTCCATCCCTGGCTACCCTCCCTGTTAGCTCCCCTACCCAGGCCGCCTTCGCAGAAATTCTGACAACATGCCTTGCCAACATCAGAGTTGAAGTCGTGTCAGCTCCTACCCTTGCAGATGCCGTTGCTGAGCTGCTGCAGAACAGCTTGGCCCCGGCTCTGCTGCCAGCGCTGGGATGTCTAGGCCCCAATGCATCGGGGACTCTTGTCAGTATGCAGCAGCCAGAAGAGGCTGAACCGGCACAGGGCCCAGCAGAGCCTGACTCAGCCCCTCAGCATGCACAGCAGGAGTCCCCAGCAAATTTGAATGTGGTGCCTCAGCATGCGGGGTCTCCAGCGAATTTGAATTTGGGGCCTCAGCATGCACAGCATGCAACACACACTGTGGATGGCAGTCATCAGCATACGTCAGAGCAGCTACTTGGGTGTCTGCTGAGGCTGTACAGCAATGCTGTTGACCTGTACGGCCGATGTGCTGCAACACAAATGCAGATCATGCCCTTACCCGGGCAGGGTACAGGGTTGTCCACTCAACAGCCCCCTGCAGCTGAGCAAACAGGTGAGCTTAGTACGGCAACAGATATGATCGCCTGTTTCATTTGCTATGGCACCTAAAAGCAGCACAGGATGCACTCTCAGAGCACAGGGCTTGCACCAGTAACAGAGCATATGCACCATATTGTACAGCAAAACTGAAACGCCCTGTGGTACTTTCCATGTATATGCTGTGCTGACGGCTGTCGCAATGACTGTGCATGGCCAAACCCTTACCTTTGCTGCCATGCAGGCACCAACAATGCTTACTTCAGCGCCTTGTTACCGGCCAGCCAACCTGATGCCACCCTGCCTTGCCTGCCCGTGTTCTGGGAGCAAGCAAGCAGTGCCTTTCCTGAAAGCACTGGTACAGTGGTTGCTCAGCTGACATGCTGCGCTTTGCAGCGCATCCTCACCCTTCATGAGCAGCTGCTGCATGAGCAGTACACCTGTCCTCTCATACAGGCCCAGGCTTCAGATCATCCAGATCAAGGACCACCTCCAGCCTCACACAGTGTTCAGACAGATGGCCAGATCCGTCCACAGCAAGTCCTAGTCAGCATGGATGAGTCACAGCTGCCAGCCAGGCTTGGCAAGGTTCCAAACAATGATCTGGACAGTTCTGTGCAAATCCAACTTGAGCTTCAACAGCTTTCAGATCTGGTGCTACGTTCTGCCACCGTGTCTCTGGCAGTTGACACTAAAACTGACGTTGATGGATGTCAGCAGCACAGATTGGGCAGCGCAAGGCACAGCATGCATGATATACAGCCTGCCTGTTGGCGTCAGCCTCTAGACAGGCTAGAGCTGTTGGCACAGCATGCCTCTGAGCGTTCTCTGCAAGGATTTGTGGCACAGCTGCTACACAGCTCCATCTACCTTCCCTCAACTCAGTCCCAAGCTTCAAGCTCCCACCTCACAGACGTTGACTCATCAGCTGCAGCTGACACTGCTGCTGTCACTGCTGCGCTCTTCACCCACCACACCCTTCTGGAGCAGGCTCGTGTGCAGCAAGCCTGGCTGCATGCTGCACAAGCACAATCTGCCAGATGCTTTCAGGAACCTCCTGCCTGCTTAGTAGACACTGTGGCAGGTTTTCCCCTTAGCCAGCAGGCAGACTCACACAGCAAGCGCAGAAAGCCCACCACAAGCGGTGCCACATACCCACCTCAGCCAGAAGTCCAGCCCCCTGCTCACACACAGCTTGCTGAGGCTCTATCACAGGCTATGAAGCCACTTCAACAGTTCCTCAGCAGCTATGCTGAAGTCAGCCAGTCTCAAGAAGGCGCCACTGCAAGCATGAGTAGTCACCTCAGTCCAGGCAGCAACCACAGCAAGGGCTCATTTCAGACAGCTAGTCGCAAGCGCAAGGCCAGCAAAAGTGCCCCTCCAGATGCTGACTTGACTAGTATTACACACCTAGGCACTGTCACAGCCCTGCTCAAGCACACTGCCTCTGCAAATTTGCGCCTGCTGGCGTCGGAGAATGCCTGTGCCTTGGCACACCTCATGCTTCAAGCCCAGCTCTGGCTTGCACAGCACTGCATGAGCACAACCTTGGCCCCACCTTCATCACCACTACCAATGCCAAATTCACCAGCCAAAGCAGCAGCAACAGCAACATCAGCAGCAGCACCAACGGCAGCAAGAGCAGCAGCATCAGTATCATCAGCAGATGCGCAGGCGCAGATTCCATCTCAGGCTGTAGCTGGTCTATCAGAAGCCTTGTTGTCTTCACAGCAGGTCGTGTTGAAGTGTCTGCAGGCAGCACCTGATGCAGTCGCTGCCTCACTGCTGCAAGCTGGGCCATCTCTCTGGCAATGGCTACCACTGACTTCCCAACTGACAGCCTGCCTTGCTGGTAGGTTGCCAAGCAGCAACAATGTAGTACAGCTTCTTGGGATGCTGCCAGTCCCAGGACAGCAGCAGAGCCCTATTGTGGGGAAACCAAGGGTAAGGCATAGTGCGGATGGAGACATGCTGGTGTCGACTGCGGCATGTGTGCAGAAGCTGGCTGGCCACTGTCTTGGTCTCAGACAAGCGTCTGTGGCAACTGGTGAAGCTGTGGTGGCTGTGGAGGATGTGTTTGAGGGGTTCCAGACTTTTGTCCAGTATCTTTCAAACCAGCTGCAGGTATTGTACCAGTGTCAGTATTGCAGTCACTTTACCTGGTGAATGCTGACTGTCTGTCTGTTGGAGCTATTTTGGCGCAGCAGCATGTCAGTTGTTATTTGCATTTGCTTGTACGCATGCCATGCATATGACACACAGACATCACAGGCAGGCATGCCTTGACATGCATGTTTTGTATGCAAACTGCACATTGTGTTCCAGGCAACATCACCAGCTCTTCCTTCTGTCCTCTGCAGGAGTCTGCTCACACCAGCCTTCTACAGCACACTGGCGTCAACAGGATCAACACGTCATCACACGCTGGTACCACACAGCGTGGCACGCTGTTAGTCATAGCAGAGGCTGTCTTGGCAGCTGTGGTTCAGGCACAAACGGGTGTTGCACCAACGAAGCGCAAGAAGGCTGCAGCTGAAGTCATCACAGGTGTGTGTAATTCTGGTCTGCCTTTGACTGCACTGCTGCTGATGTCAAAACAAAGCAGCTGGCGTGCGTGAAGCAGATGAACAAGCATGATATAGTTGTCATACATTCCATCAAAGAGGCTATGTATGTGCACCCTTCACAGCGCAATCATATAGGACTACACAAAAATATGCCAACTATGCTGAACGTGCAAACAGGCATTGCACAGTGTGCATTTGCTCTATTCAAATGCCTGCAGTAAATGCATGATCAGACATACTCGACCGTGACAAGCTGTGCCCATAATGCATGATCCATTCAAATCCTAAGCAAGGTTGCTTTGTTGGTCTATGCCTGTCCTGCTGCCCCACTTGCTGATCAGCCCTTCGTCTGTAGGTCCTGTTATGACTGCACAAAACCAAGTCAAACCTCAGCAGCTGCAAAGCATTGCTTCAGCGCTAGAGGCAACTGTGAGGGGGATCATGACTCACCAGATTAGTCAGGCCCAGTCACCCCCACCAGTGCCTGGCTCCCAGACACCAGTCACAGCAGGCACTGCTGCAGCTGAATCAGTTCAGATAGCTGCAGCACTCACGCTGCAGGGCATGGACAGCACAGCTGTGACAGCTCTTTTTGGCTGTGCCGGACACCTGCTGCGCTTCCAGAGCAAGCCCTTGCCCAAGGCTGCTCTCACAGAGTCGGATTTGAATCTTGCCAGCTCAGCACAGCAGGCTCAGCGGCCAGCTCGCCAGGGAGGATCAGCTGAAGGGGATGGAGGAAGGCTCAACAGCAGTGAAGACACTGTGGTGGCCTCTGATCTGCCTTGGGTGTTGTCCAGCTTGACACAGCAGGTTGCGTGGTTGACTGATGTGCTGCAGCTGCCTTGGCAGCTGATGCCAGGGGGTGTGGAGCTTAGTGGCAGGTGATACAGCTGTCAGAGTGTTTGAGATGGTTATACGCTACATGCAATGTGTTCATGCAATGTATCTGCACCATGAACTGTGTCAGTTCATTCCCGTTAAGTTATTTGCTGTCCATATTGCTGTTTCACAACAGCTGCTGTTTTGTTTGATGTCTCACTGATGCTGCTTGTATGCAGAAGCTCTGCTCAACATGCCATGGGGTGCACCTTGCTGTAAGCTGCTTGTTTGAGGCACAACATTTGCTGTGCAAGCAGATTTGGATTCATGCTGCAGCTTGAACAAAGCCTTGATTGACCTAGAAAATTTATGTCACGCCGTGCCAGCAATCCAGCATACACTTCATGTCTTGCTGAAATGGTATGTCAAAGAGCAGACATGAGAGTTTGTGCTGACATGCAGGCTGGAGTTGACACTCAACAGCGCACACCATGTCTTTGGCTACCTGCAAGCGGTGGCAGCAACCCTTCCCAAAATGGATGCT
>JAABUW010008949.1_pt1 | contig 11557 bp, 10 predicted proteins | sample 5560081 | NCBI WGS metagenome assembly JAABUW01 (sample SAMN10711882, study PRJNA513363) | rock metagenome | isolation source: Antarctica rocks | place: Antarctica: Victoria Land, Knobhead sud | reverse complement strand
GGGGAGGGGGTGGGTGTGGAGGGTGGCGTTGTCGCCGAGGGCGAAGACGGAGGTTAGGGTTGCTTTGGAAGCGGGGGATGGGGGATTGGTAGTTTCAGTGGGGTCAGGGGTTTGGGAATAGAGTTGGATGCGGAGACGGTCGTCGACTGTTATTGCGCCTGTTTTGGGGTGTTTTTCTATCATCCATTGGTTTGTAGCTAGCTCTGATGGGGCCGTGCCGGATGTGTGTTTGGCGGAGGTGGAAGGGTAAGTGTAGGTTTTGCTGAGAGCTTTCTGCACGAATGGGTTCATCATGTTGCCTGTACTCCAGACGCAGAGACCGACGCCTACGTCGCCGTCTTCTTTAGTTGTGAGGGTGTAGCAGCCTTGAGAGTCGGCCACGTCGTCCATGTCCTCTTTCGAATCATCAGTGCGTGGTAGGCCGGGCCGTAGTTCCTCTATGTGATGTGAAGTTTTAATCTTCACGCCTTCGCGGCGAAAGGTTTCCATGGCGTATTTGCTTAGCTTTTCATCAAACATGCTCAAGACGGTAGGGGCAACGTCGTAGACTGTGATCGCCACTTTTGAGATGAGTCCTGGGACAAGTCTGTTGAGATCTTCACGGACCAAGTCGCTTAGCTCAGCGGCGAACTCCATGCCTGTTGGTCCACCACCTACAATTGCGAAATTCAACAGCTGCTCTCGAAGTTTATCGCTTGTGGTTGGGAGGTTTGCGATTTCGAAGCATTCGAGTATTCGCGTTCGTATGCGTCGAGCGTCACCTACATCTTTCATGAAGAAGGCGTTCTCCTTCACGCCTTTGGTGCCGAACGTTTGGGAGTAGCAGCCTACTGTGATGGCAAGCTTGTCGTAGGCGACATCGATTCTCTTGCCTTCCTTTCTCGACTTCTTTTTTTCCGACCTCATCTGGCCGTTTGTTTCGTTCTCATACTTGTCCTCGGTCACTGCCCGGCCTTGATGTGGGTCCACCACACTTTCTTCCACTGTGATCATCTTGCGCCCGAAATCGACATCGTCGGCCCAACCTTGAATAAACTCGATGTCTGGTTTGCGGCGTGACCGAATCGGTTCAAGAGCGGTTCGGAATTCGAGAGTGCCGACGGCGGTGGAATTGAGGAGGGGCGTAAAGACAAAATATGACCGAGGGGAGATAACCAAGGTTTGGTATTTAGCTGAGAGGCGCTGAGAAAGGACGTAGCCTGCTCGAGGTCAGTAATGGGTGATGGCAACCGGGAGTCGAGTCCCATGATAGGAGAGCTGACCTGCCCAACCAGAGCCGAGGATGACAATGCGCTCACGGTCTCCTTTACTTGCGTCCAACGCCTCCAGCGTGACTGTCGCCCTTTTGCAAGACGATAGTGAGAAACAGCGTGTTGGGGTAGCTGACCTACATGCAATGCTGTCGACTAATGGCGTGGGCAATCGTCGGAGTCGGCGAATTGATGCCATGGCCATGATAGACAGCCAATGAATTGACGGCGCAGGATCAGCATGTTGACAGAGAAGGAAGAAGTTCAAGCAAGCTGGTTAGCCATCAAGGGTAAGGAGGAACGAATATTGCCATGAGTCCCGCGTGTGTCCGCCAGTGACGAAATTGGTGATCATCCGCCTGGCCGGAACGACAAGCTGCCAGGAATCAAAAGCTTGGCGGACTCGAATTGCTGCAAGAAAAGGATAGAATGCAAACGGAATGCCAGGAAAGTACAGATCGTAATAAGAGATGCGTCGCTCAGTATATGTGGTAGCTATACAATGCATCCAATCCAACATCATACCAGTCCAGCTTATCTAGCGCGCCAAGTTCGATTACCGTTGAGATATCATACCACTGTTTCTGGAATCTCATTGTCTGCGACGACCGGGACATTCAGCCCGCGATCCGGACTCTGAAGCACCAGCTGCTCGTGTCGCCGTGCTTTGAAGAAATCGCTGATTGCCCGTATGAGTATGAACCATCCGACAATCATCAAAGCATATGCGAACCAGTCGCTGTTGAACCCGCTTGAGTTGCCTGCTGTAGTGGGCGCTGCTTGGGATGCCTGGGCCATAGCCGCGTTGGCTGCAGCTGCGGCGCTGTCTCCTATCTTGGATGGATCAAAGTTGTGGCTGTTTGGGTCCTGTGGCGGTAGGAATGCCGGGTCGTTACCATTCCCTGGAGGCGAAGGTGTAGATTTGTGGGAGCTGCGCATGTAGAAACCGTATTGGACGAGTGTGATGCCGAGTCCTGCTCTCGAGCCGTTTTTCGCAGCATGTGTAGTATGTAAAAGATAGGTAAGGAGGAAACCAACAAGCTGGAATGACATGCTGATCATACCGTTCCAAACGAAGCTAAAAATAGAGCCAACAGGCAGGCCGTCAACGTAGACTTCGTCAGAGGAGTTCATATGACCAGGGGCGAGGATGGTGGTCTCCCAATATGGAGGCGTAGCGTCTGCAGCAGCGGCTTCGTAGGACTGAAACAAGTTAGTAAACCACAAGCAGATCCATATAACATTGGGAGATCGTACTGGTGGCTGCTCCTCGAGCTTCTCTCCGCGCTCCGGTTTGGCGTTTAGATTGGCAAATACGCCGTCGTTTTGCGAAAAGGAGGAGTATGGCGCTGCGCCTGTATTTGGTCTCACAAGTGGGGGAACGCCAGGTAGCGGTGCAGTCCCAGAAGTTCGTATGAGTGTTGTGGGAATATCAGATCTATCTCCATCATGGACAACTCGCTGCTCAGCATCTGACTGGACTGTATTCGCCCGCACTAGGCGCTGACGGTCATCGCCGTCGTTGTTACCATCATCGTCTGAGTCTGATCCATCGTCGAAGGTGTCTGCTAACGTTCGTTCTGCTTCGGTCGCTATAGGGTCCTGAGAAAAGAGAAGATGACGAGATGACGGTGAGGAAGCGTGCGATCGAAAGGAAGGTGGCGGAGAGGACGGAGTGGTTTCGTCGGGCAAGGATCTCTGAGGTGAAATTGGATCATCGTCCTCGTCATTGGCAGACACCTGGAAGAAGATGGTTGTCAGTATTCGGCACGATTATGGCATGGAGACCTGATATTCGCTGTTGATGTCGCAAAGGGCTTACCCTCTCGTATTTCTGTGAGCTCATTATGAGACTCACTGGAGTCTTTCTGTCTCAACGAAGGATAGGTGGACAGTCAAAACTCGGGGTTTATGGAGGATATGAATCGGTCGAAGATAGTTTATGGCGTTAGATTTGTATTGTTGCCATAAGGCTTCCAGGAGGTTCGTTGTTTAGCGGACGGAGCTGCGTGGCGCCGGGCGCGGATGACCTATCCAGAAGGCTTGGCAGAATCTGTATGCCGATAGCGTCATGACAAAGAGTGATTATGCCCATGCGATACAAACCAACAATGGCAAAATCAGTGAGCCTTCACTTCTAGAGTTCTGATAAACATGCTTGAGTGCTGACCTTCGCTGTGTACAGATTATATACAAGCATTACCAGCGAATCCTAGCTCAATGGCCCGTTGATCTCCTCCGTCCTGAAGTCTCCTTCCAGAAAACCATACAGCGCCGTATAGACACACACCTGAAACCATCTACCACACCTCCACAAGATAATGTTACTTCAAATCAGGCTCTAGCGACAGTACCAACGCCTATTCCATTCGACGAAAAGGGCGAGTTACAGCAGGTCAATGTGCTTTATTCGTTTCTGGAAAACAGGTACACAAAGAAGGTATGTCCAGGCCACAGTGATCTGACAGGTTGTGGTTGGAACGTGTCTGACGTTTTGGTGCCAACAGTATCCGCTTTCGGAAAAAATGATGAGACCGGCGTCGAATCCAGACTACTACAGTAATCTGGTGCAAGAGCTTGATGCTGCGCCCAATCGATCTTGGTTGCAGAGCAAGATACATAAATGGAAAGGCGCTTTGCGGTTTTCGTGAGACGCTGCGCGTAGTTACGGCCATGGTTGAAAGCACAAGAGGCGTTTGGAGGTCACCAGCGGCTTGCTACGGTTTGCTTTACCACCATAAAGGCGTGGGGGACGCCTTTGTTCTGGCATTCTGTAATAGGATGGATTCAATGTATATAAGGGCATCGCGATCTTTACATAAATATAGTACCCGTGGTCTCATGACGTCTGACATTTGGGCATAATGTGAGGGCGCGAGCGATAGTAGCAGTGGTGCGATCAGTTGACCTAACATGAATGCTCTCCAGCGTGTGTGATCAAGACTGCTCAATATCCTGGGTCCCGGATCTGCTTGTGAGGTTAAGATTCGTGGATTTCACTGCCCATTTGAAAAGCGAGATTGACTGAGGAAGACCAGCCCAACCGATAGTCGTTCGAACCACTCGACTGTGCCTAGATAATCTACCGAGCGGTTTTGACAGTGGTTTCTTATGAATGCGTTGGTATCATCCGACTTGCAGCACACCTTTGTTCTTTTCGATGCCTCTTGACAATCAGAGAGTGACGTGGATCGTTGAGCATCATACCAAAGGGACTTCAAGCCGTCGGACTTGCGGGTTGCTGCCTAAGGCAAATCGAGACTTCGATGGTCAGGACCGATCAAGAACAGAATCCCATGTCTACCGCAAAAATCAGGGAATCGAATAGCGATCGTTATGATCGAATCAGACACTGCATACCTATAGCATCTCGTTCTCTACTTTTGGACCATGGATTGCACGGCTAATACCCACTAATGGCCAACGGTCTTAGGCACTGGATTAGATTAACAGGGGTTAAGGAGGCCTAAGAGAAGCATGCTGATATCGACTCCTAGAGAATGTCAGGGTCGAGCCAGAGGAGATTTCTCCGCCTTCTCTCATCATAGAATCGTGAGGACGCTTGAAAGCTTCGAGACCTTGTACATATCTCCAGGGTTCATCAGTTTTGCCCGAAGGAGCTGCAAATTCATTGCGGAAATAGTGATTGCAGGTTTCATGTACACAGCCTTGAATCTTCATTTCCTAGCGTCAGAGCCCAGGCACCACCTCAAGCACAGTGGAAGCAAAACTTGGGAACGACCAGTTGCAGGGACTACAGCTTCCCAAAGCTACAAACAATAGCTTGGAGCAACCTGAACAGGACGTTCGAAGGCGAAAGATGAAGCACAGCGTCTAAGATTGTACGCCCTCTACTTTTTCCAAGGAAAACGTGCGCCTCCAGGAGCGTCATGACTCTAGAAATACACTATGCCTTGCTTGATGCCGCTGCAAGATCATCAACCATTTTCACGGATGCTTTGAGGTCAGAAAGCCTGTCCGCGAGATCGACGATTTCGGCGATATCTCCGGAAGGTGTATCGTTCTAATTCGTAGCGAGGAAGAGTGGCCGGACCGGCGATGCGCCCTGATCTTGCCACCTGTGATGAACAAGGTGAGCAGGAACCCCGTGAGATATCGACACTCGACTCTAAGCAACGTGTTGGTGTCAACAGCCTGGGAGAAACTCGGGTATGGCCTCAGTGTAGGATAGCTCTAACTACTACTAGAATAGCCCTTGCTGACTCCGCAGCTTGACGGAAAGCTTCAAGGACCTGCTTGCCGGCCAATAGAGAAGGAGAAAAGCGTCCATCGGCGATGAGCCTCCCGGCTGCGGCTGAGTCAGCAGCCTCTGTCAGCTCTCATAGGTCAGATCATCCTCGATCTCCGGCAAGCGTCCGCCAACCCGCTAGGGGCAGGAAAATGTTGGCAGAGATCGATCACTGGATCAGACATCGACGTCCATGTCGCGATTCCAGAGCCAAAGAACAACATCTGGGATCCATCTAGTATCTACAATGTCTTCTCCCGCGAGCTTCACGGCATTAAACGAAGAACCCGCTGCCGCCAAACCCTTTCTTCGCACTCTAGCCTCCAGACACGAACGTACAGCTGGCATCCCAAAAGGACTCGGTCTTCCCTTCAGCTCTCTTCGCCCACCCTCTGCCATATCGCATCTCAATCTACAGGCAAGATTGCCTCCTTAGCGATATCCCTAACAGCAGGCCAGGACCTGGACAATTCCTCAACATGCCCTTGGACCGTGGACATATTGAACAGTGACCTCTCAGAGGACCCCTGGACAGAGCTTTCGGCCTACCAAGAGCGGACCGCTGACCTACTTAATACTGCAAGCCGATATGTCTTCATTTCAACACGATCGGTCGATTCGTTTGACAGGGCCCACGCCACGAAAGAGGGACTCCGCCCATTTGGCCCTGCGCTCCCCACCCAAGCGTCTGAAGCCTGCCAACTCATCAGACCCTGCCAGTCCGTTACCTCTGTCCCCGGCCGCCAGGGGTGCCCGTGCCAGTCATTTCAAAGCCGAAAAGTGGTTCGCCGATACGGACAAGCACGCTTCGAGAGACGTGTCTTTCCCTGACAACGATCCGCCTTTCTACATCAATCGCAGGTCATCATCGGACGGTAGTAGCGTCTGTGCCGTTCGCTCGGATGGAACATCCCTCAAGCATTCTGGATTGAGCAAACCCACAGCTCCCACAAGAGCACTATTGGCAAAGATGGAGTCCAGCAAGAGCAACAGTGAAGACTTTCGCAGTGTCATAGATGATCTGACGATACAGAATAAGAAGCTCAAGAAGAAGCTGAGGCAGTACGAAAGGCTACACTGCTCTCATCTTCAAGATGATAAGATGTTCGAAGTAAGGATACATGGACTTGCTGCCCACAGAAAGCGAGAATTAGAAGAGACTCTGCGGAGCTTTGCGTCCAGCATTGATGAATCATCTCCCGAAAGACCAACTATCAATCCTATTCCCATAGAATCGTCGATGGCAGGCTCCGGTCCAATCACACGGCTTAGGAAGGCAGCCGTCAGTGCGATACCTACGAATGAATCGCTGTCGACTTTGGGTAAGCCATCGTCCGCATCAACGTCCTGCTCGAAGCCTGTGGATTCTGCGTATGCTTCGATGTCCGGCAAAACGGGAACTTCGCAATTGCACCCACAGGACAAAGCAAAATTCGATAGCATGTCGCGAGCTTCGCAGGCACAGCAAAGCGTGAAATCATATCTGCATGACATACCCGAAACGCTAGTGCCGAGGCACTCGATGGCAATGTCAGAAAGATCAAAAATTAAACTAGTCGTCAGAAGACTGGAACAAATTTTTACTGGTAGAGGAGCAGCGTCTCGCCGCCAGACACAGTCTTATCAGCAGCAAGAGCTCTCGCATTGCGCTGCCCAAGCCGATAGAACGAGACTAGAACCCCAGGGCCGCGGACGGCAGTCTATTAGAGAAGGTGTCCGAGAGGCTCGCATTGCCGATGACGTCGATCTGCACATTGATGCCTCCAGCGAAGCCAATCTCGCTGCCCAACAGTCACGGCAAAGTAGTAATGACAGGCACGGACCGATCCAGGATACCCGAGGAAGTCGGGAGAGCAGTCCCGGCCAACGCCCCACCCGGCCACTTGACCTAGATCTACATCGTGCACAAATTCCTGAGGAGAACATTCACTACATCCGACATCTCGGCCTGTCATCTCCAACAGGCAATACAAATCCCGACACAGACGATGGATGGGTCTATTTGAATCTGCTAATCAGTATGGCACAGCTACATACCTTGAATGTGACCCCTGAATTCATCAAAAGTGCTGTCGTCAATGTGAGCTCGCGATTTGAGCTCTCTTCAGATAGCACTAAAGTTAGATTGCTGGGTGGTATGGAAGGTACTAGGTTGAGCTCTGATAGCGATGATAGCTCGGATATGGGGAGGATGAAGTCAGCAGGACCAGGCTTCTCAACTAACGAACGAGGATCTTTGCCAAAGATACTAAGCAGTGTCGATGCGATGGATCGACAAGAGCCTAACACCGCACTACCAGCTCCAGCGTACGAATCATCAACGGACCAAGATACAAGTACTAAAAGAGTGCCGATATTTCTTGCCCAGGCGAACAATTCGGCCAACTTTCACTACAAGCCCTTGTTTCTTCATGGTGTATCATCAGAGCAGGATGATCAATCAGGTCTGGCGACGGATTCAGGTGCGTCATCCGACGTTATAGAAAATGCAACCGGCATGCACTCAGGCATCAATTCTGGATCCCATGGTTTGCGCGACACGGAGGTCAAGCTACGCAAGGAAAACACAGAAAATGGACCCATCATTTTCTACCATAAAGCTAGATTTTGCACCGACTTAAGCGGAGACCCTGGTGGTTCTCATATCGACGAGACGGCATATCATCGTTACACTGAAGATCCAATCGGCTGCCCCCCAAAATGGGACGATTCGCGAGATCGAAGCGCACATAATCTGGCAGATTCAATGGAAGTGGACTATGACGTTGCTAACGCAACTGGCTCAGCTTTAAACCTCGACGACCTCAAGTCTTGCATCTCTGAATGTTTCAGCTCGGCGAGCCCGGCAAAATCGGAACCAATTCCGCTAGAGGTCTCTGGACTGGGCGGCATACAGCCAGATGATAATTTTGTTGTAAAGGTTCAGGTCTGTCATCGTGGTAAAAGGAAGTCGATGGGTTTCTCTCTTCAGAGGAAAGAGCTTCAAGCGCCTTACCGTCTATACCAAAGGTCTATAAAATCGGTTATTGAGACCAAAGACTTACTCTGGACTCGGCCATTTCATATTCCTGTCGACAGCGAAATCGTCTCCACGGTCACGACGCAAATCAAGCCTTCGACATTACCTTCACCGCTGCGCTTTCGTTCGCCATTCTCGTTATCGGCATCCGAGGAAGAGGAAGGCGCGGAAAACGGAGCCGCAATTCCGCACAACAGCAAGTCTCGATCATCTCGCGAAGCCAGGGCGGCCAACTTCTTCGCTGAGTCCCCATCAGAAGAGAGCATAGAAACATCATACGCCTCTACGTCCACTGGCTCTGACGACGACTCTTCCATTGACCTTTTGGCACACGCGCGCGAACTCGATCCTGACGCTGTCGCTGCACGTGAGAGGGAATTCGATATCAACTTTCTCCCTGCTGGAAGCGTGGCTGCTACAGCTGGGCAGAGTAGCTCTGGGCTTGTCAAATCCAAACAGCAGGCGGATAGTGATGTTGATAGTACGAGTGTTGAAGAGGACGGGGTTAGTACGATTGAACGCAGCGACTGAGCGTTACAAGTGTTAGCCAGCAGGTCAGCAGTGCGCGATCGCTTATTTTTCCGCCTATCCACATCGCATGGCGCAAAGAGCCAACTAGAGTAGATATTCTGGTTCATCTATCTTATGTAGCTTGAACAACGACATCGTTATCGAGTTGATGATATCGGTGTTTTTCTTCGATTCACCGGTCTCAGCCACTCAAGCCACTCAGCCACTCCGTCGGTCATAAAAGCGGCTCGGCAGATCAGCCGAAGCCCGTTTGCCGTCGCACCATCCGAAATCCGACCGTGAAAGCGGAGAGACTTAACGTTGACATACCAGACCAATTGATGTATATAGCAGTTCTGTACATACAAAATACACTACTCCCATCATGACCACGACCTCAGCTACCTAATCTCCAGGTCGCTATATTGGTGCCCACCCTCATTGACTCTCACAGCAGCTCGAACCCATTCCACACTCAGCGCCCGCTCATAGACTACAGGCACCAGCAGCAGCTTGTAAGAACAGATCCATGGCCATGGCCACTCTCTCGAAATACCGCCTGCGACCGCCCTCACACCCAAGCAAGGTAACCGCCATCCCACCCCCCTCCTCTGCACAAAGACCAAGCTCACACCTCCCCCAACCTCCAGCTCTCCATCCCCTCCCCGCGCCACTTCAGCACTACCCCCTCCCGCCTCGAAATCAACAAAATCCTCCCCTCCGCCGCCGCCGCCCTCGCCGACATGAAACCCCACACCACCCTCCTCGCCGGCGGTTTCGGCCTCTGCGGCGTCCCCAACACCCTCATCAACACCCTCCACCAAAACCCACACATCCACCACCTCACAGCCGTCAGCAACAACGCCGGCATCCCCGGCTCCGGCCTTGGTCTTTTGCTCGAGAGCGGGCAGATTTCCAAAATGGTCGCGAGCTATGTGGGTGAGAACCATGTTTTTGAGAAGATGTATATGAGTGGGCAGATAGAAGTGGAGCTGGTGCCGCAGGGGACGTTGGCGGAGCGGTGTCGAGCGGGCGGGGCGGGCATACCGGCGTTTTATACGCCGGCGGCTGTGGGGACGGTGGTGCAGAGTGGAGAGCTGCCGTTGCGGTATAATCCCGATGGCAGCGTGGGTGCTTATGGCAAGCCGAAGGATGTGAGGGTTTTTGAGGGAAGGGCGTTTGTGATGGAGGAGGCTATACGCGGCGATTACGCGTTCGTGAAGGCGTGGAAGGCGGATCGATTGGGGAATTGCGTTTTTCGGCACGCGGCGCAGAATTTCAACGGGGTGTTTGGACGGGCGGGGAGGGTGACTGTTGTTGAGGCTGAGGAGGTGGTGGAGGTGGGCGCGATTGAGCCGGGGCAGGTGCATTTGCCGGGCATTTATGTGGCGAAGGTTGTAAGGAGTGAAGTCGGGAAGGCGATTGAGAAATTTACGTTTCAGGCTGATGGAGAGGGGGAGGGCATGGATGCGCTTGGGAAGGGGGATGCGAGGAGGAGGAGGGAGAGGATTGTGCGCAGGGCGGCGAGGGAGTTTAAAGATGGCATGTATGCCAATTTAGGCATCGGAATGCCCATGCTCGCACCTAGCTTTGTCGATCCCGGCGTCAGCGTTACGCTGCAGAGCGAGAATGGCATTTTGGGCCTAGGCCCGTATCCAAGAAGAGGCCAGGCGGATCCGGATCTGATCAATGCTGGCAAGGAAACCGTGACGCTGTTGCCGGGCGCGAGTTGTTTTGGCAGCGACGAGAGCTTCGGCATGATTCGCAGTGGAAGGATCGATCTGACTATTTTGGGCGCGATGCAAGTCTCTGAGAAGGGGGATTTGGCTAATTGTGAGTTTGTTTCTTCTCACACTCTCACCCCATCCCCTCTCACCGCAATATTCCATTAATACGAGGGTGGTAGGGATGCTACCCGGAAAAATCAAAGGTTTCGGCGGAGCAATGGATCTTGTCTCCAACCCCCTAAACACCAGGGTAGTTGTTACGATGGAGCATGTTGATAAAGCGGGGCGGCCTAAGATTTTGGAGCACTGCGAGTTTCCGCTTACGGGGAGGGGTGTTGTGGGGAGGGTTATTACTGATTTGTGTGTTTTTGACGTTGAGGTTGGGAGGGGTCTGGTGCTGGTGGAGTTGGCGGAGGGGGTGGGGGTTGAGGAGGTTAGGGGGAAGACGGGGGTGGGGTTTGAGGTTGGGAGGGTGGGGAGGATGGAGGGGTAGGGGGGTGGTTGGGAGGGGGGGGGGAGGGGGAGGTGGGTTGCGTGAGGTGTTTGGGTAGATGGGAGACGGAGCTGGACAAGATTCCCCAATCCATCGAGTTGTAGCCAAAAAGGCTGGAGAATTCATAAAACACCGCTTGTCATACACGTTTAGTCCGGCGTTTCCTAGGAGCGTGCAGCTAGATCACATCACTTCACTGCATGAAAGCTCTCACACGATCCCATCCCAAGCTCAAAGCTGCTTCATTGGTATCTCTATCAAAAGCCCACCCTCATGCCCTCATAGCTTCCATAACCCATACCCTTCCCC
>JAABUW010008948.1_pt1 | contig 11557 bp, 10 predicted proteins | sample 5560081 | NCBI WGS metagenome assembly JAABUW01 (sample SAMN10711882, study PRJNA513363) | rock metagenome | isolation source: Antarctica rocks | place: Antarctica: Victoria Land, Knobhead sud | reverse complement strand
CAGTGATCTCACTGCTCATTGCTCAAGTCATCAGAGGTGGCGGTAGCTGACGCGGTGAAACATCGAAGTAATATTCTCCCAACGTCTGAATCGTCAACGGGCGGGTGCTCCACTATCAATATCAGCACATGTTTGATACAGGATCAGCTGGCAGCTCGCATTCAAGCGGCGCTCTATACCCCTCCAAGAAGCAAACAAACCCAGCTCCTCTTTTCTTACGCTCGACTCACCGACAGCATGCACTACTCATATCCTACCAGCTGTGTTGCAAAGTCCATCCACCGGACAAACCACCGCTCATTCCCCCAACTCCTCAACCCTCTTCCACATCGCCACATGCTCAATTCCCTCCTCCCACCACCACCCCATTCCCTCATCCAACTCAAACCCCAAGGACTTATACCAGCCCTCAACACGCTTCTGCGCATGCACAAGCACCAGTCCCTTCCACTCACCCAACCCTCTATCCCTCACCACTTTCCCCCTATTCTTCCTAGCAAAGCCAAGTGCAGTATCAACAAGCATCTTCCCATACCCCCTTCCTCTGCACGCGGCAACCGTAGCCAACCGTCCAAGTTTCACATAGGGCTCGCTATGATCCCACACCCTACTGCCCTTGTAATCAGGCCCCTCAACAGCTTTCTCATCATCCGCATCCGCATGTGCTTGCGCAGGTACTAGACGTATTGTAGCAGCTGGCCGTTCACCACTGATAGTATCTTCTTCCTCGCCGCTATCTTCGGCTGGTCGATCGCTCCCAGGGGTCTTTTTTCCCTCCCCTACAATGCTATCATCATCCACGTCGCTACCGCTTTCTCCATCCCCGCGACTCGCTTGATGGCCTTCGTTTGGCATTTCAGCAAAGATGACCCAATGCCAACTCACCCCATCATCGGCATCGACCTCCTCGGCGCCTGAGCAGTGCTGTTCGAGCACGAAGACAGCGGCGCGGATCGAGAGGGCGTCGCGGAAAAGGCGGGGTGGTGCACGGTCGGCGGTGGAGGAGGGTGAGTACTTGACTTGGCCGGTGGGAAGGGTGCGGAAATCCTGGGCGGCTGGGCCTGGGGGCGGAAGGAATGCAACGGTCGGTGAAGAACGAGAGGATGGCATAGTTGTGTTACCTTGGATGTTGTTTGGAGCAGCGATTGCGAGGATTGAGGAGTCAAGGTGGCCCGGTCTTTCTTGCGGCGACGGATCCTACGGTTGAGAGAGATGGCAGTGAAAGGAAGGAACGAGGCATGATCTGGGACTATATCAGTGGGGGTTGTCAGTAGGTATGAGTCATATCATCAGCGACAATGTTTTGTGTGTAGTTAAAGATGGACCTGGTAGAGAATCTGGGAAAGACTTGCGTCCGTCCTTCATTATCTAATTATAGCATCACTAATTGATCGAACTTCAAATACATTCATTAAAACGAGTGGTTTGGAGGATCATGTTATGGCAGGAAACGGCGACGAATTCTCTGATCATCACCGCGGACAAGGGGAACCAGGAGTGCTTGACTTCCACTGGTCCCCAGGCAGGAAGTTCGTCTGGTTGCTGTTGTCCGGACCACCCGTTGCCGTATCATCTTCATCTGGGATCCAGTACCCATGATATGGGTGGGATACTTGTCATATCAACCTATAAACATTTTCTTGCTATGCTACGTGAACTCATGACGATCGTCAGACAAGCGTTTAAGTAAAGTAACCCTCCTATTCACGGCCCTTCTTCTCAATCCCCAGTCCGGTTCCTCGCCTTCGCCCTTCGATGACAGAACCCAGACATCTCCCTACAGCCTCTAAATCTCCCAGCAACCCCACATGACCTCTCTCAGTCTTCACCCTACCGCCCTTGGCACATTTGTACCCCTCGGGTAGCATTGCAGCTCTTGCAAGGCATACACCGTCGCCACTGGCGAATTGGAGATCATAATACGCGTCTGCTCGTCTGATGGCGTCGCGAGAGGAGACTCGGGCAGCGACCACTGTAGGAGTGTTGTTGGCGTAAAGGACCGACAAGGGAGGATAGAGATTCTCGGCGGCATACGTGCGATCGTATACCATTTCAGCCTTGAAAGCTAGTGTTGCATTGAGAGTGCGGTTGAGGTAGGTCACGGCGTCAGCGAGAGGTATTGTGCTCTGCTGATTGGTGTAATTGGAATTTGGGGGTGAAAATTGTGGATCGAGGGCTCGGGTAGCCGAGGGATTCAAAATATCAGTGACCTTGGCAGACGTGGTATCAGCTACAGCAGATATCGTGTTACTGTTGTCTTTTGGACGACAAGCTGACCCTTTTCGGCCGAGTATCTGCAGTGAAGGCATCGGAGGTAGCATATCCGTGACCGAATCCAGGAGACTTTTGTTGTCATTTGAATTTGCGGAAGGTAATGCAGGTGCTATACAGGGTGACCATGCATATTCTTTCCAATGTTGTACGTCGAAGAAATTGACCGGATATTCCTCTTTAGTCTCTTTGTTCACAAAACACCGGCCATTGTCAGGCAAAAGAAGGAAGGTACTCCGCAGCGTAAAGTTCACCTGTGCGGTCAGGACCTTCGAGCTCAATAGCACTTCATCGCCGTTCCTCAAGGGCCCAAGAATATTGACACAATGCTGTGGGACACCAGCATATACTACCCCTGCAAACAAATCGGGTCGTTGGTTGACGGCATGCCTTGTGATTAGACCACCCATGCTGTGTGCAATGATTGTTGCTCCTTTCTCATGCGCAGGCATGCTCAAGGCGTTGCACTGTAGCTCCTGAAGAAAGGCAAGAAGTCTTCGACTCAGCAGATGAGGGCTCAGTCGCCAATCATAGCCATAATCATGAATGCGTAGTTTCCCATCCTGAGCATTTTTGCAGGTTCGGAGTCGTTTCAACAATCGTCGACCCATATCTACCGGCCCGATATGACTTAGCATGCCGGAGGCAAAAATCTGATCGTGCATGTTCTCTTCATCCTCAGGCTTCAATCCGACTTCGAGGTTGACCCTACGAATGTTGAGACCCACTTTGACAGGGACCCAAAGTTGTCGATGAGGAGGCTGAGCTGAACGCAGAATCGAGCCCCGGTATCCACCCATAATTACTATATCTCCCGTAAGATTCTCCAGCGCATCTTCGAGGTACGAGTGAGTTGTCTTGGACGTCTTCCCATTCGCTTCGAACGCGTCAGCGTTCGAAAGCCCTTGAAGACCTCTTGACAAGGCTGCTGGGCTGCCGCTTCTACCATCGTTATCGTCGAAATTATTGTGCCCGTTACCATTGGGCTGATTGATCTGCTTGGCCTCACTATGAGCACGGCTCCTTGTAAAATCTGGACGAAAAGTGTTGAGATGGAGGCTGGATATATTTGGCATGCTAGGAAGTCTAATACTCGAGTCTTGGAGGCTGTCCTTTATAGCTTTCATCCTGCTGTTGACCTGTTCTTGTACATTCTCCCACCTACTATCGTCGCCCAGCGAGGATCCTGTGGACGTGACTCTTCGCAACAGCAATGACTGGTCCGAAGTAGCCCGTCGTAATTGGGGAGACCGCTGGGATGTAACGGAGGATTTCTCATTCATGCCTTGTCGCCCTGCGATGGTACATTCTGGCCTGTTCAGTGGGGTTCTACTTGACGGCTGCGGTTTTTGGTCTGAAGCACTTTGGGCCGCCGATAGAGGTGGTCGCCCCCTTTTATCGTCTTCTTGGGGACGAGTTGCGAACGTTGGACGATTTTGGAATGGACTGCCAAAGCCCCAACTGGGCGTGGGCTCGTTGATGGTACTTGCCCTCTTCTGCCTCGGTTCACTCCCCCATCTAGGTGAGCGTGATCGAGTATTGCTGAGTATCGATGAGAGGCTCGGTACGGAGAAGTCTTTGAAAGATGGCGCTCTTGGGAGTGACGTCAAGTTGAAGCTGGACATGTAGCGTTTGAAGTTGAGATCAGAAAGCATGCTCGTTGGGCCAAGAGGTTGCTGGCTCTGGCAATCAGGTCTTTCCCTTTCGAATATCTTCGGCTCTGCTCGCCATGGCGACGGAAGGCTTGCCGTTGGTTCCCTCGGTGGTGGTGTTGAAGGCTGCTCCCAGCCGGTCCCCAAAGCAGACCCTCCCTCCTTCCCATATTCACTCTCTGCGTGCGTACGCTCATCCTCTTCTCCAGCACCATCGAAAAGCCCACCGCCCTGAATGCGTGCCATCGCCGCAGCTTTTGCAGCTGCTGGTGTTCGCGGCGACATCAGCACTGTCTGCGCTCTTCCTATGCTTACACCGATCACCGAGTGCGCATCTTCCTCCGGCATGTCTGTGACTCCTGGCAAGTCCTCCGGAGAGTGTCCCTCGAGGTCAGCAGGGATGATGGCGTGAAACCGCCGTTCTGGCAATTCTAGGTATAACGGTAGATGTGAAGGGGCATCGCACCCCACGCGAGATTTTGTACTCGTAGGGACGTTTTGAGAGGTCGTGGTCGCCATTGTGACAGGCTATGCTGGTCATGAGCCGAATCCGGGCAATCTTCTCGAGTCTTGTAAGGACGAGAGTCACCAGTAGGCGAGATCCGGCTTATTCGAACTGCTGAACACAGACGGACAATGGGAAAACATTGCTCGACAAGACTAAGATCTGGAGGATTGAATTAACGTATGTAAAGCACTACAGAAATGTCAGGGAGGCACGTACCACGTCGGATGATCTGGTGCGACTCCACCTCAGCTGCGAAAGACACCTCATGCTCTGGGTGCTCGACTACCAATGGCTTCCGAGCGCTTTTGAGATATTAAACCTGACCTAGCAAGACCAAAGAACAAGCCTGCCGGTCTCAGTCAGCTTCGGCATCAGAGCATGTAAACAACCGGCTTGGCAACTGCGTCATACCACAAGTAAGTCCGATCGCTTAGTAGCGGCGGGAGAAGCCACCAATCCACTGTTCAGGATTTGGCCTCTTAGCAGAAAATCCGCTCTAAATCTTTAGCCCAGTACGAGTACGAACGTCTGTTATGCTAGCGGCGGCTTGGTTCTACGGGCCGCGTACAACCGCTCAACGGTCTCGGCCAATCAGAAGCCTACATGTGGATGCAAAATTAGAATGCAGTGGATAAAGTACTTTACGGTAATGTTGAGAAAGCAGAATTATCAGGTCAGCAACATTTGAGCATCCACGAGGCAGATAGTGCAGCACAAGTAGAAACATCAAACTCAAGTCCAATCTAAATGCCTATTCAGCAGCTACAACTGGAATGGGTAGTAACAGTAAGCAAGCATATAACTGTTGTTGAGATCACTTTTCCTCACTCGGACCCCCTACGCGTTTCTTTTCTTCTCGGACCGCCTCCGTTCCCTTCGTTCCCAATGATGTGTACTGTTCAAACGCTCCTTCCACCATGTCATGTTATAGCTTGCGTCTCTCATAAAACGAGAGTCCCACCAGCTGATGAACTCGCAGTTAGCGAAAATACATTATTTAAAAGCTCTTACTTGCGACCCCTCACATGGCGCGAAGGAGATTGTCGAACATTGGACATGGTCACTTACGTCGGAAAGGGTGGTGCTTGACCTACGACTGGCTCTTCTTGTTGACGACTGATTGCGAGCTCTATATATTGAGCCCTCCGTATCAGATCAGCCTGGTATGAGCCAGCGGGCGCCTCATCCGCCTCGTCTTCGATGAATTCTTTGAGTCCCGTGCCTATGTATTGATGGTGGACGCCGGGATCGTAGCCTCGAGGGAGCGGTATAAGGGCGTTTGAAACCACCGCTGTGAGGAACGTTATGTCGCTTGCTGGACGCTATTGTCAGCTGGAGAATGTCTCGTCTGCTCCTTCGGTTTAAGGGGAGGCACACGCATGTTTAGGTTCCTAGGAAAAGCTATCAAGGGTGCTGTGAGCCAGTTGAATGTGCGATTGAGATACTTCGTGACGAACCCGGCTTCCTCTTGGTGATCGATAACCTCTTCCATAATGAAGCTGATCATATTGCGGATTCCATTGGGCGTTATCTTAGTTGCAAAGTTCTCTTCTCTTGCTGCTTTTCCCGAGGCATGAAGTTCTATCTGGCACGTACCTGAAGAAAACCCGAGATGGTCAGAAAGGGGGCGGAAGATGTTTCACAGACGAGATTGTCAAAAGGGAAGACTCGGAATTCCATCTAGAGGAAAGATGCCATGATGGTCGAATCAGCTCGCGCACTAACCGAACTTATGCCTTAGCGGGAGTACATTGGCAGCTGCTCCAGCCGATAATGTATAGAATGGGATAGCGTCACTCCCTTCCGGCAGCCAGTCGAGCGCAGCTTCGCAGTCTTGAAGCATGGGCGTGATTCCTGTAATGTGGCCTAGCGTTGGTACTTGTGAAACGGTATGAACGTCTTCCAAATGGTCAGGGCTTGGATAAAAAGTGAGCCGTGGCTGAAAGAGAGACAAAGCCATAGTGGATAATAATCTCCTGAAAGTTGAAGGTGAGAATGTTAGACGCTATTAGAATCTGGATCGGGCCGCTATGCTGAGGGCGTAATAAAGACGGGCTCGTCCCCTAAATTCTGGTTTTGTCGTTCCGATAAAAGCCAGCTGTTCTTGATGGGTTTCGTTCAATCTGGTGTGCCGGCGCAGCGTGTTTCAATTCGAGTGGCTGAGTGGATATGCAAAGCTGAGAATACCCAATATCTTTTACCAATAGAATCGTACTCCTGTCTTATGGTGTTTACATAACATGAGACGTTACTGAGGCTTGGACTTGTTAATGATACGGGGTTCCCTTTATCGATTCAGTTCTAGAATTTGTCCGTCGTGGAAGTTCCACTATTACTATTGGCATTCGATTCTGCTCGATAAGTAAATCCACACCTGCCAGTCTAAAGGGATCTTGTGAGCGCCGTCTGCCACCCCTTTTGACGCAAAAACAGTCGGGAAACGCTTCGCGTCTCACTTCTTACCCCAATGTTTCGTTGAAGAGACAAGGCTCGGACAGTGCATGATGTCCAGGTGGAATTTGCTTTATGTGTGATGATCGCAATCTTCAAGATCAAGGTGGAAGCCCAAAATCGTGAAGAAAGCATCCGCCGGTAAAATGCGTCAATAAAAGAGTCTGAGCACGTCCTAGTCGAGCCGGATAGGAGTGTATTACCATTCTGGCTTACGAAACAATGCTTAGATACTTACACGGCGCATACAACCACGGAGCAAAGTGCCACACCAGCCCTCTCAAAATCTGTGGCGGCGCATTTGGCTCAAACTTGGTATGCTTACCTGTTGCCACTACCGAGACCCCCTTCCCCGCATACGATCCTGACTTTGCAATTTCAATCATTCCTGCCGCGAGATCAAGATAGCTCACGAATGGCGAATCTTCTGCCATCTTGTCCAGACTCAATTTATGCCCCTTCTGCACATCCTCTGTCAACGCCGAGGGCTGCACGAAAGTTACATCCAACCACGAATCATGCAGTCGCAGATTATCTTCTGCAAACCCAAGGTCCGCATACACGTGCGACATCCCACGATCGATAATCCACTTGCCCGACGCTGGCAATTTGGCCGACATAATTGGATTCAATGACCCAGAACTTAGGAAGATTAGCTTTGGTGGTTTGTAATTGGTGTCCTTCTCCCTGATATAGCAGAGGGCTGCTATAACCGAGTTTGCGGTATCTTGAGCAATGCGGATGCCAGGGATATTCTCGTTGCTGCCGAGGACGCAGAATGCGGCGTCGACTTCTGGCACGAGGGTGGATGCTAGGAGGGGAATGTCTGAAAGGGAACCCTCGAAGATCTTGACGTTCTGTGTGTTCTCCAGGTCAGGTCTCTGCGTTAAGAGCTTGGCTTTGGAGCGGGCATAGACGTTAAGGTGGGTATTTGGAGATTGAACAAGGAGGTCCACAAGGGCTCCGCCGGTTTTGCCTGTGGCCCCTAGGATTGCGTACATGGGCATTATGCTAGATGAAGATGCTATGTGAATGGAAAGTCTAATTTTGCTCTGTAGCAAACGCTGAAAAGTTTCGCGGTGTCAAAGCTCTACAACAAAAAAATGTAAACATCATCACGTTGGGAGTTGCAGAATGATTCGGACGCTAGGTCTAATTGAGCACCTGCCAAGCATGGACTGACTCAGTGATAAGCCAATTAAACGCTTGCCAAGATCGCTCTAGCTTCAATGCTGCTAGCCCCAACCGATGCTGAATCTTCACTCTCTATCCTCTGCCGTACTCATCACTGTCTCGACAGTCCCATAATTACAGAGAGCATGATGTGAGGCACATCGATTGACTACTTGGCATATATCCTGTCGCAGACATAGAAAGCAGCAACAGTAAAGGTTTCGCTCAAGCGCAATCCACTGTCTCTGACCAGGTCCAAGTGAAAGATCCCTACTCGCGCTGGAGACCTTGCAACACCTTAAATCCAACTTCCTCACGATAGGAAGATGTCAGGCCTCAACGTGGAGGAACTTCTAGATTCTACAGCGAACGCAGCTCCTTCCGACTCCAAAGGCTCCCACTCCAAAGATCGTGACGATCGACACAAGCATGATCGTGACCGTCACCGCGATGGTAGTCATCGAGACCGAAGCCGTGATCGTGATAGGGATCGGAAATACCGTGACAGAAGTCGGGATAGAATAAGGAAGGATAAAGATGCCGATGGAGACCTGACCATGAGGAGTCCCAGGAGCGAGCGTACAAACGGGCGTGAGAGCCACCGAAGCAAGAGAAGAAGCCGTAGCCGAGATGATGATAAACGTCACTCACGCCGTCATAGGGACTCTGCCGATGTTGACGATGGAGGGCGTGCCTCTGGAGATTTCTACCGTGGGGGTGGTCGCCCTCGCACTCGATCAAGGTCACCTGACGGTGATAGGTACTATCGACCTAGCGGTCGCTCTCGCCGTGATGAGGAAGATGGGACAAGGAATAGGAGCCCACGCCGGGACCGTACGAGCGGACGCAAGCGTACACCAAGCCCTAAAGCGAAATCTCCTACACCGCAGCCAACTGAAGACGAGCGCGACCGACGGACTGTGTTTGTGCAGCAGCTTGCTGCTAGATTGAGGACAAAAGAGCTGATACAATTCTTCGAGAAGGTTGGCCCCGTGAAAGAGGCTCAGATAGTCAAAGATCGAGTCAGTGGTAGATCCAAAGGGTAAGCAGCTCTTATTACCCAGCATCTCAAGCACTGCTAACGTTTTGCTAGTGTTGGCTACGTCGAATTCAAGCAGGAAGAATCTGTTCAGGCGGCTATCCAGCTTACAGGCCAGAAACTTTTAGGCATCCCCATCATCGCCCAACTCACCGAGGCGGAGAAGAACCGTCAAGCCCGTAACCCGGAAGCTACAAACAGCAACCCAAATTCAATTCCATTTCATAGGCTCTACGTTGGAAACATCCATTTTAGTATCACTGAGAGTGACTTACAGAATGTCTTCGAACCTTTCGGCGAGCTCGAGTTTGTTCAATTACAGAAGGAGGAGCAAGGGCGAAGCAGAGGCTATGGTTTCGTTCAGTCAGTATCTCCTCAAGCGTGATGCAAGCTCTCGTTGACAAAATTTCAGATTTCGGGATCCACACCAAGCTAAGGAAGCCCTGGAGAAGATGAATGGCTTCGATCTTGCTGGGCGTCCCATTAGGGTTGGACTCGGTAACGATAAGTTCACCCCTGAATCCACCGCAAACCTCCTCCAGCGGTTCCAAGGGCAAGAAGCTCAGCGCGCCTTCCAGGGATCTGCTTTCTCCGGCCACGGCGGCCGCGGTTCCCAAGCGGGAGGTGCAGGTGGCGCTTTCGATCGTGCCGGAGGTCGTGACAATGACAAAGGGGGAGGAGGTGCCAGCGCTCTCGACGATACTGATGTTGCTGGTGTGAACTTTAACAATTACTCCCGAGATGCATTGATGAGGAAACTTGCGCGCACAGATGACTCTACTCCTGAAGCCAACGGCAGCGACCAGAAGCGCGCCATCGCTAAGCCGAAGACTGAGGCATCCAAGCCTCTTCCTGTTAGCGTCAACCAGGCTAGCCGCTGCGTACTGCTTAGAAACATGTTCAATTCTGAAGAGTGCGTCATCCTCTCCTTGATCCATAGATCGTGCTGACATGATACCAGGGAAGAAGGTGAAGCTTGGATCAAGGAGCTCGAAGACGACGTTCGAGCTGAGTGTACTGAGAAATACGGAAAAGTCGTTCACATTGCGCTAGATCCGAATACCCAAGGCGACATCTACCTCAAGTTCGACCGCGTCACTGGTGGCGAGAACGCGATCAAAGGCCTCAACGGCCGATTCTTCGGGGGCCGCCAGATTAGCGCTCAACCTGTCGTTGATGCCGTCTACAGCTCCCTCTTCTCTAGGACTTCAGCTCTATAAATTGCTGACTGATGTCGCTAGTCTTGTCCCGCAGGCCAGGAATGCGATATCAGCTTTGGACCATTGACCAGAAACGTGGTATCATGGACGGCAGAACAGTGCAGCTAATTGTCCGTTTTAGGCATATTCTACACCTTAGCTATACGCCAGCGCCGAGCTTTTGCTTTTTTTTGCATGTTCGTTGGCTGGCGCATGCCAAATGCTTGCGACTATCAGGAGGAAACAGGGCAGACATGCTAAGTGCACATCAGATCGTCTTGAATTCACATACCATCACAGGAACACACACAATCAAAAGGAATTGATGCTATGTCGCCCTTTGCTTCTCGAATACTACACTGCCAACTACTAGTCGATTCGCTGCTCGTCTTTGCGCTCGTTTACATGCTAAAAGCTCACACATTTCTGTCTCGTAGCCAACCACGGTAATTCATTTTGATATTGTTTGAACATGATCCTGGAATACTCCTGTCCGTGAAAAGCTTGATATTCCCGAAACATTGTATAACCGCGAGACCAAAGCGTATGTGACCCTAGGTATGCTTCAGCCACAGTTTCCGGATATCTGACTGCAACTCTATGATGGTGAGCAGGGTATGGCGCCCATCACATTTCAGTATCCACTATCACCTTCCTCCACTTCTAAAAGCCCGCCGTAGAATTCCTCACTTATACATGCCTTCTGCAAACCGACGAAAGGCCTGTGATCTACAGACTGCTTATGATAGTTGGAAAGATCCCGTCGATCTTCAGAAACCCTCGTGGTTTCATCGTTGCATGAGATGTGTGTAGCCGAGTACAACATTATCCTTCAGCCATTCGGCAACTCACATGGTTCACAACAGTAAATTTAAAGATAATGATAGACATGTCTAGAAGGCCAGCATTCCATGAAGATTTGATCCAATACTAGGAACATATCCTGTCGATTCTGTCGATGATTGGCGCCCTGGTATGCCACAGTGAACTCTCTTTCATCTGACCTTCCTCAATTTGTATATCATAACACCCAAAATGACACATACACTCAAGAACCTCAACGAGTCGTCCACAAGCGAAAAATGATATCTATGAGACAATCTAAGAGAACGTTGGCACTGGGGTGTGACTGGAGAAGGCATGGCTAGTGCTGACCTTAACTTGAATATGCATGTTTTCAACACATTCCCATGACTACACGCATCACTGATAGTAGCCTCATCACTAGACACATGCTGAAGGCATTATACAAGCGGCGATGACT
>JAABUW010008947.1_pt1 | contig 11558 bp, 15 predicted proteins | sample 5560081 | NCBI WGS metagenome assembly JAABUW01 (sample SAMN10711882, study PRJNA513363) | rock metagenome | isolation source: Antarctica rocks | place: Antarctica: Victoria Land, Knobhead sud | reverse complement strand
AACATGCAGCAGCTATCGCCTCAATGCAGTGTACACTCAAGAGCCATCACGTTCTGGGACGACACCAGGTTTCAGGTCATTAGCGAATATTGTCTCCTACTGTTTGTAGAGGCTGTTGATGAACGTTGTCGTCAAGACACCCAAATGTGCAACGATTGAACGTGCAAAACCAACAACATATAAGGCGGGGTGGTATGATGCAGTTGACAGCATTCCAGGACCTGGTGTAGCAGTGATTCTGGTACTCTGTGTCCTTTTCGACCAGAATGCGTGCACAACACAACACATGCATGCCTTTGGACGCCTCATCTACGCCCGTTTTTCAGATAGCCCCTGCAGTCTTGGCGAGCGTTCTGTGACGTGTTGGGGCCGACATCTCCCAGGCAAATTTGCGCAGACTGATTTGTTACCAAAGTCAACATTTGCTTTGTACCAGCAGCATAATGATTGGTGAGCATTATCCGCCATTACGAAATTCTTGTCACATGCACGGTTTCAGGGTCTGGTCAAAGAAGTCCTCGGCTGTGAGAGTAACCTGAAACTTCCGCGAGTTCTACTACAAAGAGCGCTCAACAAACTCCAGCACATCAAAGCATCGTCCGGTGACTGTGCAAGCCCCACTGACAATCATGCACCAAACGCAGCTGCGCACGCTTCCTGGCAGCCGTGTGCTGCCGCATCTGAGCGTACGCTTCGTACAAAGAGCGACCTTTCCGAGAGGTTCTTCGCGACCAGCTTTGCTCTTTCGCGTGAAGGTATGGTCTCACTACATTCTTGCTGTACAGTTGACCACGCGTTGCACGCGTCACACCGTCCTCTGCAGATCTGCCATTCCATCTTTTTCGGGCTCATTTCGCATTTCGCATAAACCTCAAAAGCTTGCGTAACTAAAGTATGAACCAAGCAGACACCAATCCAGCTGTTCCTGCCGTCTCAGGCCGCTGCAAGCATCGTCGACAAGCCCATGCAAGACAAGGTGAAGGAGAGCGTTCTGGAAGAAGGACTTGAGAATCACAGCACACAAGGTTCTCACGGCGTCAACTACCACCATCCCGAACAGGGAAACAGCGGGTACCAATTCTTCATGCCATCTCGTAAGTATTACACGAACACCTGACATGACAACACATTTCTTCACCCATAACAGTAGCAAGAAACCGACTGTTGGCGTCTGCTTGGTGCAGTGAATTACATGGGCAGGAACTCCTTAGAGGGCGCAAGTCAACAGATCAAGGATCTAGGTCTCACAAAAGCCTTGATTGTCACGGATGCAGTGAGTGTTCTGATCCCTAGAGCCAACCTTTGTGCTGAGCTCCCTGCTTGATCAACATCATGAACACATGCGCGGTGTACCAACACTGCTGTCGTGCACATGCTCAGGTTCTAGTCAAGGTGGGCGCCATCAAGGCTGTCACCTCAATCCTTGAGAGAATTGGTATTCAGTACAGCATTTATGATGGTGTAGAGCCCAATCCCACCATCGAGCAGGTACCATCATCAACATGTCCTTACTATACATCTGCTGTCTGTTTGTGTGCACACACAAGCCCTGATTCACTGTCATACAATATGAGCAGGTGCCTTAGAACGCAAGGCTGCGAGAGTCATTTACAAAGCTGCTGCCAATCCCATATACTTGCACATCTTCCAGTTCTGAGTTGGCTTCATCCCTGCACTGCAGCTGCACTTCAGAGTATCCTTCAACCCAAAAAACATCAAGCTTGTGAATGTCTTGCAGGTGGATGAGGGTATGAAAATGGTGACAGAGGAGCAATGTGACTGTATCATCTCTTTTGGCGGAGGCTCACCACACGATGCTGCCAAGGGCATTGCAGTGCTTGCTACCAACGGAGGTGGGCCTCCTTGCTAAGGCCAATCTGCTGACATTCCAACACAGACTCAACTTGCAAGTGTGCATGCACTGCTGATGCTGACATTTGAACACAGACTCAAGTGCAACTGCGCATGCACTGCTGATGCTGACATGTGAACACAGACTCAAGTGCAACTGCGCATGCACTGCTGATGCTGACATTTGAACACAGACCCAAGTGCACCTGCTCATGCACTGCTGATGCATAGGTCCAGGGTTGTCAACTGTGTACAGCTCAACAGCGTTCATCTACACCAGGCTTTGCCTCATAGCCTTGTAGGCTGCACCAGCCAACATACAACAGTTGTGTCTCTGCTTTGTATCAGCAGCGCCAGAAGCAAGCACATTGGGTCTGCACAGTTTCCCGCCAGAATGACCTTGATGCACGCAGTGCTGTATATGCATGATAAAATTGCATGTCACTCCTGCATCAGGCTTCAGCACATCTGTGTGCATTGTGGTCTCATGGCATGGCAATCAGTGACTATGACGGTTGCAGGCAGCATTTCTGACTATGAGGGCGTGAACAAGGTGCCCAAGAAGACTATGCCTCTGATTGCGGTCAACACAACTGCTGGCACAGCTTCTGAGATGACTCGCTTTGCCATCATCACTGACCATGCTCGCAAGGTCAAAATGGCTATCATTGACTGGTAAGTCAGTTCAGACAGTCAATCAACCATGTTCAACAACTGCATTGTCCCTTTGCAACTTTTGAGGTGCTGAGTTTGAGAACACTCACATGCTCAGCCTCTTAATCAACTGTTGTATTGTGTAATGTGCATGACCAGCTAGTGTACACATTGTATGCCACACCAACCTTGTTTGAGCTTTGAGGCTGCTCTGGCGCTGCTGCATTCCCTCCAGCAGATATGGCTCCATTTCAACATTGTCTATCAACTATGAGCTTAGCAGAAGACTGTCTTACTGACTCTTGTTGAGCCATAGCCACAGCTTCTGCAATGCTGCCATTTATTTCTGCAGGAAGGTGACCCCAACCATTTCTGTGGATGACCCACTTCTGATGCTTGGCATGCCCAAGGGCTTGACAGCAGCCACAGGCATGGATGCACTGACTCATGCTATTGAGGCGTACGTGAGCACAGCATCAACGCCTGTGACAGACGCATGTGCCCTACATGCTATGAAGCTAGTGGCCAACTACTTGCGTACTGCTGTACACCATGGAGACAACATAGAGGCCAGAGACATGATGAGGTATGCTGCCAAGACAAGTGTACGCATGCCCAGTTGAAGACAATATCACGGCATGTCGCCCAGCTCACAGCAGTGTAAGGTGTCTGCTCATCTGAATGGATCTAATGTGGTGGTTGCTGGTGTAACAGCAGCATGACCAGCTGGTGTCATGCTTGGTGTTACAAATGATGAGGAACCACAGCGGAGCCAATGGCACATCGTTTCTGTATCTATTTGCGTCTGACCAATTGGTCTTGAGCTGACCCCAATTCATGATTTGGGCCAACCTCACCCTTGGCTAGCAGTGATGATGATTAACAATAAGTAATTTGATGCAAATCAAGGACAATATCAATACGTGGTAGTAATGGAGCATTTGGCTGCAGTTATGCTGAGTTCCTTGCTGGGATGGCCTTCAACAGCGCAAGCCTGGGCTATGTGCACGCAATGGCACATCAGCTTGGGGGCTTCTACAACTTGCCCCATGGAGTCTGCAATGCTGTGCTGCTGCCATCTGTCCAAGAGTACAATGCCAAGTACGTGCCAGAGCTGTTCATTGACATTGCGCAAGCCATGGGCATTAAGGATGTGGGGGAGGACAAAGATGAAGCTGTCAAGCAGGTGCTGGCAGCCATTAGGTAAGGCAGGCCTCATGTGATACAGGACGCCATCACTGGACTGTTACTTTGACAGCTATCCACTGTGCTGTACTGCTGTGTCACAGCATGAGTCAGTAAACCAAGTCCAAGCAACAGTCATTTGATGTGATTTAGGTGATCTTTAGTGGAGAAGGTTGCATAGGTTTTGCACAAGCAGGTTCGTAATCATGTTAAGACTGACTTGCTGCGTGGAATATACCTGCTGCTGGACTGGCCTATATATGATGTTCAAGCACAGGTTCATGTATCCGCTTCTGTTCTGCTTGCCTTACACATGTCAGTACATAGTGCACAGCAACCTGTCCGCTTGATTGGATGTTGATGCTTTGCATGACTTGCTCCAGGAAGTTGTCCAAGGATGTGGGCATTCCTGCCAACTTGAATGTGCTTGGAGTCAAGCCTGAAGACTACAACATACTGGCAACAAACGCCATGAAGGATGCATGTGGGTTGACTAACCCAAAGCAGCCGAGCAAAGAGGAGATCATTGCTTTGTACAAGCAAGCATATGAACAAGAGTGAGCAAGCGGCCTCTCTGCATCAGGACTACCACACGGTCTATCTGTTCAGGATGTACTATACATGAATTGATCAGTGTGTTTCAATGTTGTCTTGGACATCAAAGCTCCAAGTTTCAGCCAACATCACCTTGCTCAGCAGTTTGCTTAATCTGTCTGTCTGTGTCTGTTAGGGTGTTAGCTCAGCTGTCTCTTCTGCATAATGTACAGTATATTGCCAAAGACAGGCATAAGAAATGCCGAGAACATCTTCACATAATGCAGCACTTTAGACGTGTCAATATATGTCGTTGAGGCCAATAGATTGGAGACTACATGGTTCCAAAGCACTGTGTAAAATATGGCCGTCTTGAACTTTCAATTTGGCAACTATGGCAGCTAGAAACTTACTTGCCATCCTTGTTAGCGATCTGCACACCCAAGCATGCAACTCTACAGTTGCGCATTCAGCATTGCTGAACACTAGTCAGATGAAGTCAAACCAGCACAAAAGTGAGCAGCTGAACTGCCATTTGGCACAAACAGATTGAATTTGGAGAAGCACCTATCAATCAATGGTCCCTGGGTGTTGTATGGCCACATCGAGTAGTAGTACAAACAACAGTCTGTCGTGGAACTGAATGACAGCGAACCCCCAAGCAAATCTGCTGCTCTTCACTGATTTCCAATAAAGGTGGCAGCATTAGCTCAAGCTGTGAGGCTCAGTACCATGCTCTTCTCTCTTGTACTCAGGCCGCGCATTGCTTGTCACCACAAGGACCTCAAAGTGCAAACAGCTGACAAGGCTATCTGTCCTTCTTCACGTCTGTGCTGGAATGACTGACAGACTGGGCAGACTGTTTGGCCTTAGGGCCTTTGGCAGCAGCCTGTTTAGGAGCAGGCTGTAGGGCAGGCATAGGTATGTTTGCCACAGCATGGGTTATCACTGCCAATGGATGTGTCCAGTCTAGCGGCTGTTTCAGTACGTCAGCCAGCACGCCATGCACAATGAAGACAGTGGTGATCAGTGCTAAGCCCTGAGCAGGCTTCAGAACTTCCAAGACATGGACGCTGATGTAGTATGCAAGGGTGCCAGCAAAGCCAGTTCTGGAGGCAAAGCCGGGTGCTGTGACCTCTGTTGGACCTGTACAGCACAAGAAAACACAATAATAATAATTTACAGGCGTTCCAGCTCATAAATATTGCCAGGAAAACATGGTGAGATGAAAGCTGTAAAGACTGGGCAGAGCAAGCTTAATGACATCCTGGGCAGCCTGGTATAGATTGGCTTCTCAGTAGATTGATGCCATAAGGTGCAGTCCTTTCTTTCTATTCTGTTCTATAACGGCCTCATTTCAGGCAGCATGTAGTGCAGCCAAATGCACCTGCGGAATGGTGGGCGAGGCCTGACAGTGAGAGCTGCAAAGCAATGTGTGTGTGCGTGTGAGCGCTGTTGGTGACAACAAGACCGCATGCTGATGAGACCATGTGATGAGATTTGAGTGATGGCGCTCACCATGTAAAGAGCCACATGCTAGTTGGATACCATCTTGAAGGAATTTGCCTCCACTACCGGCTATAGTCCCTATCACAAGGGGTGCGGCAATTACACCTGGGTACTTATGCACACTTAAGTCCACTCTTGACGCAATCAAGCCTGCTCTGAGAATGTTCAGGCAAATCTGCATCAACAGACAGAGAGAGGTGCTTGACCAACAGCATGCTTAGCCTGAGCAGGTCATTGTGAGTGCGAAGTCGTCAGAACTAAGTACCTTGGTCACCACCCTGACAGGCAGCAGACCATGGGCGGATGCAACAAGGTCCTTGGGACAATAGTTCATCAGCCACCAGCACACTGTCCAGACTATGCCCAGATACTTGCTGTGAAACAGGGCAATAGGAGCGCTGACAGGGTCTTGCAGCAGTAATGATGATACGATCCCACCGCCAAATGCGGCGAAGAGGCCTATCTGCATACCATGTCGGTGTGCGTATGGGCGTTACGGCAGAGATGGGACCGGCGCGGCGATGGGCAGATCAAGCTTGCATACTCTCACCCAATAACACAACAGATATCGGTCCTTAAAGCTCCGATACCATGATGAAACCAAAAGACAATGACCTAGCAGCAGCCATTCACTGGGAACAGCTTTGTACGCTCCGGCAAGCTCAGAGAGGGTGCCAGAGATTTCCATGCTTTGTGCACGCTGAGGCGCCTTGTGCAGATTCTAGGCAGCAGTAGCAGCAGAGCGCTTCTGACCGCACAGCACGTTTCAGGACAGCATTCAGGAGAAATTAACGTTGCCGCACGTAGCTTGCGGTACGACGAAATTAGGTCAGGCTATCAGAGGGCAAATGCACTGATGACTAACTCTTAGTCGTTCTCTGGTTGCCTTACTAATCTAGGTACTTGTGACCAGCATAGTGATTCAGCAGCTGTGACGCCAGAACTGTGTTTTAGCAATGCTATTTGCAGCATACGCTTTCAATATGATGCTGGGTTCATTAGGAAAGATTGGCACTACAGTGTCTTGAACATCAGCATCGCTTCATCAGCAATTTTGATCTTTTATACATGCGCACAGCGGCTGAAACAGGCTGCCTGTTTCACATGCACTAACTTGCTGCAACCTGCCAATTCTGTTTTACCACCTACCAGTGGTAGCCTGGCATTCAGTTGTAGCCAGTCCAGTGAATACGCGTACAACTAATCAAATGTCCTCTGACCAAATGTACTGTTAGTCATGGGAAGCCGATGTCCCTGTGCATTACGGTAACAAGGCTTGGTACGCTGCATTAGCAGTCATATGGGACTGTCAGTCACACAGAAGAAGTGAGTAGCTACTGTATGAGTGTTCATCTGAGCATTGAAACCGGTACCAGCAGTACGCAGTGGTTTGAGCATTGGCAACGGAAACATTGGGTGTGTGTCAAAACCTTGATGCCTTGTCTTTTGTTTAGCATGTAGCAAAAAAATTGAAGTCTGGCTTGACGACTGGCTGACATGTCATGAGCTATTGTGCTTACACGGATTCCTGCTGGAATGCATGACTACAGCATAACATACAATCACAGTCAGCCCAAGTATGTTACCATAGGCACCTCCAGCGCTACAGCCAATGGGCCACTCCTGCATGTACCATAATCTTTCAAGTCCAGAAACCTTATTCATATGCGCAGAATCTGCTTTGCTGAAGCTGAACACACAGGTGTTCAGGAGATATGCTGCACCTGCCAATCTTTGCCCCAATCTAAGGGCATTGGTAGGGCTCCCATCCAAGTCGCCTGCAACAAGACATGCTTGATGGTATTTGTGCACTAGAACTCTCAGCAAGCCAGGTTTATTCAAACGATTGCACAGCATATGAAGCAACAATCATACCAGCAAGGACAAGAAAGCTTGAAAAGCTGCAGCAGTCTCTTCAGGCCCATATGGCCTGCAACAAGAGCAGTTACATTGATGAGTCAGGCAGCAACAGCCTGTCAAGTGGCTGGAGAGCAGGTCAGCAGGCACAGTCAGCATGCTTGGGTGACAGTCACATGGATAGTGCTCTTGATCATGACACCAAGTGCATTCTCAGTTGCAGAGGCAGTCTGTGTGCATGTCTAATCACATTGATAGTCTTTTCTGCATTGACTAATCGGCAATGACCAAGTTATCTGTCATGCAATTGCCAGCAAGGTGATTCCTTTGAAGCTCTGCATGTGTGTGAGTACGGAAGCAATACATTCATGAGTGTCATACCTGATGTTGATCAGCATTCTTTGTGCTGCAGCTGCTGGGAATTCGCTGAGCGCGGCAGCTGCTGCTACCGGCACCAGCTGTGGAACCAACATAGTTGTTCACAGCAGCGCGATGCATGACTTCTGGCTTCACAGAGTTGTAAAAGTATCTTACAGTGATGCACCACACAACAGTGACTTGAAGCATAACATGCAGCTTACTGTTGAACTACTCAGTTGCATAGCCCACAACCAGGAGGTCCACATGCTGTGCAGTATTGGTGCCATAAACAAGCACGCCAGAGCAAGCAAGAGCAGTGCTCCTGGTAATAAAGCCATAGCTGGAATCAGGCTCTGCAGACACATATTAATTTGGCTTGTTTGAGAGGACTACGCAGGCTTGAGCAAGTATATCCAGCTTGCTTGGCAGCACACCTTCAGGGCGACTTCCTTTCTGGTCCCCTGAACCCTGAGCCATGTGGCGCCAACGTGCACAAGAAGAGTGCACCCGATCTGGGCACAAAAGGAGGCAGACTGATCAGCTGTGACGTGGTTTGTTACTGCACGGCACCCTACGTTTGGGAGACTACAGACCTACGTGAAGCATGCACCAAGCGGCGGGTCTGCTGTGACTACTGTTGGTATGCAACAGCATCAACGCTCAGCAGGATCGCAATTTTCGCCTCTTGCAGGGTATTGCGGGACATGCCGAGGTATCACTGCAGTCAATAGCTGTGGCACAACATGTTGTCGCTGACGGCAACAACAGTAGCCTGCCAATGGCGCTGATCAGTGCTGTTTGCGCAACATGCAATGCATGCATGCAGCAGGAGGAAGAAGTTGCAGGCAGATTTCAAGCACTTCTGCGTAATTGACTTTGACATGTGATTCGAGAGTGAGAGATGCTCATTCCCTTGAATAGGATTACAGATGACATCTGATGTCCTGGCTGAATGGCAGCCATTCAGCCACTTAGAGCTGGCCTCCCTGCCAGACACAGAGACAATGCGTAGACTGTTTGCTCAAGAGGATCAATTGAGGGTGCTCAAGTCATCTTGGACGTGTTGACAGTCAGGCTCGTGTTTTGAGCCTACATGTGTACACAGTCAGTCTAATTGGGGTGGGCATACATCTGGAAACCAAGGCTTATAGGCGTCAACGACTTTCAGGGTCTCACAATACTGAGGCAATCCAAGAGGTAAGAAAATGTACAAACTATTGCTGGCAAATGCAGGACATACTGCAAATGTGTCGATCGCGGGCATAACACGTGGTGCCAAATTGGCACTGCCCATTCAATGCCTGTCAAACCAAAAAGTTTGATAGCCTCACGTGTGCACAGATCTGTACGGTGTTGATTGCACAATGTGTTGACCTGCTGCAATGAGTGAAGAGCTACCCTACTAATCAATGCAGCAGTAGGCTCTTGAGGGGGAAACATGCTGCTCACAAGTCACGATCAATGTACAAGCTGAAGCAGGCACCTTATCTAAGTTAAGCTTGAAGTCACATGTTGGTGGGCATCACAGGTGTATCATGAAGGCTGTAAGCAGTGATCAACATGACAGTCTACAACAAGCTATGAGAAACAAATAGCGCTTGACTACCTAATGAGTACTGGCATTTGGAACACAGTAGATTTTCATAAAAACAATGACTTAGGCTCCCTAGACAACAAGCTTACAGCACTATTGACACTACATTGATATTGCAGTCGGTAATCACCATATGACAGCACACGGTTGCTTGCTGAAAGGGAAGCTGTGGGCGCAACCGATCTTGCCCTGATCATAACTTGCAGCACGTGTAGACGTCACAGATCTCCAGCTTTCTGGACCTAACAAAGGCTTTGACTGGCCTTGAGGCCATGATGTCACGCAGCCACGCTGATTTGGTGCAGATAGCCATTGCTGCTTGTCTGTGTAAGGCTGCATCTGGGCAGCAGCAGCATCTGCATGCAACCTGGATGGGCTAACAGGTGGCATGTTCCTTACAAATGTATCAGCTCTTCCAGCCCCTGCGGATGCTTGCATACCATGCAATGGTGGAGCTGTTGATGCTGCTGCTGACAGCTCAGCACCATTCAGGTCCCTGTGCCTGGATGCAGTAGCTTGCACTGAGGGTTGCTTGTGCACTGGGGCACTGCCAGCATTCTGGACTGAGGCAGGTTGAGACAGCTTCTGTGCAGTAAAGTTTGGTTGCAGTCTAGGTGCAGCAGCTTCACTATGAGCGACTGTGTGTGTAGCAGTGTGGTTGCTGGCGAGCGGACCATGCTTGGAAGCAAGTGTCGAGCTGCCATCAATGCCATGACCACATGGAACAGCAGACATCAGATAGCTGGAGCTCGACGGTTGAGCATCAGATCCTGGTCGCTCAGTTGGAGCTGTCAATATGTTGAGTGCCTTGGATCTCTGCAGCAGAGCTTGGCTGTCACTGATGTACCTTGTATTCCTTGAGTTCCTCTAGACACAGCTTGGCTGCCCTTTTCCGCAAGTGCAAAGCTGAATTAGCTATGACACGACCAGTCATGTCTTGCATCACCTACACCGATGCCAGTGTCAGAGCAAACTTGACGCTTGTGGTTCAGCACATGTAAGGAAGCCACAACTGACCTGTAGCAAATCAGCCTGTTGAGTATCTCTAGCTGTGGCCCCTGGCTTTTTCGCTTGAAAGCTGCTATGCATTTGCTCTTCTACCTTGACTTGAGCTGAATTGTCAGAGACCAGAGCAGCACACATGCCTGCTGACTTTTGTTGTCCCTGCATGTTCATGCCCAGCAAGAGTTTACCCGTCTCCGCCCGCTGCAGTCTGGTCTCCGGCCAAAGTTTTGGTATGGTCACGCTCAAAAAAGCGGCAACAAAACGCCCAAGCCCGTCAAGACGACGCAGAAGCAAAGTTGCAGCGTCTCTGAGTCGTGGCAAAGTGTCGCACCCCGTGGTCTTACGAGTGTATGACCCCAAAGAGCATGCCCTGAAACAGCATGCTGTGGTCGGAGTACGGATTCGGTTTGCCGAAGTACCGGCTACTACATGCTGATTGTACTGTGTACCTGCAACTGCCGCTTCTTCCGGGTTGCGTGGCGAAATGTTTCAGGTCCCGCCTTTCGAGAGTGCTTGATCACAGGGCAAGCTCTAGAAGCGAAATTAGTCCCTGTCAAACAAGTGCCTTTGTCCAAACACAGGCTGATAGTCGCTGTCGGCTGGCGTCTGGGTGGTGATCGATAACACGGTGGACAACGGTGTCACTGAAGATGACAATAAGTGAAGGCAGGGCTGGGGTTGACCTAAGCGCTTCTTTCAAGTATGCAGCAGAACTATTGATCAGCAGCACGCTGACGGCGTCTCAAACTGCTTCAAGCGAGCGATAGGAACCTGCCTTCAGTCCCACTATCTCAAGAGCAGGTCGCCATGCTGGAAGAGCACAAGGGCCTGCTTCGCTTCGGGTGGGGCTCGCTTTAGCCCAGGCAGTCAAATTTTGACTTTGTCAATTGTTTGAGAATTATATATACCTTGTACATTACCTTGACCCGTTATCACAACAGCGGCGACAGAGCAGTCCTCATCTGGCTATCATCAGCCTGGTGTTTGGAGTTGGAGTGGTAGACAAGCA
>JAABUW010008946.1_pt1 | contig 11558 bp, 6 predicted proteins | sample 5560081 | NCBI WGS metagenome assembly JAABUW01 (sample SAMN10711882, study PRJNA513363) | rock metagenome | isolation source: Antarctica rocks | place: Antarctica: Victoria Land, Knobhead sud | reverse complement strand
GGTGGTTCAGTCAGAGCAGTATCATTAGAAGTCGGAGGCCGAACCCTTTGAGTAGGGTTCACAGCGAAAGAGGTTTGGAGGGGCGGAAGCTGCATAACTTTGGGAGGAAGAGATCGATGCGCTGGTATCGGTGCTGCAACTGCGTCCATTTCGTATGGTTCCGTAAATGGCAGACGGAAGCATGCGGCGAAAGATTTCAACCCTCCGATACTGGGAATCTATCCAATCCTGTACTGAGGCTAGAGAAACTGATCGACTTGCCGCCAGTACCGTCCTTACAGTAGCTACATCACAGATCTTAGAAACAATGCTAGACAAAGCTCGAGGTTCTGACGAGCGTGAAAAACTTCTGAATCAATTACACAGCATCAGCTGTCAAAGATAGAGTTAGACGGCCTGAGGACTATGCAGGCGTTCAAGATACGGTCTAGCCACTGAACATGTACGGAGGTATGACCGGTTCGCGTTGTTAGTGAGAAAGTCAATTGAATGTAAAGAATAACAGGACCAGAACAGCGTCGTTACTGCCGAGGCTGGCGATAATGATAGAGGAGAGGTCAGAACATGTCAATTGACGACAATGCACTGCAGTAGAAATAGAAATAGATATAGAAATAGAAACAGAAACAGAAACAGCTCGCTACAGAGGAAGAAAGCTCATAGCCTGATACACCCCACGACTCACGCGCCATGCCCCTGTCCTTGCTCTGGTTAGTCTGACCAAATGGAATGGAGGAGATTACGGAGTACAGGAGTACTCCGTACAGGGCAATAAAATCACGGAAGCCACAAGGTGGAGACGGCAGCCACACAACAACGACCAAATCAAATTGGAGTGGCACGAGTGGGTAAGGCTGATAGGGAGAAACGCTATGTACGGAGTACAGTGTGACCGAGCAGGGATACCAATTTGCAACTTCACCTATTTACCACAGTACATATACAAGCACTGACACAAGTAAGCTTCTTTCGATTCTTCAGAATGTGGATCAGCGTTTCTAAACCAATTCAGCGCGCAGATACCCATGAGTGATGAGACTGGCTCTGGGAACGGCAACGACGGGTCTTAGTCTTCACTAGATTTCTATTAGTTCTATTTTTAGAACCACCTTCTGAACTACTACTGTACGTACGTACGTTTCAAGAAAAATTATGATTGCGCGTTTGTCGCTCTGGATGTCAGGAAATGAGAAGATCATGGGATCAAATCCTCCCTGCTAACCAGCCTCCGCCAACTATACTCCTTTGTGACCGACCTCTAAGGAAAGGCGATGCATGACGCAAGATGGTGTAGATATTTCGTTGCAAAAAAAAAAGCTGTCTTCGTTTCCAGCACACTGGGATATGCAGCACAAGTTGGATGCAGCACCCTGTATATATCAGTCAAATTTCAGACGCTTGTATCGATTGCTAAGGTCTCAGAGGCATCCTAATCAGTTCTCATCAAGAAGACGGAATTTACTGTCTACAGGGAAATATATGTCGATGCAATCGGTACTAGCGTTTGAAACGTGTACGCGTCGGGACACCAATATTTGATCCTCACCCAAAACGCACTTTAACCTACAAAAATCAATCTCTCAAACCCTATCAAAATCTAATGAAAAACTCCGGATTATGCATTACAAACGGCAATCGCGTCAACAACCTTGGTCTGGACCTGGCCCAGATAAGTCCGCAATTGCTTGTGCCGATCCCCCAGCTCCTGCTCCTTCTGTTCCACCCAAAAAGCATCAAACTCTCTGCTCAAACAAGCCATGACAGCGTCCTGGAAACGTGTCCCGGTATAACGTTTCAACTCCATGACGGATCCACTCATGACCATCTTCTCGATGAAGTGTGGGTCTGAATTATGTGTCTGGGGTAAAGGGCGTGAGCTGCTAGCTTGCTTTTGCTGGGCAACGTTGCGCCATAAGCCAATCTCGTACAGAATTACGCCGAGACTGTACATGTCAAAAGATGGCCGGAAAGATCGCGAATGCGATCCTTTGTATTCTGGATGACGGTATAAATCGTCCTCGGGGCGAGAGAGAGGCTTCTCGGATACTTCGCCTGGTTGGTAGGGTCTGGAAATATCGAAACCCATTAGGTAAGGTTTCCGTAAATCTGGTTCATCTCTTGTGTTGGGTTTTGGCCAAAAAATAACGTTCTTTGGTTGTATGTTCTTATGCATCCAGCCGATGTTGTGGATTTCAAATACAGTCGAAACCAGAGCTTTGGCCAAGTCGAAACGCTCACCTAGATCTGGAATGTCCTTTGCTGATTTACTACGCGTCAAAACTTGATGGAGAGTCACGGGGGTTTTGCCAGGCTCTGCATCTGGTGGCAGGCGGAAAGCATAGCCTGTAACGTTAATGTTTTGGTCAAGATAGCCGACACAGTGAAGAATGGAGATGCCCAAAGGCCTGAGGTCAGTGTTCAAGATCTTTGTTAAATTCTCAGTCCTACACCGGAACGCAGCAGGATTCTCTCGCCGCCAGGTATCATCTTGACAGCCACGCCAATCGACGATGATGTTTTCCTGTCCGAGCTTTGCCATTGCGCGGACTTGGTCTGTCTGATATGGAATACCTTGCCATTGCAACTGTTCCATTGTGAGACGATACTCCGAGGCTGGATCTGAATCTGGAGCTTCTGATTCATGCGGCTTCTCGCCGCGATATCCTTGCTCTATTACATTTCTTGCTTTAGCCATTCGTTCAAGATCTTGATGCTTGAATAATGCTGCTGCTGCTTCCAGGCACTGAAGCTGCGAAGAGTCGCCAGTAGAGAGATAAGTACGAAGTCTTCGACGTGATGACTCTTGTTCCAGCCGCGTAGTCATCTTATCGAGACTGTCGTTCCAATAATTGAGCTGTTTAATGAGCTGCTCCATTCTTCTTTTATCCCGGAGCACAAACTTGACGGTTTGCGACAAACGGGTGATGGTCTTCTTGGGTGGAGATTTGGCTGAAAGAGACATGCTATCGAGTAACTCCCAATCTTGATAATCGTTAGAGCTAAGTCTACAATCGAAGAGTCAAACTTTGCGCATTACCTGACATTCCATCCTTCTTCAGTAACCCGGTGTTTTGCCCGTAATTTTCCATGATATCGTTATGTTCTTGAAAAGCTTCAAGGATTTTGTTGAAGATGGACTCGAAGAGCCTCCAAAGACCCCAATCAGACGAAGATATCTCTACCCGGCCCTGTTCGTGTTCGGATAGGACATGACTTGCCCACAACTCCAATTTGTAGCGCTCGATCAGCAAGCCCATGCGCAGTTCTCCGTATGCCGAAGGAAAGTCTTTGACTTCGAGGTAGAAGTCGTATGCGGTCGTCACGGCGGTGTAGGTCTGCAGGACCGCAGATACTACACCAAGACCTAGCCCCACTGGTTCCATGCTTACAATCACAGAGTGGACCAGACTATGCGCAGATATACTCTTAGAACATTAAAAAGCAGCTTCTATTCCTAGACTTTTGAGAGGAAAGAGACGCGTCAACAACTCTACACTTTCTAATAGACTGGTGGACGACGCAGCTTACATGAGTCAAGTACTGCATAGAATATGCGAAGAGGCTGAATATTAGATCGATAGCTCCGTTTCGAGATGCGTTATGTGGGTGATAGAATTCGCGCCCACAGGACCTTCGATGTTACTGAAAACTATCTAGTCGTGTCAAAACACTAGGCAAGCAACAGCACATTACCTTATCACTTACTCGTAGTGTCCGCCAGCTCAAACGATCCTACGAGTACCAACCCAAAAGTCCTTTCTCTGATTTCTTACGCAAAGTACACTAGTTGATCGTTTCCATATTTATGATAAGAGAGAACTATAAGACTTGTTGTTACAGTTGAATTGTGAAAGATTGAGAGTGTGTTGCAGGTGTAACGATAACTGACATGATTCGGATTTTTGTGCGCATGCGAAAAGAAAAAGGTTTTGTGGAAAGCCTTGACTGGCTGCCTGCCTGCCTGCGAACCTCCCACACAAATCTGCACTCGGCTAGCTCCAGGCGTTGTCAGCAAGAGTAATGGATCAGACTCGACTTGTGGTGTGTAGATGCTGGGACAGTTGTCACCTCCAACGCCTGCAAGGCTACGTTGTCGTTTCCAATGAGAAGCAGTGCCACCCCGTAGCCTCGTTCTGCAATCACACCGCATTGTGACGAAAATGCAAAGGAACTGTCCAGGCGCCCGTGCCGTCTTGACTAGGCCTGCTCTATGGTACCTCAGACTTACCTCACGTGGGCAGGAGCTAACCTATCAGCCTCATGCTCTAGGACGACCGCCTTATGCGCAAGAGAAGTAGGAATGCATTCAGTTCCCTAGAGAAGATACAAGCATACCCGCCAGCGAGAGGAAGACTTGATCATCCTTTCCGATTCTTGTTATTCTGTCATCAACTCTACGTATAACATCGCGGTTTTCGTGAAGGCTCTCCTCGAACGCCGATATGGATTATTTTGAAACATATACAACTACGGTTCCACTCCGCTCACGTCGTCAAAAGAGCTCCACCGTCCCAGGCGCTACCATTCATCCTGCCATCTACTCAACGTCGGCTACAGCGCTGCACGATAACCTGATATCCTTTCTCTCCTACGTCAAAACCCACGATATCCCCATCCTTCCCGTCACCAAGCCAGATGTTCGCTCTGTCCTTGGGCAAGGTGCTTCTTTCCTCGTCAATGGCGCCGAGTTACCAGAGACCTATGTCGATCCCATAAGTGGAACAACGTTTCCCCAAGGCATGATAGTAGCTTTCAAGCGAGCTGTCCTGAGTGGTGACATGCATCCTATCCAAGATCGTATTCGTGTGCTTTTTAATGAACTAATTACAATGCAACACGAACCGCTGCTGAGCCATCCGAACATCGTCAAGCTCTTCGGAGTTGCCTTTGAAACAGAAAACATGGGATTGGGGTCTCCGCAAAACGCAATACCCGTCCTTGTACTTGAAGTAGCTGAACTTGGAAACTTGGCAGAGGTACTAGAGACTGCTAGGAAAGAAGAACGTCCACTGGAATTCCATGACAAGATGAAAATGTGCCTAGACACTGCCCACGGCCTCGAGATACTCCATGCTTGCGGTTAGCGTTGATTTCTCACAATTTTTCTGTAGCTTGTAGATCTTATCTCTACTGGCTGGAGTTCTGGCAGATTGTATTGGGTGCAATGCACTACGTTTATTTTCTTGGCTTGATCGTCCCACAAGTCTGCTACCTTCTTTTGAATGCTTCCGCGCACCAACAGCCACATTGGCCTCCATTTAGCACCCAAGTACTATGGTTGATGGGAACTATTGCTGATAGCCACTGCTTCCAGATATTGTGCACGGAGACGTCAAGTGTGAGAATGTTTTGGTATTTGAGAATGAAGCTCTCTCTGATACCTATGAGGATGAAGGTAGGCCTAATGGAGTATTACGATAATGTATGGTTCACACCAAAACTATAGGCTTCCATCTTGGTTGCAAATTGACAGACTTTGGTGCTATCCGACTTCCTGATGGAGGAGTGTTACTCGGAGGCAGCAGACCATGGCAGGCACCTGAATGCTCCCGGGGAGCGTTCTTCAGGCTTGAAGAGGCAAAACGGACAGATGTATATAGCTTTGGAATGCTCATCTGGAGAGTATTTCTGGATGGTGACCCGTTCAAATCACTGGGAGAATTCGAGGGTAACAGCAAGGAACAACGACAGAAGCGGAACGATGCAATCGCTGCACTGAAAGAGAAAGATCAACTGGTGCAGCATGTTTGTGCGTCTCTGGCACTGTCCGCAAAATTCACCCGTCCCCAACTTGAGATGCTCTGCGAAATTGTGAGCATCACCCTGATCAAGGACTCCGCAAGAAGGGAGCTTGACGTGACCAGGATCATAAGGATGCTGACGCCAAATAATTGGTTCCGACCACGGCACGCCGTTGCCCCATCTCGAATACCGGCAGACATTGATGCCCAACTCCTCGACTTGGAAAAATGGCATTCTGAATTCGCAAATTGTAGTCCTCTGGTAAAAAGACTAATGGCATCCGGCTACAAAGAATATGCTGAAGGTCTATCCGAGCAATCAGAGGGAAGCCGAGGGAAAGAAGTAGCTGCAGCATACCAGCTAGCATTATGCTACGCCAACGGATTCGGGGTCCAATTCCAACCCGATGAGTGCTTGAGATGGCTAACTTTCGCTTCCGAAGGAGGTTGGCAGAAGGCGCACGAAGCGCTTCCAAGGATACTTGAAGCATTCAATGCAGCCCCCGAAGCTTCCCTTGACTCCGGGGCAAGAGTCGATGACACTTGCTCGATACTTAGCTCTTCATGGGCCTCGGAATTTACTAAAGAAGCCACGGTCCATGTTGCAGGAGAACATACCCTGGACACGAACGGATTAATCCACGGTCTGGCACACGTTGGCCCAACGTCGACCTTTCTCAATGCGGCGGAAAGCTGTAGCTATGACGTGCTAGAAAAATTACTATCAAGCTCTGCGAAACCCACTACATCCGACGATGGCGTGTCTCCGATTCATTTCCTGTCTTCTTGGGAGGTCGCAAAAGCCAACGACCTAGGTTTCAGACTGATCAAGGCTGGGGCAGATGTAAACACTGTAGCCAACCCCGGAAATACTGTTGGCGGTACACCGCTTATGTGGGCCGTGTACGGGGGTCATTTCGAGCATTCTAAAATTCTGATTCAACTCGGTGCCGAACCTATGGTCTCTACGGACAACGGAGAGGATTCTTTGTCCTTTGCTGCGAGACTGCACTCGGCTATGGATTTACGGCTCTTGTTGGAGAATACACGCCCAGCTCAGGTTCGTGGCCATATTGGCCGGTTAGTCGAAGCTGCCGCTGGGGGTGAGAGCCGATTCATGCGTATGACGAGGCATGGGGAGCGCTGGACGACTGCAGCGAAGGAGACCTTGCAGCTCCTGAAGGACTGGCATGCATTGTTCCCCGAGGCTGACGATTTCACCACTCTTCTACTTCAAGCATTGAGACAAAGCCTGAAATCTCCTTATGGTATGTCAATTCGTACCAATACCACAATCTAAATAGCAAGAAATTGTTTTGGATCCCAACGCGCTTCGTCCGATATTTCCTTTTTATGTGTTCGAGACTTGGCTTAAGTCCGGGAGATGGGGATGCTGACAGCGGATTCTCAACAGGCAGAATGAATACGGATGTGCAGATTGGTTTCATCAAAGCAAATACCATTGAGCCGTCACGTTTGACAGGTCTACTTCGAGACAGTGTGACAAGCTTCAACACACCATTGTTGAATGCCTTGCTCGACTGGGGGGTCCCACTTACCGACACATTTGAGCGACAAAAAGCTCTTCTTCACCTCTGCGCAAAGATCCCAGATCACGGTCTTGCGGCTCATGAGTTCGCACCTCGCCTCCTAGAGCTAGGCGCCTACCTTGACGCACCGGACGAAGACGGGATTACTCCATGGATGGATGCGGTCCTCAATCGGAAATGGGATCTAACAGATTTCCTCTTAAAGAAGGGCGCCCAACCACTGTCAACCGACAAAGAAGGCTTCAACGTCCTCGGCCTCTGCATCAAGACTATCAATCTCGGCTCTGTTAAATTCCTCTTCAAATACTGCGCAGAACGCAACCAATTCCACCAAGCCTCTTTCCTCGTCAACAAAGAAAAACAAATCAGCGCCTTGCAACTCGCCGCCGGTCTACCACTCCCACGCGCCCACGCCATGAAAATCGAAGTCATCGGCCTCTTCCTCACCATCCTCCGCTATCTGGGCCAAACCCCATCCCAGCTACATTTCCGCTCCGATGGCATCCTCCCAAACGCAAACGCACTCGATATCGCCGCATCAACCGGGAACGTGCACGCTGTTAAGAATCTGGCCAAGAAAGGAGCTCATCGCCCAGCTGGGAGTCGGGCTTCTGCTATAAAATTGGTGCAGAATAAGTTGGCGCAGACGGATGGCTGTATGCAGAGGAAGAATCTGGAGCGCTGTGCATTTATTATTGAGAAGTGGGATGAGGAAGGGGCAGGGGCGAGGAGGGTGGTGGATGATTGGACGAATATGAGGACGATTGATGAGAGTCGGGTTAATTCGAGTTGGGAGACTGCGGGGATTTGAGAGTTGTCTTTTTGTTGTTGGTTTTTGGGAATGGAGGACGTTAGATCTATTTCATTGGCTGCCTAAAGCCTTGTCCGAGCCATCGAAAGAATTATTGAAAGTTTGATAAGATGTTCATCTAAAATGGCTAGTTTCATGACGTATTTCTGAATGATGTTCAATACCCAGTCTTGCCATTAGACGTCGGTCACACAATCAAAAGAAAATGTTCCGCCTCTTTGATGATAACTCGACGGTGCCTCAAGCTCATTTGGTTGATGAACCAGGAACTCATGGGACACGGACTGGCTTGTCAACGTCCCTCATCATTCTAGGTCTCTGTCCTCTGCACCGCTTTGCATCTGGACGTATCAGCACCGCATGATGGCTTCTAAAAACGACTCGGCCACCGGGAATTGAGACAGCTGTTGCTTGGTCTCTTAGCTTCAGAAACGATAGCGTTTCACGGTTTTTTCCTCCAGCGCGATAAAGCGACAAGATTGAACAAAGCGACGCAGAAGCTTTTCACTTGAATTAAACCATTAGGTGACAGAAAACGGTTCAATGGAAGAGCCCCGCTCAAACTCATGGATGGAGGGAGTAGAGCCGAGTCAAGAAGGAAACGAGCTCAGAGAACATCGGCAAGTTGACAGGAAGCAAAGTCCGAGAGAATGTCAAGGTCGCTGAGATGTGGTCCATAGTTACTATACTGTGATGGGGAGGGTTTGGTATTGATGCAGAGCCCTATAAAGACCAATATCTGACGCCTTGGGGTCTCTACGCGCTCGTTGCATACACCCCTGGATCCGCTTTCAGATTTATCAGAGGAAGACATGTTTGACAAGAGCAAGGCAAACAGTTTCGCAAAAGTCCCTGGTTTGCGTGTGAGCGCTATGGTATTGTGCACAATGTGTCACGAGATTCGCACAGAGCGAAGTTATTTGCCCTGCTGGAATTGAATCATCACTGGTCACGCACTGCTTGCACTTCTTATCTATTTCCTCAAGCGGCGCAAACTGCTTTATGTATCAACCCGATCAAAATCCCAGATAATGGGGAATTTAGAGCTCTTGTGTTGGAAAATTTGGGCCTGAAGTGATTATTTGCCCTCGAATGAGGAACAGGCCTCTTCACTTGAACTTTCAGCGGTGAGGGATACTTCGAGCGGAATGGCTGAACAAAATTCTGTGTGGGGCTTCAACATTGTCTCAATAACCTACGTTTTTTGAACTTGATTTAGGTGACTCGTGTTGGGGGGAAGTAGGGATAGTTGGGAGAGGGGATTTTTATAAGACTCTCCGAAGGAAGAGATGGTGACACCGAAAGTCCTGCCCCACGCTAAGAATATTAAAAATTTAAAACATACGATAGATTACAATTGCTATGCGCTCAATGCGCCCTCGGCAGAAAGTCTAGCTCAATAGCTCGATTCCTACAGCTCAATCAACGCTTTATAATCGTATCAAAATCAAGAGCATTGAATCGCTTTTGCATCACCTGTTATTTACTATGTTGCTTCGTATGATGTTCTTAGCTGTATCGCTTACTGGCGCTGGGCAGGACATTCGGTGTCATCCTCCGTAGGGATTTGGGTAACAGTGCTTGAAACAAAACTGGAGTTTTGGGTTTGGTTGGGATGATAGATGTTCGAGTTTATCGGGGGTTTGGTCAATCGGGTTGTTGAATAGGGGTTTAGGATCGAGTAAAATCATAGCTGAATACTGGGATCAGGGCGAGGGTTTGGGTTGTGTTATTTCTCCCTTGCAAGGGGTAAAATGGGCTGGGGGAAATGCTGGCTGCTCTTTTTATTTTCTACTTTCTTAGTTAATCGGTGTTGCTGGTGGTGACACCATCGTGCACGATGCATACAGTTCCATTCTCCCAAATATATGAATACATGTTATTTTCTTTGATAGGCTTGAAATTTATCAAGCAATACCGCTAGGTCATCACATAAGTTACTCTAGAGAGTATCTTAATTATGGACGCTAAAAACAACGTGTGAAGACCTCGTGAAACAGCGCCAAGACCATTTCAGCTCATCTTCCATGCCACTCTATTATCAGTATGGATAGAGCACGCGAGGGAAGGTGGTTTCATTCATTGCAATTGTCTTTTTCAGGAGACCGTCGTACTAGGGACAGGTCCTCTACAAACTGATTGATCTTTCGTGCCAATCAGGCCTCACTGGATGGACATGAACTAAGGTAACTAACGCTATCACACGGTTGGTGGTGGGTGCTTTCCTCGGCGATAACATGACGAAAATTGGAGGTAGTCTTTGCAGTCGGTGTCTGATAACTTTGGTACATACAATCAGAAAGTCCAGTCGACATTCCATACACGCCCTCCAACAATCAGTGCCGCATTGTTAGTGATGTTCGTTATGGCTGAGTTACCGAGTGGATGATGGTCAAAGATCATAAGAAGTCATTATTCTAAACGCACATACTAAGGACGCTCTGCATATATCCAGACCATAAGAACTCACAACCATAAACAAAACGCTAGCCTAACGCAGGTTCTCGTGATTAAGGCAAGGAGCAAGCAAATAATTTCCAACAAAAATCCCAGATCTAAATAGCACCCACGACAGGGGCTGAACACTGTTGAGCTTTCCAAAAGATCTACAGTGGTAGTGGATGCTTTACTTTTTCTTTGCAAAATGCACCACGCTGTTCCAAGGCTCTTCTTGATGTTTCTGTTCTTCCCATCTATGAAGGGGGCTATAGCAATGGTTGATGGAGCTCTTCCCATGAGCTGAACGGACGATGGAATAAGTTGTCGTCGGAGGCCCGGGCTGATTCGACGAACTGCCTTTGGGATCTGTCTTCCTGTGGCTATCCGCCTGAAGCTCTCTTTGATGTCTCAAACGTTTCAGCCAAGGTCCTCAACCACAGATCATTATCAGACCAAGCGTAAGCTGGAATCGGCGGGTTGAGCGCGGTTATGGCAGGAGACCCACATTTAGATGTGCCTTTTCAATTGGATTGCACGAAGCCCCATTGTTCGGCTCCGCAGCCTCACCTGGGTTGTGGGATCTCGGAGTGGGCCTAACATTTGGAGGAAGCAGCGGCATCGTCTCTCAACAATTTGAAGACCTGACTGTGAAGACTAAGGGGATGCGCTTCGACAATCAACTCGATCAAAGGGTACTGAAGTCGGTTTGCTGGCTGGAGCTGGAGATCAAGCTATACGGTGTCTTCAGTGTCTTCTACAGAGAACAGAAGGTCGCTTGATGGTCTCTATATAGAGCCTGCATATACAATAAGCCGGAACCAGGGGTTTCCCGTGATGGTATCAATTGCCCCTTCCTTATCAAGGTTTGCTTGTGTTACGCAGCAGATCTTCTCAGAGTCATAGCGGATATGACAACGGCTAAGGTTGTGCCAACGGCTGAGTGACTTAGTGCACTCCACCGTCGTTCTGCCTTCTCTCCATCGCCATTCCCTGGAATCTACATGCAGTGACACGCGT
>JAABUW010008945.1_pt1 | contig 11559 bp, 15 predicted proteins | sample 5560081 | NCBI WGS metagenome assembly JAABUW01 (sample SAMN10711882, study PRJNA513363) | rock metagenome | isolation source: Antarctica rocks | place: Antarctica: Victoria Land, Knobhead sud | reverse complement strand
GCTGGCCGAGTAGGCCTGCATTGTCAGGTTGTCATTAGTCATATTCACATGCAGAACATCCTTGCATGGTGCCTGCCAAAGCAAGACTGCCCCAAGAAAAACCACATTTGTAAGCCAAGGGGACCAAAAAACACAACAGATTACTCTTTTCAGCATCAATGCAATGAGAAGCCAAGTATTATACCAGGCTGCCCAGGACAATTGTAAGCCAACCATCAAGAACAAGCATGGAAAGCCTGCAGCTCACGCTGGCATGAGTGCTATGCCAAAGTGCAACCTTGCTGCAATTCCCTATGATTTCAACGCCGCTCTACTTTGACTGATGACTTGCAAACACCTGTTCCAAGAATGCAGACCATCATGTTGGCAAATCAGCAGCATGCAACAGCAGCTGGACACTGTAGCAAAGGCAGTAGAGCAATAACTCTGGGCCAGAGTGGGCCGCAAAGTAGAAAAGGCAGACCTGGAGTTGACCCCAGATACAGGCCTGGGGGATCTGCCCCTAGAGGGGCCTGGGCTGGGTGAGCGGCCCCTGGCCTGTTGGGCTGCCCTGAATAGGCTTGCACTGGACAGTCCTTCATGAGCATCACTTGAGCGAGTGGCAGCCTGTGAACACAAGAACTAGTTGAAGCGCCCAGCAAACGATCAGACTTCAACCTGCTACTATTTGAGCAGCAAGTGAGAAAACCCCATTTCTGGTGTGTGCATTGTTTAGCAGTGAGCAAGGTGGCCATAGGTGTGTGTGATGTGTGTGTATGTGTGAGTGTGATCTCAGACAGCACTGCTGCCAGCATTTTGAGATTCTCCCATCGTGATGCAAAATAGGTGTGATTACAACGCATGTTCAAAAAACAATGCAGCTTTTCAGCATGTGTCAAGATCTGAAGCTTACGTGGCCACTACTGGGGCGTGCAGGTTTGGCAGGAGCAGCTTCTGAAGAAATCCTATCTGCAGCAGATGATGGCCGGGCTGAGGAGGGCCTGAAGAGCTGGCGTGTGGCTCTGGAAGGTGGGCGGGGATAGGGACCCCCTTCCTGGGGATGCTGGACTTGGGCAGTTGGGGAGTAGTTCCAGTCGCCTGTAAAACAGGTAAGAAACAGTCAGCCCTTGCTTTCCGGTCGGTGCTACACAGCGAACCCGACTGTGTGGGAGCTAGCACACTTGTTAAACTGCTGCCCTGGGGAAGGAGGCTGCTGCTATGATCGCTGAAAAACGTAAACTTTTCTTGTCTTTTGGTTTTCAAGGGCATGGGAAACAGCGTTTCACCCGCACAGAGACTTGCATGCCTTCCAACTTTGCCACGTGGGCAAACCACGCACATCATTGTAGCTATCTGCCTGATGCACATACAGACTGTTGCTGCAAAGAGGTACAAGCAGTTTGGTTTGCTTGTCGGACAGACTAGCATGTGCATGGTGCTACCTGCTGTTCTCCCTGTTGCTGAGCTTGGGGACAGTGTGAAGTCCAGCAGTGGATGTTGGTGCTGAGCCCGCATTGCTGCCATAGGGCCTTGGCCATCAGCTTCTCGTGAATACGCTGCAGATCAGCAGGTTATCATGACGTTGCAGCTTAGATTGTGTTTCTCTATGAAAAGAACACAGAGTTGAGTGCATAGGAATTGCATTGCCTCTCAAGGTCACTTCCGGGCGACCTCCGTGCCGAACAGAGCGCAAGAAGCTGTACAACGCGCACAGTTTGCGAGAGAAGAACCGACGCTCACCCCACTGCTCAGCTGCTGGCATAGCGGCAGACCGCTAGCTCTGCCGACCGAACCCTAAGAGTGCCACCGCACTTTTGTGTGCTTTCCTGGCAGTCTTTCGGCGTGTGCTGCTGTGATATCGAGCCAACTAGTGTAGCAGTTGAGGAGTCCAGGTCTTGACGTGAGTTCACGTCGACGTCCGTCACCAGATATATATGTGCTGTGCGCTGAAGCGATGCTGAAAAGAATGTACCTATTAAGAGCTGCTTGCAAGGCAGAGACACTCGCAACGACAAGCAGCGGCAAGACACACAAGGTGCAACTGTCGCTTGCCTGCTGGCGTGTCGTAAAGCGTATACGCTGCTTGTTCAACGTTTGCTATGGCGCCATGGGGAATCAAGATCCCCCGCCGAGGAGTGATTATAGATATCAATGCCTCTGTGCCTCCGTGTGAGCGGTGGTGTGTCTTTCTGGTCCCGGAGCATGAGTCCATCCTTTTCAAACTTGAGCCTCTCTATCGCCTATCGCGCGTGCGAAATGTCAAAGTCGCAAATGCCTGCATGGACACGCCGCGCTAATGTTGCAGCGCAAGCCCTCGCCGGAACAATAGCAGATGTGCCGACTGATCAAGTGTGCAATATTGGTGGCTGGACTGGTGTTGGTGCCGTTCGCCCAAGTACAATGCCGTGCTGTGCAAGACATTGCAGCGCCAGTGAATATCGGCAACTTTGGCATGGCACAGCTGACCTATCATGGTCCTGTCACTTCCGGACGTGAGGCTGTCCTCATCATATTGCATATCCTGTTCAAAGCCAAGCGTCAGACAGATGGTTCATATCTCGTGCGCACTGTGGCTTACGCCGAAAGACCTGCGCTTCAAGGTACTCAAAAACTTGCTTCCCTCCCACGACTCGTGTGGCTGCAAAATTGGCTTGGTGTACTGTCTGTGAAGTGTGACCTCACTGCAGTGCTCTCAATCAAGCAAGCTGTCTGCCATTGAAACCATGCCATTGCAGAGGGTCAAGACTTTGCACCTGTGCCATCCAAGCTAAATATCACTCTGCAGCATGAAGACCAAAAAGGCGTCTGGCAGCCACTGCAGCTCAGCAACCTTGGTGTACTGCAGCATCAGGGACCATTCATACATGAAGCCAACATCCCTGAAGCACTTGCAGCAAGAGATTTCCGCTTGCGGGTGCTAGACTGGCCAATTTACTACACAGTCAGAGTTCCAGACATTGCCAAGCAGAACCCCTCTGGACCAATGCTGAATGACCATGGACCCTTCAGAAATGCTATTGTGATTGGCGACATTCACATCACAAATGTCACACTAGCAGCCCAAGTAATTGCAACCCACATGGCGCACCACTTGGCCCTGGGTTTTCATCTTTATCTGCTGTACGCACGAGGGGCAGAACTGATCAAAGCTCTTCAGGCAAACATGGTCACAGCAGCCTTCATTGCGGATGGCATGCTGCAGTTTGTATCACTAGATGCTCTGCAGGTTCCTTTGTATGACGATGGCTCATCATATGAAGAGATGATCAAGCATAGGCATGACAGGTCATCGTCAGCTTATGACTCAATCAAGCTCATTGCCTACAACCATGCTTCCCTTGCGCTCTGGGGGGAACGCTTTCGCCTTGCTGTTCTTGATATTGATGAGATGTGGTCCTCACAAAAGGCGTTCACATCTGTCAACTCGTGGTTTGACAGGTGTTTTCCTGGGTCTGATGTCATCAGGGCTAGCAGAGTCAACATGATTTGTGATGTGTGCATGCAAACCGATGTGTCTGAACTGCACTATTTCCAGCAGAACTGGCAAGCAGCTGATCCTTCCAAAGTCTTGCAGTCATTCAGCAGGGTCATGGGGTTCAACAAGGACCCTAAGTCTATTTTCGACCCTGCCAAAATTGGGCAGGTCTGGTTGCATGCACCATTTGTGCTGTCTGGTAGTGTGTCCACAGATGTGTTGATTGCTGATGCAGCTACTGATTTGGCCCAGGAATGTGCATTTGTAGTACACTTGCGTGATTTATTTGGAAAGCGCACTCAGGATGCAGCAATCATGCCAGACAAGTATCATCAGCTTGTGCACAGGCACAATTGACATATTTGTAGATTGAGAGCATCTGCAGAAACCACTGTTGTAGGTCGTTTACATGCCAGAGCCCTCATATGAACTACCTACAACAATGGTTGGTGTAGATGCTTGTTACAGTGACTCTAACAGAGTGTTTCCTTGCATGAATGTATGTGTAGGCCTTGCCATGTCTAATAGGATGTATTGATAATCATATGCATCAAGACAGTCAGCGCGGCTTGAACAGCCTTGATAGTTTGAAGACAACGTTGTTAACAAAGTGGCCTGAAGACATGGGAATCTTAGTACCGTACATCTAGTAATACTTGGGGTTTTGTACATCACCTCTGTATAATCAATTGAACATGATCATGTTGCTTGTCAATTTATGGATATTTGGGGACATGGCTCCATGCTCTGTTTAGCGGCTGTCAACAGTGCTGTACTCACTACACCAGTGCCCGTGCAAACACTTAAATTTCCGGATGATGCTGCGACGGACAAGGCATGCTGCACATCGGCATATACGTGTATACCCTTGGGAAAGTGTACCTGAGATCCGATCTAGATCATTAAAGGAAAGCATGCTGCGCAGCAGTGAGTAATGGCGCAATGGCAACTATACCCACCAGTCAGCTGACCAGGCGTGGACGGCAGTGCTACAGTCTTGCCCGCCACTATCGTCATTTGATCGTTCGTAACTATAATGATTGTCTGACCTCACATGCATCAATGTATCCTTCGCAGAGGCATGATTGCTGAGAGGCAGGTCCTGATTGTCCGTTAAGCAAGGCTTGCAGGTGCCACATGGGCAGGCAGCAGTTCAGCAAGGCATAATGCTCACTTTACACAGATACAGTGTCATGTCATGGGTCACGTTTTGCTTATCAGCGTCTGAATCACTCCCAGCTAGCTCTCAGGAGCTTTGGCCTCAGCTGCAGGTGTCAACAGCTCCTGAAGTACGGGAAGGTCCTTCACATCCCTGAACACCAGAGTCTCAGACCCCTCAACGCTCTCCTTGAGTGCATTGCATTTCTGCACTGTCAGGCTGCTGTCCCATTTGGACAGGAGTGTCACCAACTGCACAAAGGTGGGGGTCTCTAGGTGGCTGCCCTCCCCCCCAAAGGCCCGAAACATGTTGCTGATGACCGTAGGCAGCTCATTTGCAGTCATAGTCAGCATGAGGACTAGCACCTCCAGGGGATTCAGTTTGGCATCTGTTCCAAAGTTACCCAATTGCCACACCTGTAGCATGGACAAGCAGCAATCAGCAGATTTCACAGCACGTGTGGGTGCTTGTGAACTCAGCATGTAAGGGTTTTAGCATGGTGTAGCTCAGCATGTGTCCCAGCTGCACGCCTGCAGCATTACAGTACACAACTCGGAGTTGTTTCTACTGGCATGATTGGAAGACAGCACTGAACAGCTGGCATGACTTGTGCAGTTTAAAGAACTGCATGAGAATGTACATTCCCAATGTGCTACACCTGCATTGTTGCAAGAAAGCTCACACGGCATCTCAAGAGGCTTTGAGAAGGTCATGCAACGCCAAAATGCATACAACTACCAGGAAGACATACTGAGGTGATCACGAAATCTCTCAACATTGTCACCCAAGCGTCAGACCTTCCAGTTTGCCACAACATTACTGCAATGTTCCTACACACTGCAGAGTCGTTATACTTGCAATGGCTGCAACAACCTCATTGGCCAAACTGACCAAGGCCTCGTTAGCTGGGCGATTGCATCTGTGCTGAGCTGTTCAGCTGAAAGTTCTCTCAGCTGCTGCGTGCAGAGCAGCAGCTTTCAGCAGCTGAGCAGCATTGCATGTTTCCTGATGGTGGTCTCTACAAAACAGGCATGCCAGAAGAGCAGAGGACAAGGGCCAAGCTGAGACACTTACAACCTTGACACAGCATGCTGATCAAGTAGACACAGGCTACATATGTTCAAGGTGGTAGAAGGGTCCGCTGTTGAACCTGCTGTTCACACCTTGTGCAATGATGTTATGATTGGACCGCTTGCGCTGTCATGTTTGCTGTGTGAATATCTGAGTGCTGAGTATATTTGTTGTAGCTGCGCTTGAGTACATGCAGTGGTCTTCTTGCGGGCATGGTCAGTGACACTGATCAACGTGGTCCCACTTGCTGGTCACACTTGCTACTGATGTCATAAGCAAAGTCAGGCAGCAGGTGACCAACCTTCTTGAGGGTTCCCTCATGAACACCTGTGCCCTTGCACAACTCCATCAGTTGACCTGCCGGCAGCAGCTGATTTGCCCGCAGCTGGACATTGACCTGTCGTATCTGACTGACTGTAGGAGGTATGAAGTCGCTGGACATATCAGAGGCTGTTGCTAGGTGTGCAAAATACCTGCAGGCACAACAACGGAAGTGATGCAAGAGCATTCAAGCTTGTAAGCGCTCTCAAAGGCGCTAGCAAGAATGTGCCAAAGAGCTGGCGCTCACTTTGCCGAGAACTCAAGTATGTCTGCTGGTTGTTGTCTGATGACCTCCTTTGTATAAGCCTTCAGTACGTCTGCCAGGTTCGGCGGCACCTTGATCTGTACGCGCATGCGTATCATCAAATATCAAAGTTTTGATAGCAACGGTGGCATTTTGACAACTCCAAGTTCAGCTTACCTGCTCTGCACAATACATGGGCTCGACCTCCATTGCTTTTTACCTCTCAAGGCTGCAGGATCCGCCGGCGTCAGTAAGACAGATAATTTCGCGAGAACCGCACACAGTCTGGGCCAGCCGGATAATCGTATCGACAGCAAGGCAGCAAGGCAGTCGTGCCATGTGAAGTCAAAGTTTGCATCTGAGGGAAGTTTTCGGGATGCTCTGGTCCCCTGTTTCTCGCAGGGCAACTTCTGATCCCATTTTACAATTTGCCAAGGCTGCTGCTCAGTGCTACTATCCTCGGACTCCGGTGAGAACATGGCCTTTCCATAAATCAGTCACTGTAGACATCTTCAAGAGCAAATAGAAACTGTTCTGGTAGCTGTTTCAGATGGTCTAGACACGAGATATTGGTGCTTTTGACGAGGATACATCTACCAGTATACTGACAACCCTTGAACATTTGAAGATCTAAATTCCCCTCCTAGCGGAATGAGGTGACCTTGCAAACATGCACTCACAAACGCCTAGAAACTACTTGATTAGCATGAGAGGTACCTCATAAGTCAGACTCTACCGTAGGCTACTTCGGGGGTGCCTGAATTCATACATTGATAACACCATTACTTGTATGGCTCTTTCTGTTGTTTCTATGTCTGTGCACTAACCAGTGCCGCCTGTCTACTGTAGTGTCTGCATCCTCAATTCTCTTCTCAAACAAATTACGCAGGTGGACTACAAATACACAGTCTTCTTTCAACTCATACTCGTCTTCATTTACTGCTACAAGTGCAGTTTGGCTGCCAGGCAATCCAGATGGGTGGTGTAACCAAACCTGCCCTACTTTGTCAGGGTTGAAAATAGATTTAGGGTCACTGCTATCTCCTGCTACCTGGCTAAAAGATTGCAACACCTCAACAGGGTCTGAAGCATCCCAATGCTTCTCAAAATGGTGCATTTCTGACTCACTGTGCTGCAGGCAATCCTTGCATATCATGTCCAACCTACCAGCTGAAATGATATCAAAACCCGGGAAACACCTATCAAACCAGGTGTTGACAGTTGTGGTTTCATCCTTTGAGGACCACAATTCATCAATATCTAGGACACTCAGGTGAAAGTGCTCTCCCCACAACATCAGTGCAGCATGATTGTATGCAATCAGCTTAGTTGGATCATAAGCTGCCCATTCTCTAAATCCCACATCATACTGGGGAATCTGAAGCGCATCCAGTGAAACAATCTGTAGTTTGCCTTCACCAATGTATCCAGAGGTGACAGGATTTTGTTGCACAGCGTTGCTGAGATCTGACCCACGGACATACAGCAGATACATATCAAAGCCCAGAGCGAAATGATGGGCCATGTGTGTCGCCAGAACCTTTGCTGCTGTTGTAGGGTGGCCCCCATGAATGTCACCAATCACAATGGCATTTGAGAAAGGTCCAGTTTCCTTCAGCATGGGTCCATAGAGGTTCTGATCAGCAAGTTTTGCGAGGCTGATAGTGTAGAAGATTGGCCAATCCATGATTCTTAGGCGGAGCTCATTTGCAGCAACATTTTCAGGCACTGAAGCTTCATGCACAAAGGGGCCTTGAACTTGGAGCACACCAAGCTCATCCAAATGCAGTGGCTGCCAGGCACCACCATCTTCATGCTCTAGAGTGAGCGATAACTCTGTGAGGGAAGGTGCAAAGTCATCTCCCTCTGCAAACATATATGTATATACATCAGCATGTTGTGTAACTGGCATCAGCTTGTGTAGGAGCGTCCCGCAACCATGAATGGCTTCTGTGCCCTTTCACAGAGCTGTGCAGGCAGGCGAGTGAGCAAGATCTCCCAGCCAGATGGCTCATGCAGCAAGAATAGAGTGCAAGGGCAGACGACACATAGCAGCATGCTGCAGCACAAGGCAGTGTAGTGCTGTCCAAAGCAGAGTCAGTGTAAGTCGTTTCAGCAAGCACAAGAGGTCTGTGTGTCAAGGCCGCGCTTGTGTTTGCAAGACATGCGGTCTGTCACGGAGCAGCACCCAAGCCCATGAAGCTTTGCAAAGCTCTCAAAAACAACAACACGGCCTTAGACAAGGCTACGCTAGGGATGCAGGTGCGCTTGCCTGCAAGCTCGGACCGCTCCGCATAAGTCACCGTGCGCACTATGAGCGATCCGTCGGCTCGTTGCTTCACTTTGACCAGGACGTGCAGCAACACCTGTACTTGCAGGGCCTCTGCACCAACTTCGAGGGAGCCATGATACGTCAGCAGAGTGAGATCCTGCTTGCTTGACGCAGTAGTCACTGCACTGAAGACTGGGCGTTTGCCGATGACGCGAATGAGCGGCGCATAAGGACCCGACACCAGCAACAACACTAGCAGTGCAGATACGGCTGTGCGCCGCATTTGCGTTCTGCTCACAGCAAGCTAGCCACGCAAGCAAGAACTCGCATTTCAAGCAGGTTGCTGCGTCGGTGCCAAAGTTTGGCAACACGTCGGCTACAAGTATAGACACCGTGTCGAGACCGCGAATTGTGTTTGAAACGGTGAGTAATTACTTTACGAAGTTGCTCCGGGACCACAACGGCGTTGCGACAACGCTGCACATGAGGCATCTCATTCAAGCCGGCTTTGCTGCACTGCCTCGTCGCCGCTGTCAGCTCTTAGCAGTGCGAGATGAAGTTCCCGCCGGGCTACGTACCAGGGTCTGGCGTGCACAAGGCCTCGGGCTTTGGCGGCTTCGGAGAGCGCCTGCTCCGGAAACAGGGCTGGGAGAAAGGAGAGGGATTGGGCAAGAACAAGACCGGAGTGGCCGAGGCAATTCAAGTCAAGAAGAAAGAAGACACTGCCGGGGTGAAGATGTTTCTGAGTTTGATCTGCTTTATCCTGCAATAATACAGACACATCCTGCAGCCACAGTGCACCGCTTGACTGGGCCAGGCTCTGCAGGTCGGAGCAAACAGAGGTCACATCAACTCTGACAAGTGGTGGGAGGGAGCCTTTAACGCGGCTGTACATATCATAGATCATGAGGTAGCCTTCCATTCCCTGCAAGCAGTCCAACAAGACTCGCTGTCTACAGCTTCGTGTGCAGCTTACAATGATGAGTGTCAGAGCATCTGCACGCAGACATGCATGCATTGCTCTCAGTTGCTCACAATGACCCAGTGTGTTGCAGGACTCAGACAGTGACAGTGACTCTGATGTCTCCACAGCAGATGAGGTTACAGTAGCAGTGCGCAACAACGATGGTACTGTGTCCAGTGCTGCACAGCATGAGCTTCAGATAGCCGCAGATCTAGCAGCACAACCGGCTTGGTTTGGGGGTGGCAGATTCGGCGGCAGGGAGGGAAAGTTAGCCAGGATCAGACAACAGGAAGCTTTGGCTGCTGCCAAATTAGGACTTGCATGTGCCAAAGCAGAACTTGCTCCAACTGTGGCATCAGTCAAGGTGTCCAAGAAGCGCAAGACTCCCTCCAAGACTGTACTTGACTCAGCCGCAGCACAGCCTTCTAGTGAATCAGCCATTGTCACTGTCACAGCTAAGAAAGGCAAAAGTTCCAAGAAGCGGAAGCAGGAAGCTATTGACAAGCAGGCAGGAAGCTCAGCTGAAGCTGCCTCAGCAGCTGCTGAGGCAGCTGGTGACGTGCCTGTGGTCACTAAGCGTGTAGTGGTTGAGCCAGTCTTTACAGCTACAGTGCCAGCTGTCCCTTTTGTGCAAACTCCCTCTGCCGGTTGGTGGGGTGCCAAAAAGTTCACATCAGCCGGCTGCTTAGAGGGTGTTGACCAGCAACAGAACAAGGCTCAATCAGAACGGCAGCAGTTTGATGAGGATGATCAGGCCAACTTGTATATGGCAGCTCAGAACCTGAAGACCTCTGGCAAGAAGGGGCTTGGCACAAAGTCACACATAGGTGAAATGCTTGCAACACAAAGCTGGCACAGTCAGATTTAGTGCGTCAAGTGCAGTTGCACTCATCGCGCTCTCCTTGGCAGCCTCCATACAGTTGTCTGTGGATGTATCTGCGTACCTGCGACATTGGTCAGATTTTAGACCCACATCAGAGGATCAGTCTGGCCAACCCATGCACTTCGTCATCATGCAGGACTAGCCTGAATGCAAGCATGCTCTCTTTGCATGCTGACTTGAGCTTTGCTGCAAACAACAGCTCTCTGCATGGTGGATTTTGTCTTTTGCCATGTCACTGGCCCACAACGCTGTGTCTGATGCTGCTTGGTCTTGCAGGCAAGGTCGCTGGCGCGAAATGGGAGGGCTCTAAGACTGTGTTTGATGAAGATGCAAATGGAGTCTCTCAAGATTCTGCGCCTCAACAAGCTGCCAGCAGACAGGATGCTGCACTTACTGGTTTGCCACAGGCTATCACCCAAGATCAGCCTGATCATGTCAGTGAAGGCCAGGATGATCTGCCCAAGATGAAGTGGAAGAAGATGGCTTTGGCAGAGCTGCAGAAGGTGATGACACACATAGTGGCACATCCCTTTTTAGGTGCATGGTTGTTTCTTGTATGTGTCACATGCTTTGTAACATGGGCATCATGCACAGCTGGAACACAATTTGCACGATGCCTCACAAGTACACGGTCTGTCCTGTGTTGTGCTGGGCTGGGCTGTGCATTGAAGCTGCATGCATCTGAGCATGCAAGATGGTCACGTGCGCATCTGCTGTAGCCACAGAGCCAATGTGTTTCTTGCAAAGCTGATCACGTGAATTCTCACTTGACACCTTGTGTCAACGCAGGCTGACCAGAAGCAGATGAAGCTGAAGAGTTTGCAGAAGGTGCTTGTTAGTAAGGCGTCAGCCAGAGTTGATCAGGCATCAAGCAAGCATGCAGAGCTGCTGAAGGATGGCTTGCTCAAAGCGCTGTCTACCAGCTCTCAGTTTGTCATACAGGGGAAAATTGTATCGCTGTCAGCCTGATAGAGGCATCTGGCCAACTGGAATGTTGCTAGGCATAGGAGTGTCATTTTTTGCTCATGTTCACTACAGTGACAATTCTCTTAGCAATACAGGTGCTGCTACCAAAGAGAATCGTGTTATGCAGGCCTAAGTTTCGTTCAAACCCAATGCTGTGATCAATATTACTAGGCAGATATCTCAGTGGATGGGTTGTTCATGAAGGTATTTGCTGACAATGCAGTC
>JAABUW010008943.1_pt1 | contig 11560 bp, 9 predicted proteins | sample 5560081 | NCBI WGS metagenome assembly JAABUW01 (sample SAMN10711882, study PRJNA513363) | rock metagenome | isolation source: Antarctica rocks | place: Antarctica: Victoria Land, Knobhead sud | reverse complement strand
GGTTCTTTGATGCGGATGTCGGGGGGGAGCGCGCGCTCGGCGACGCGCGCGGTCGCGAGTGGGGGGTCATCGCCGTCCTGGTGGCAGCGGTCATCGCCGCCGGAGTGATGCCCCGTCCGCTGCTCTCGCTGACGTCGACCGAAGCCTCCGCCATCATCACCGGCGTGGTCACCGGCGGTCGCGCCCCCGCCTCCTCCACGACGGTCCAGGCGGGGCGATGATCAGCCTCGACCTCGGAGTCCTGCTGCCCGTCCTCGCCCCGGTGGCGGGCGCAGTCCTTGTCCTCGTCCTCGACCTGGCCGTCACGACGATCCAGCTGACGTACTACGCCATCGCGTTTCTCAGCCTCGGGGTCGGGGCGTTCGGCACCTTCGGCGCACTGGGGGCCGGGACCGGTGACGCCTCGAGGACCTTGTGCCTCCCGCAAGGAGGCACCTGCCTCTACTCCGTCACCGCCATCACCGCGACGCTCCAGCTCGCGGCGATCGGGGGGGCCGTACTCACGCTCCTCCTGGCGTGGCCCCTGGAGCGGCGGCGGGAGAACGACCGCACCGCCGTGACCGTGGCCCTGATGCTCGCGGCGACGAGCGGGGCCGTCGGCGTTGCCGCCGCCCGCGACCTGGGCTCGTGGCTGGTCACCCTCGAGCTCGCCACTCTCCCGGTCGTGGCCCTCGTCGCTCTTCCGGGCACCCGGCGCGCGATCGCGGGCGCGGTGCAGCTGCTCATGACGTCGATCGTCTCGTTCGCTATGCTGGCGCTGGCTGCCGCCTGCTGGTTCGCCGCCACCGGCACGCCGGTCCTGCTCTCCGGCTCCGCCGCCGCCGCCACGAGCACGCCGCAACGCGGACTGCTCGCGCTGTCCGTCGTGCTCGTCCTCGCCGGCATCGGCTTCAAGCTCTCGCTCGTGCCGTTCCACGCGTGGACCCCGACGGCATACGTCGGCGCTCCTGTCCCCGTCGCAGCGTTCCTCGCCGGCGTCTCCAAGGTGGCCGCCCTCGCCGCCCTGCTCGTCGTTCTCGGCGCCCTCACCTCCCTGGGCACGTCTGCCCTCATCGGCACCGCGGTCCTCGCCATCGCGAGCATGACCCTGGGCAACGTCATGGCGCTCCGCCAGCACGACGTCCTCCGGCTGCTCGCCTGGTCGACGGTCGCCCAGGCCGGATGGGTCGTCCTGCCGCTGTTGAGCATCTCCAGCCTTGGAGCCCGCGCGTCTGCCGGCTACCTCGTCACCTACCTCGTCGCGACCCTCGTGGCGTTCACCGTCGTGGGCGTGACCGTCCGCGCCGGCCCGGGGCGTTCCGGCCGGGGGCTCACGGCATACCGGGGGCTGGTGCGGACCCGTCCCTTCGCCGGAGGTGCCCTGGCCCTGGCGCTGACGTCCCTCGCCGGCCTGCCGCCCGGCCTGCTCGGTCTGATCGGCAAGGTCGTGGCGCTGCGGCCCGTGCTCGCCGAGGGGTGGTGGGTCGTGGCGGTGCTCGCCGCCCTCAACGCGGTGCTCGGCGTGGCCGTCTACCTCCGCTGGCTGCGGGTCCTCCTCGAGCCGGCCCCGGCGGAACCCCGCCAGCCCCGGACGGCCCTGCACCCCAGCCATGCGGTCGCGCTGGCGCTCGGCACCCTCACCCTCGTCATCCTCTCGGTCCAGCCCCAGATCTTCCTCGGATGGCTCGGCTGAGGGCCGTCCCGTCGCCGACTCGGACCCGCTCCGCCGGGGCGCTCGCTGGGGAAAGCCCGGGAACGACGCAGACCGTCGCCGCGTTTCCCTGACATGCACCACCATTTCAACGGGCTCAAGACGGCTGCCCTCTTTGGCGCGATCTGGGCCCTGCTCCTCGGCATCGGCACACTCGTCGCAGGTGGCCGGTTCATCTGGCTCTTCGCGCTGATCGGCGTCGCGACGACCTTCTACGGTTACTGGAACAGCGACAAGCTCGCGATCCGGGCGATGCACGCCTACCCGGTCGGCGAGGCCCAGGCACCCCAGATGTACCGCATCGTCCGAGAGCTCTCGACCCTCGCAAACCAGCCCGTGCCCCGCCTCTACATCTCCCCCACGGAGGCACCCAACGCCTTCGCGACGGGACGCAGCCCGCAGAACTCCGCGGTCTGCTGCACCGAGGGCATCCTCCAGCTGCTGGACGAGCGCGAGCTGCGCGGCGTCCTCGGCCACGAGCTCCAGCACGTCTACAACCGCGACATCCTTACCGGGTCGGTGGCCGCGGCCGTCGCCGGCGTCGTGACGTCCATCGCACAGATGGCCTTGTTCGCCGGGATGTTCGGCGGCTTCGGCGGCGACGACGAGGACCGCCCCAACCCCCTCGCCCTGCTCCTGCTCGCCCTGCTCGCTCCCATGGCCGCCACGGTGATCCAGCTGGCGATCAGCCGAACCCGCGAGTTCGACGCCGACGAGGACGGTGCGAGGCTCACCGGCGACCCGCTGGCGCTCGCGTCGGCGCTGCGCAAGCTCGAGTCAGGGGTGGCGCGGGCACCGTTGCAGCCCCAGCAGCAGATCGTCAACGCCAGTCACATGATGATCGCCAACCCGTTCCGGGCCCAGGACATCTCGAAGCTCTTCTCGACGCACCCGCCGATGGACCAGCGGATCAGCCGCCTCCAGGCGATGGCCAGCGGGCGCCGCGACTCCTGACCGGTCCTCGCCCGAGGAACGGCTGGAAGAGGGAAGCGCTGCGGTCAGGGACGCCGCGGCGGCCGGATCTCCCCCGAACCGCGCTGGACGAGCGAGGGCGTCATCACGGCGTGCTGCACCGGCGAGGTGTCGCCGTCGATGCGGGCGAAGAGCCGGTCGGCCGCCAGCCGGCCGAGGGATCCGACGTCCTGCTGCATGACGGTCAGCGGAGGCTCCACGAGGTCGGCGAGCGGGAAGTCGTCGAAACCCACGAGGGCGACCCGGTGCGAGAGCCCGAGGCGTCGCAGCGCCCGGACGGCGCCAGCACAGAGGGTGTTGCGGGAGGCGAAGACTGCGGTGGGCGGACGGCTCGTGTCGAACATGCGCGAGAGCGCCTCCTCACCGGCTCCGGCCGTCCGCAGGGCGGTCGCGACGATGCTCGGGTCCAGCTTGATCCCGGCAGACCGGAGGGCCGACTCGTAGCCCCTGAGCCGCTCGGACGCCGTCTCGATCGTCTCGAGGTCGCCGAGCAGGGCGATCCGGCGGTGGCCGTGCCGGATCAGGTGCCTCGTCGCATCGCGCGCTCCCCGACGGTTGTCGACGACGACGCTGTCCGCCTCCACGCCCTGCGGAGTGCGGTCGACGAAGACCACCGGGAGGCCTGCACGGATGTCCGGGGCGAGGTGGGCGTGTTCCCGCGTCGCCGGCATGAGGATGAGCCCGTCGACCCGCCTGCGGACGAGGTCGGCGACGAGGGAGCGCTCCCGGTCGCTCTCCTCGTCGAGACTGGCCGCGAGGACGACACCGTTGCGGGACCGGGTCGCGTCCTCGAGGATGCGTAGCAGGCCCGAGGAGAAGTCGTTGCTGACGTCCTGCAGCAGGGCCCCGATCACGCCGGTCCGGCCATGGCTGCGGCGCAGGTTGCTGGCCGTGAGGTTGTGCCGGTAGTCCAGACGGCCAGCGGCCCGAACCACCTTGTCGCGCAGGTCGTCCGACACGCCGTGCTCGCGGTTGACCACCCGGGACACCGTCTTGAGGCTCACACCGGCCAGGGCAGCGACGTCGCGCATGGTCGCCCGGCCCGGTCTGGCAGGGTCGGCCTCCCGTTCTGACATCGTTGTCACCTGCATGGTCGCAATTGAGCCACAACCATTGACGTAGGCGCAAGGTCGGGCTATAACTTCCCTTGACAACGTTGTCTTCAACTCCCGGAGGCTTTGACCATGCGCACTTCCCTCACCTCGGCGCGTCGCACCCGCACCCTCGCCCTGGCCTCGGCCGCCACCGTCGCGCTCTCGCTCGGCGCCTGTAGCAGCAGTGGTGGTGGGAGTGCCGGCGCAGGAGCGACCGGGGGTGGTGGCGGCGGCAAGATCGGCGTCGCCCTGATCACCAAGGACTCGTCCAACCCGTTCTTCGTCGCGATGCAGAAGGGCGCCAAGGAGGAGGCCAGCAAGGCGGGCAACATCGACCTCACGGTCGCCTCGGGCAAGCAGGAGGGCGACGACCAAGGCCAGATCACCGCGATCGAGAACTCGATCGCGAAGGGCGACAAGGGAATTCTCATCACCCCCATGTCGACCGGGGTCAACTCCGCCATGAAGAAGGCTCGCGACGCCGGCCTGTTCGTCATCGCGCTCGACACCCCGCCCGACCCGGCGAACACCGTGGACATCACCTTCGCCACCGACAACTTCAAGGCGGGGACGCTCATCGGTCAGTGGGCCGAGAAGCAGCTCGCCGGCAAGCCGGCCGTGATCGCCCTCCTGGACCTCTTCAACGACAAGATCGTCTCGGTGGACTACAACCGTGACCAGGGCTTCCTCACCGGGATGGGCATCGACACCAAGGACAAGAAGAAGAACGGCGACGAGGACAAGACCGGGAAGTACAAGGACGGCACCTACACCATCGTCTGCAACGAGGCCGGCAACGGCGCCGAGGACGGCGGCCGGTCAGCGATGGAGCGCTGCCTCACCAAGAACCCCGACATCAACGTGGTCTACACCATCAACGAGCCCACAGCCGTCGGCGCGAGTGGCGCCCTCAAGGCACAGGGCAAGACCGCGCTCATCGTCTCCGTCGACGGTGGGTGCGCCGGGGTGAAGTCCGTCAAGAGCGGGGTCATCGGCGCGACGGCCCAGCAGTACCCGCTGAAGATGGCGAAGCTCGGCATGGAGGCGATCAAGAAGATCGCCACCGGCGGAGAGAAGCCGAAGACCTCCGAGGGGCTGGACTTCTTCGACACCGGCGTCGCGTTGGTCACCGACAAGAAGGCCGACGGCGTGGAGAGCATCAGCAGCGACGACGGCTCGAAGATCTGCTGGGGCTGAGGTGTCAGCCGCCACCAGCGCACCTCCACAGGGGGGGGCTGCGGCCGAGCTGTCGCGACGCAGCCAGAGCCCGGCCCAACGGGTCCAGCACCTCCTGCACGCGCACCCGGCCATCAGCCCGGCGTTCCTCCTCGTCCTGACGATCCTCGTCTTCTCGCTGGTCAACCCCCGGTTCGCCCAACCCAACGCCCTGTCCCTGCTCGTCCAGCAGACGGCGGTCGTCGCGGCGCTGGCCCTGGGGCAGACGCTCGTCATCCTCACCGCAGGCATCGACCTGTCGGTGGGGGCGATCGCCATCCTGTCGACGATGGTCATGGCGACGCTCGCGGCCGACAAGACCCTCCCAGGGTGGCTGGCCCTCATCGTGGGGGTCCTGCTCGGCCTCGCCGCCGGCTGGCTCAACGGCATCCTCGTCACCCGGATCAACCTGCCGCCCTTCATCGTCACCCTCGGCACCCTGAGCATCTTCACGGCGATCGCCCTGCTCTACTCCGGTGGGTCGAGCATCCAGGACAACCGGCTGCCCGACATCATCAACTGGACCGCGCAGGGCTTCTCCGTCGGCGGCTTCAGGGTCACCACAGGTGTCGTCATCGTCCTGGTGATGTACCTCGTGGTGGGTTTCGCGTTGAGCCAGACAGCCTGGGGGCGGCACGTGTATGCCGTGGGTGACGACCCGGAGTCGGCCCGCCTCAGCGGCATCGCCAGCAAGCGGGTGCTCCTGTCCGTCTACACGGTCGCCGGCCTGATCTTCGGCATCGCCGCGTGGGTCCTGATCGGGCGATCCGGGGCAGCCACCCCGAACGCGATCACCGAAGGGAACCTCCAGAGCATCACCGCCGTGGTCATCGGGGGCACCAGCCTCTTCGGCGGACGCGGTGGCGTCCTCGGGACCCTGCTCGGTGCGCTCATCGTCCAGGCGTTCACCGTGGGTCTGGCCCTGGCGGGTGTCGACCAGCAGATCCGGGTGCTCGCCATCGGGATCCTCGTCATCGCCGCGGTCTCCGTGGACCAGTGGATCCGGAAGGTCAAGTCGTGAGCGCCGTCCACGACGCAGCAACCGAGCCCGTGGACCAGCCCTCCACCGGCGAGTCGATCCCGGCCGGCTCCGCCGACTCGGGCGCGGCAGAGGGCAGGACCCCGGTGCTGAGCGCCCGGAACATGGTCAAGACGTTCGGCCGGGTCGTCGGTCTCGACGGCGTCGACCTCGACCTGTATCCGGGTGAGGTCCTGGCCATCATCGGGGACAACGGAGCCGGTAAGTCGACGCTGATCAAGTGCCTCTCGGGTGCCTACACCCTCGACTCGGGCCAGCTGACCCTCGACGGCGAGCCGGTCACCTTCAGGGTGCCGCAGGACGCCCGCGCGGCCGGTATCGAGACGGTCTACCAGACCCTCGCCGTGATCCCGGCCCTCGACATTGCGAGCAACCTCTACCTCGCCCGCGAGGAACGCCGCTCCGGACTCCTGGGCTCGGTGTTCCGGATGCTCGACAAGAAGGGGATGCGCGAGCGCGCGAGCCAGTCGGTCCAGGGTCTGGGCATCCAGACGATCCAGAACATGGGCCAGGCCGTGGAGACCCTCTCGGGTGGGCAGCGGCAGGCGGTCGCCGTGGCCCGTGCTGCAGCCTTCGGCAGCAAGGTCGTCATCCTCGACGAGCCGACAGCCGCGCTCGGGGTCAAGGAGAGCACTGCGGTCCTCGAGATGATCAAGCAGCTGCGCGACAAGGGGCTGCCGGTCATCCTCATCTCGCACAACATGCCGCACGTGTGGGAGGTCGCCGACCGGATCCACATCCAGCGGCTCGCCCGCCGGGCAGCGGTCGTCACGCCGCAGTCGCACTCGATGAACGACGGGGTGGCGGTCATGACCGGGGCGATGACCGTCGACGGCAACGACCCGAAGAAGGAAGCGGCAGCGTGACGATCGTCGTCGGCTACATCCCCACCCCGGAGGGCTCGGCCGCCGTCGATGCGGCGATCGCCGAGGCCCGGCTCAAGGGCTCGCGGCTCGTTGTGGTCAACACCGGCCACTTCGGCGACTTCTCCCACGCGAACTTCGCCACTGCGCAGGACATGGACGCGCTCGACGAGCAGCTCACCGCGGCGGGGGTGGAGCACGAGATCCGGCGCCCGACGGGCGACCAGGCGCCGGCCGAGGTCATCCTCGCCACAGCGACGCAGACGCGGGCCGATCTCGTCGTCATCGGCGTGCGCCGGCGTTCCCCGGTCGGCAAGGTCCTCACCGGGAGCACCGCCCAGCAGGTCCTTCTCGACGCCAACTGTCCGGTCCTCGCAGTCAAGCCCGCGGCGCGGCCCCCGGTCTGACGCGGCCCGGTAGGCAAAGCCCGCAGCGGGTCCGACCCCTGACCGCGGCTCAGGCGGGGTGGCTGGAGAGCAGGTGGGCGAAGACCACGACGTTGCTCCTCCAGAGCGGGCGGAGGAGTCGTAGTCACGACAGGTGATCACGCGCAGCTCGGCGCGGTCGGTGTTCCCGTACACGTCCTGTATGCCGGTCGCGCCACCGGTCTTCGTTGCGCTCATCGGGAAGGGTGGGCCTCAGGCCTGCGTCGCCGTGGGGAGGCGAAGCAGGAAGACGGCGCGTCACCAGGACCATGGCACTGCCCCCGCCCACCAGGCCCAGGTCGGCGCCGTTGGCGCCGGTCGTGCTGGCACCGGTCGCCGGAGCCCGACCGGCATGTGGGACATCTGGGATGCAGCTGGTGCCGGGACCTGCGCGGGTGAGGGTGCCGGCGCAGGGGCCGTGCTCCCGGCTGCCTGCACGACCAGGGACCCGTGCATGTTCTCGTGGAAGTTGCAGTGGAAGGCGTAGCTGCCCCGGGTCGTGGGTGCGGTGAAGGTGGCGGTTCCGCCGGCTGGGATGGTGACGTTGAACGCACCACCTATGTCCGCGGTCACGGTGTGCGCCTCGCGTTCTCCGCAAGGACGAGGGCTGGGAGACCAGCCGGGGGCGCAGGCCGACAGCGCCCGAGGACCACGGAGGCCGTCGTGGAAGGCTGGGGGAATGCCGAGCCTCACCCGTCAGGAAGCCCACGACCGCTCCCGGACGATCACCGTCGTGTCCTACGACGTGACTCTCGACCTGCGCACGGGTTCCAAGACGTTCGAGAGCGCAACCTCGATCCGGTTCATGTGCCACAACGTGGGGGACGAGACCTTCGTCGACCTCAAGGCGGCCCAGGTGCATCGGGTCACCCTCAACGGGCGCGACCTCGACCCGGCTGCAGTGAGCGACGGTCGACTGCCGCTCAGCGACCTCGCCGGGGACAACGAGCTGCACTGCTTTGCGACGATGGCCTACGGCCGCGACGGCCAGGGCCTGCACCGTGCGGTGGACCCGGCCGACGGTGAGGCCTACGTCTACGGCCACTCCTTCCTCGACGCCGCGCCACGGATCTTCGCCTGCTTCGACCAGCCCGACCTCAAGGCGCCCTACTCCGTCCGCGTCGACGCGCCGGACGGCTGGCAGGTCGTCGGTAACGGTGCGGCGACGGAGCTCGCCGACGGCCGGTGGGAGCTCGCGACGACCCAGCCGCTCGCGACGTACTTCGTCACGGTCTGCGCTGGTCCTTACGTGTCCGTGCGGTCCGAGCACGACGGCATACCGCTCGGCCTGCACGCCCGGGCGTCACTGCGCGAGCCCCTCGAGCGTTGGGCGCCAAGCCTGCTCGAGGTGACGAAGGCGTCGTTCGACTACTACCACTCGCTGTTCGGCATTCGCTACCCCTTCGGGGAGTACCACCAGGTCTACGTGCCGGAGTTCAACGCCGGAGCGATGGAGAACCCCGGCTGCGTCACGGTGCGGGACTCCAGGCTGTTCCGCGGGGCGGTCAGTGACGACGACCTTCTCACCCGCGCGCGGACCACGGCGCACGAGATGGCCCACATGTGGTTCGGCGACCTCGTGACCATGCGGTGGTGGGACGACCTGTGGCTCAACGAGTCCTTCGCCGAGTACATGGCGAGCCGGACCCTGGTCGCCGCAACGGAGTTCACCGATGCATGGGTCTCATTCGGCATTCTCCGCAAGACGTGGGGGTATGCCGCGGAGCGGGCTCCCAGCACGCATCCGGTCGCCGGGTCGGCAGCTCTCGACGCCGACACGGCGCTCCAGGACTTCGACGGCATCTCCTACGCCAAGGGCGCATCCGTCCTCCGACAGCTGATCGCCTACGTCGGCGACAAGGCCTTCGTCGCGGGCACGTCGACCTACCTGCGCGAGAGAGCCTTCGGCAGCGGGACGCTCGCCGACTTCCTCACCGCGGTCGAGCAGGCGAGCGGCACCGACCTCACCGCCTGGAGCCGGGCGTGGCTGCTCACGGCGGACCGCGACCGGCTCAGCATCGAGACGACGGTCGAGGACGGTGTGGTCACCGCGGCGACCCTTCGACGCGCGGTGCCACCCGGTCGCCCGGCTGACCGGCCCCATGCCCTCGACGTCGCGGGGTTCACCGATGGTGTCGAGCAGCTGCGGCTGTCCGTGGTCACCACCGGCGACGTCACGCCCCTGCCGGGACTCGTCGGCAGGCCGGCTCCCGCCGTCCTCGTCCCCAACGCCGGAGACCTCACCTGGGCGGGCGTCGACCTGAGGGTGGCCGAGGTCGCGGTCCTGCCCTCGCAGCTCGCGCAGATCCCCGAGGCCGGCGCTCGCGGCGTCGTCTGGGCGGCCCTCATCGACGGGGTGTCCAGGGCGACCCTCGACCCGAGGACTGTCCTCACGCTGATGGACTCGGCCTGGGTGGGGGAGACGTCGTCCTCGATCCTCGAGCGGGTCGGCGACGAGGCTGTCCGCCGTCTGATCCCGAGGTTCCTCCCCGAAGCCGAGCACGAACCTGCCCGCCAGCGGCTGGCGGCAGCGGCCACCCGGCTGCTCGACGCGGCCGGGCCGAAGTCCACTGCCGCACTCGTGGGGGCTCAGGTCCTCGCAGCCACCACCGCCGACGAGGGACTGCTCCGGCGCTGGCTCACGGGGAGGTCGCTGCCCGCGGGGCTCGCCGGGGACGCCGACTTCCGGTGGCTCGTCCTGGACAACCTTGGTCGCCGAGGACTGCTCGCCGAGGCCGAGCTCGAGCGCGCGAGCGACGAGGACTCCACGATGCAGGGACGCCTGGCCGCCCTCGGCGTGCGAGCCAGCCTGCCTCTTGCGAGCGCCAAGGCATGGGCCTGGTCGCAGCTGACCGAGCCGTCCGGACGTTCCAACCACGAGCTCACGGCGCTGGTGACGGGGTTCTGGGCGACGCCGGAACTCGCCCTGGTCCGACCCTACGTCCCACGGTTCTTCGAGGAGGTCCCGGGGCTCGTCGCGTGGGTCGGCGACGATGCCCTGGCCCGGGTCATCCGGCTCGGCTACCCGTGCGTCGTCGAGGCGGCAACCGCCCAGCTCGGCGCGGCGGCGCTCGAGCGCACGGACCTCTCGGCAGCGGTGTCCCGTAACCTGCTCGACGGGGCGCACGCGCTCGGCGAGGCGATCACCTCGCGCAGGTGGTACGCCCGCTGACCAAGGGCGCCGACTGGTACGCCGGCTTGCTCGCGGTGGTATCCCGGTATGCCGGGCGCTCGCGGTGAGCACCCGGCATACCGGCGTCGTCGCTCGGCGTGCCTCAGCGGCGGTTGGTGTATTGCAGGGCGGTGTCGAGGTCCTTGCCGTTGAGCAGCTGCTGGACGGCCTGCAGGTCGTCCCGGGACTTGCTCGTCACCCGCAGCTCGTCGCCCTGGATCTGCGACTTGACCGACTTCGGACCCTCGTCGCGGATGATCTTGCCGATCTTCTTCGCGACCTCCTGGGAGATGCCCTCCTTGAGGCCCACCTCGAGGCGGTACTCCTTGCCGGAGATCCGGGGGGTGGGCTTGCGGTCGTCGTTGCCGTAGTCGAGGTGCTTGAGCGAGACCTTGCGCTTGACCAGCCAGGTCTGGAAGACGTCCAGCACGGCAAGGGCCCGCTCCTCGGAGTTGGCCTTGATCAGGACCTTCTGCTCGCCGGAGAGCTCGATCGAGGCGCCGACGTTCTTGAAGTCGTAGCGGGTGGCCACCTCCTTGGCGGCGGTGTTGAGGGCGTTGGCCACCTCCTGCTTGTCGATCTTGCTCACGATGTCGAACGACGAGTCAGCCATGGGCGCTCCTTCGGTGTCGGTCTGGTCGGTCCGGTCGGGTCTGGGGGTGCTGCGCCGGGCCGATGGGCCTCATCACGCAGATTTCGGTGGGCCGGCCATAGGTTGCTATCCTTCCATGCGCACCACGGCAGGTTGCCCGAGCGGCCAATGGGAGTGGACTGTAAATCCATCGCGAAAGCTTCGAAGGTTCGAATCCTTCACCTGCCACCACGTCCACCGGGGCCGACCGGCGCAGCTGCTGGTCGGCCCCCTCGAGTTTCGGCTGGGCCCTCAGGAATCACCGGCGCCCGTCGGATGGCCTCCGGAGGGGAAGCGCCAGTCGGCTGTCCTTGGGGGTGGGGGTGACCGACGGCGAAAGTCGCACCCCCGCCCCATCCGGTCCTTCGCCGCCTTGCCGACCGCGGGTCTGCCGCGGACGTCCCTCGACCAGGAGCGCATCATGAGCGACGACTTTCTCTCCGGCACGACGACCCTTAC